>Ga0209422_1000247_pt1 | contig 13378 bp, 10 predicted proteins | sample BlaSpr_A8_OM2_M3_FD_187983 | JGI IMG/M metagenome (GOLD analysis project Ga0209422, IMG submission 187983) | Forest soil microbial communities from Thunder Bay, Ontario, Canada - Black Spruce, Ontario site 2_A8_OM2_M3 (SPAdes) (version 2) | ecosystem: Environmental > Terrestrial > Soil > Boreal... | reverse complement strand
TACACGATGGCGTTCGTCCCGCGCATCTACGAACGCGTTCTCGCGGCGATCGTCGGCCGTGCCAAAGCCGACGGCGGCCTGAAGGCTAAACTGGTGCCGTGGGGACTCGTCACGGGACGCGAGTACATGACGTGCATCGTCGACGGGAAGATGCCGTCGCTCGGATTACGCCTGAAGTATCTGATCGCCAAGCGGCTCGTGCTCTCGAAGATTCGGCCGGCGCTCGGCATCGATCGCGCCTTGTTTTTCGTGAGCGGCAGCGCGCCGTTGCATCGCGACATCGCCCTGACCTTCGCCGGATTCGGCTTGCCGATCTGCGAGGGCTATGGACTGACGGAGACTTCGCCCGTCGTCTCGGTGAACCGTCTCGGCGAAATTCGGTACGGCTCGGTCGGCCATCCGATCCCGGAGGTGGAAGTAAAGATCGCCGGCGACGGGGAGATCTTGGTTAAGGGCCCCAACGTGATGAAAGGTTATTATCATCTCGAAGGCGAGCAGCCGTTCACCGCCGACGGCTTTTTCCTGACCGGCGACATCGGGCGCATCGACGCCGACGGATACTTGTGGATTACCGACCGCAAGAAGGAATTGATCAAGACCGCCGCCGGGAAATATGTCGCGCCGAGTCGCGTCGAGTCGGCGATCAAGCGCTCGATCCACGTCTCGCAGGTTTTCGTGATCGGCGACGGCCGGCCGTTTCCGATCGCGCTCGTCACGCCGAATTGGGATCTGTTGCGCCGGGATTTCGACATTCCGGCGAACGTCCCGACCGGCGAGATCGCCACACGTCAGGACGTACGCGAATTCGTTCGCAAGGAAGTCGCCGAGAACACCGCCGACCTCGCGCCGTTCGAGCAAGTCCGCCGCGTCGGACTCCTACCACGCGATCTGACGATCGAAGATGGCGAGCTCTCCCCGACGCTCAAAGTCAAACGCCGGATCGTCGAAAGCCGCTACGCCGGCTTGATCGACGCAGTCTACGCGCCGGTTGCCGCAGGAGTCTGACGGAGCAACCGCACGAGTAGACAGGCTAATTCGGTCTGGTCGCTTGCGAGTTCCGAGACAATGGAGAAGTGGTTGTAACCGCCCGCTTCGACGTAGCGCGCCGAATAGCCGGCGCGCGACCAAGCCTCCGCGTAATCGCCGCTCTGCTTTCTGAACTCGACCGTCTCATCGCCGCCCGCCGCGGCGACCAGTGGAATCGAGTGTGTGGGCAAATGCAGCGAGGGGCTGTTGCGCTGCGCCGTCTCGGCGTCGATGCGCAGCCATTCGTTCACGTGAGATAACCGAACCGGCTCCAGATCGAAGAGGCCGCTCACGGTGAAAACGCCCTTGACGGAATCCGCCGGCAAGCCGTATGCGGGCCAATGGGTTGCGGCCAGCATCCCGGCGAGTTGACCGCCGGCGGAATGCCCGCCGATGACGATGCGTCGCGGATCGGCGTTGAGTCGCGGCGCATTTCGAGCGATCCAAACAAACGCACGCCGGATCGCATCGACGATTTCGTCGAGCGTCGCCGTCGCGACGAGTGGGTAGTTGACGATCGCCGCCGCGCTGCCGATCGCGCCGAGCGGTTCGGCGATGAACGAGAAGAACGACTTGTCTAGCCTCCGCCAATAGCCGCCGTGAATCCACACGAAGCACGGCGCGCCGGGGCGCGCCGCCGGAAAGAGGTCGAGCTTCTCGCGTTCGCCCGCGCCGTACGCGACGTCGAGGTCGCACCGCAGCGCGCTCCGCGCCCGCTCGCTCGCCGCCGCCCACTCGGCAAAATATGGGTCCGTCGACGCGACCGTGCCGGCCGCGTCGTAGCCATCTTTCAATGGACGCGCTTAGCGAGCCCGCGCCACTCGCGTTCGCGCAGCACGAACTTCTGAATTTTCCCGGTGGACGTCTTCGGGAGTTCGCAGAACTCGACGGCCTTCGGCGTCTTGAAACCCGGCAGCCGCTCGCGGCAGTGCGCGATGATCTCTTCTTCGGTGACGCTTGCGCCCGGCTTCAAGGTGACGAATGCCTTGGGAACCTCGCCCCACTTCTCGTCGGGTTTCGCGACGACGGCGCATTCGAGCACGGCGACGTGCTCGAGCACGACTTTTTCGACTTGGATCGTCGAGATGTTCTCGCCGCCGCTGATAATGACGTCCTTTGAGCGGTCTTGAATCTCCAAATACCCGTCCGGGTGCCAGACCGCGACGTCGCCCGAATGAAAGTACCCGCCCTCGAACGCCTTCGCGGTTGCGGCCGGATCGTTGTAGTACCCTTTCATCACGTTGTTGCCGCGCATGACGATCTCGCCTTGCGTCTTCGCGTCGCGCGGCACGTCGACGAGCGTCGCAGGATCGTCGGGCGAGGTTTGCACGACGCGGATGTCCTCGGCGCCGACGGTGATCATCGGCACGCCTTGGCGTGCCTTCATCTTTGCGCGTCCGGCGGTGTCGAGCGCATCCCATTGGGATTGCCACGCGCACACCGTGATCGGCCCGTACGTCTCGGTCAGTCCGTAGACTTGCGTGATCGTCGCGCCGAGGGCTTCCATCTGTGCGATCGTCGTCGGCGCGGGCGGCGCACCGGCGGTAATGACGTGAATCGGGCGTGGAAACTTCTTCGCTTGGGGATGGTTCGCGAGCGAAATCAAGACGGTCGGCGCGCCGCAGAAATGCGTGATGCCCTCGCGTTCGATCAAGTCGAAGATCCTGACGGGGTCGACTCTCGGGAGGCAGACGTGCGTCGCGGCCGCGGCGGTAACGGCCCACGGAAAGCACCAACCGTTGCAGTGGAACATCGGCAGCGTCCAGAGGTAGACGCTGTCCGATCGCAGGTTCGCGTGGAAGACTTCGGCGAGCGCATTTTGATATGCGCCGCGGTGTGTGTACATCACACCCTTCGGCTGGCCAGTCGTTCCGCTCGTGTAATTGATCGAGATGATCGCATCTTCGTCCGCCAGCGGGTTGTTTATCGGGGTGCTCGAGGCGACCGCCATGAGCGCGTCGAGCTCGGCGACTTTGCTGTCGCCGCCGATGCAGACGCGCTCGACGTTCGATCCGAGATCCGCAATCAGCGGCGCAAACTCAGCGTCGTAGATCGCGACGCTTGCGCCGCAGTGCCCGATGATGTATTCGATCTCGGACTTCACCAACCGGATGTTCAGCGCGCACAGGATCGCGCCGGTGAGCGGGATGGCGAAGTGCGCTTCGAGGAGTGCGGTCTGGTTTTTCGCCAGCACGGCAACGCGGTCGCCCGGCGTTACACCGAGGCTCCGCAGCGCATGCGCGAACCGATAGACGCGTTCGAGCATCTGCGGATAGGTGCGGCGCGCGTCACCGTCGATGACGGCGATCTTCTCGCGAAAGATAAACGCCGAGCGCTCGAGGAAATCGAGCGGGCTCAGGCGGCGCAGATGAAGCGCGATTATTCCGGACCGACCGAGAGGCCGGCGATCTTGTCGTGGGTATCGATCGCCAGCGAAAGCGACAAGTTGCCCTTTTCACACATGACCGTGTAGTAGTAGTTCGTTCCGTCTTTGTCGACGGCTTTGCCGCGATAGAGGAACGTGCGGACGTCACCGTAGGGTTTCAGCTGCTTCGAAAGGGTCGCGACGACCGCGTCGGTGAGCGCGTCGGCCGCCGCCTTCGCGTAATGCGAGCGATCGATCTTTCCGGCTTGCAGCGCGGCGAACTCGGCTTGCGCGCGGACCGTGATGGCGGGGTCTTCGTTCGGCGCCGCCGTCGGTATCGGCGTCGGGGTCGCGGCGGGTTTTGAAGCCGCCAGGGCCGGCATGCCGCTCGACAGCGCGAGCGCGAGCGCGACGGCGGGCGCGATGGCGCGCGTGAAGTCAATTCGATGCATGCCTGCCCCTTTGACCGCTCCAGCCTGCGGTGCCTGCGACGTTTATCGAGCCGGGAACCCCGAGCGTCCGGCGAAGACTTCAGCGTTATGAGTACGACGAACATCGTAGGCAACGGTGCGCGTACGCGCATCGAAACCGACTCGATGGGACAGATCGAGGTTCCGGTCGACAAGTACTACGGCGCGCAGACGGCCAGGTCGCTGATCCATTTCGACATCGGCGACGGCGTCGCGCCGCGCGACGTCATGCCGCCGGTGGTTATTAAAGCGATGGCGACGCTCAAGAAGGCCGCTGCGCTGGTCAATAAAGACCTCGGCAAACTCGACGTCGAGAAAGCCGATCTGATCGTTCGGGCCGCCGACGAGGTCATCGCCGGGAAACTGCAGCCGCATTTCCCGCTGCGCGTCTGGCAAACCGGCTCGGGGACGCAGACCAACATGAACGTCAACGAAGTCATTTCCAACCTCGCGATCGAGTTGGCGGGCGGCCAGATGGGCTCGAAGAAGCCGATCCATCCCAACGACCACGTCAACATGTCGCAGTCTTCGAACGACACGTTCCCGACGGCGATGCACATGGCCGCCGCCGAAGCGATGGTCGGAATGCTTCCGGCCGTACAGAAATTGCGCGACGCGCTCGACGTCAAAGCGAAACAATGGAAAGACATCGTCAAGGTTGGCCGCACCCATCTCCAGGATGCGACGCCGCTGACGCTCGGTCAAGAGTTCTCGGGCTATGTCGCGCAACTCGACCGCGCGATGGTCGCCTGCCGCGAGGCGCTCGATCACCTCTACGATCTCGCGATCGGTGGGACGGCAGTCGGCACAGGTCTCAACGCGCATCCCGAGTTCGGCGAACGCGCCGCGAAAAAAATCGCGGAACTGACGGGACTGCCCTTCCGCTCGGCGCCGAACAAGTTCGCCGCACTCGGCTCGCACGATGAGTTCGTTTTCGCGTCCGGCGCACTCAAGCAGCTCGGCGCGGCCCTGATGAAAATCGCCAACGACGTCCGCTGGCTTGGCTCGGGCCCGCGTGCCGGAATCGGCGAGTTGATCCTTCCCGAGAACGAGCCCGGCTCGTCGATCATGCCGGGGAAGGTCAACCCGACGCAGTCCGAAGCGGTGACGATGGTCGTCGTCCAGGTCTACGGCAACGATCTCGCGATTTCGTTCGGCGCCACGCAAGGGAACTTCGAACTCAACGTCTTCAACCCGGTGATGATCTACAATTTCCTGCACTCGGCGACGCTCTTGCGCGACGCGTGCACGATGTTCCGCGAGCATTGCATCGAAGGCTTGCAGGCGAACGAGGCGGTTATAGCCGCCCATCTCGCCGACTCGCTGATGACCGTCACCGCGCTCGCCCCGCACATCGGTTACGACAAGGCGGCCGAGATTGCGAAGAAGGCGCACAAAGAGAAAACGACGCTTCGCGAGGCGGCGCTTGCCTCGGGTCACGTCGACGGCGCGCAGTTCGACAAGTATGTCGTCCCCAAGGACATGACCCACCCCTAAATTTGATGTCTCTTTATCACGTCTGAAGCGGGAGGCCAGGGGGGAAGCCGCGCATCGCGAAATCCTGAGTCGTGGTGAGCGGCTTGCTTCGCTCGAGCCTTGCAGCGATTGCGCTAGCGATCGCGTTCCTGGCGTGCGGCGCGATGGCGCCGGCCCAGGTTACCCACGCCGACAGTGGTGACGCGAGGCTGCAGGACCAGTTCCCGTCGGATCCGGCGGGCGCCGTTGACCGGGCCCGCAAGCGCGTCGCCGGCGGCGATCTCCCGGGCGCCGTCAAAGAGCTCGCCATCTATGTGGCGGGGCACCCGAAGGAGATCGAGCCCGCCCGTTACCTTGGTGACCTGTATTACCGGCAATCCGATCTCGCAACGGCGGAGCGCACGTACCTCGCGATTCTGAAAATCGCGCCGAACGACAAGGAGACGCACAACCGACTGGGCGGGATTTATGCGGTGCAAGATCGCGTCCCCGAGGCGATCGATCAGTTCCAAATGAGTTTGCCGCGAAGCGACGCTCTGGGCCGCCTCGTCCTCCTGCACCAGCGGCTTGGAGACATCGACTCGTTTACGAAGACCTACCGCGTCCGAGCGATGGAACATCCGTCGGAGTTCAGCGACCAGTACAATTACGGGCTGATCTTGCGCAACGAGCGCAGACCGATCGAGGCGATCGAGTATCTCCAGCGCGCGCTTTCTCTCAATACGCGAGCCTGCCCGGCCCTCAGCGAGCTCGGCAGCGCCTTCCTCGATCTCGACGAGGTCTCGAAGGCCCTCAACGTGTTGCAGCGCTGCCTGAGTCTCGAGCCGAAAAATTACGGTGCGCTCGTCAACGTCGCCGACGCGTACATCGATCAGGGTCAGATCGCGAAGTCTCGCGCCGCGCTTGATACCGCCGTCAACGCGAATCCCGACGGATCGGAAGCCCTCGTCGACATCGGCTACATCGAAGACCTTCAGGGACATTGGCAAAGCGCCATCCAGTATTATCTCAGAGCGATCTCGCTCGATCCGAACCAGCGTGACGCCTACGTCAACTTAGGCTACGACTACGACGAGCATCACCTCTTTGGTCTCGCCGAGGCGGCGTTCATCAAAGGCTTGAGCATCGCGCCCAGCGACGGCCGCTTGCACTATCTGCTGGGAGTCACCTACGCGGAGCAGGGCAAGAAGCAGTTGGCGCGCGGCGAGTACGAGCGCGCCAAGACCTCCGACGAACCGGAAGTCCGGCAGGCCGCGCTGCGCGACCTCGCGTTGTTGCAGCGCCAGTCGTAGCTAACCGATTCGGGCGATAACGTCGATCTCGACGCGCGCGCCGCGCGGCAGCGCGGCGACCGCAACGGTTGAACGCGCCGGCGGTGTCGCCCCTTTGAAAGATTCGCCGTAGGCCGCATTGACCGTCGCGAAGTCGTTCATGTCGACCAGGAAGATCGTCGTCTTGACGACGTCGGCGAACGTCGCGCCGCCGGCTTCGAGCACGGCGCCGAGGTTCTTCATGGCTTGGTGTGCCTGCGTCGCCACGTCGTCGCCGGCGAATGTTCCGGTCGCCGGATCGAGACCGACCTGTCCGCTGCAGAAGAGGAACTTGCCCGCGCGAATCGCCTGGCTGTACGGCCCGATCGGCGCGGGCGCGGTCTTGCTGAGAATCGGCTTGCCCACGGTTAGGCTCCGGCCGGCGCTTTGAGCGCCTCGTACGACATCGTCCCTTTGAAGGCCATCGCTGGTTCCTCGACCCCGAAGTTGGTTTTCGCGAGCTCCGCAACGCGCGCCAGCTCGTCGGCCGTCAAGCGCGCCGTATCCGGTGCCTTCGCGAATTCGACCAGCTGCTCGCGATCGTAGATATTCGGCAGCACCGACATCACGCGCGGCTCGTCGAGCAGCCACTGGATCGCAGCCTGTCCCAGCGTCCGCCCGCCGCGTTCGAGAAAGCGCAGCGTCTCGATCTTCTTGATGCCGTTGACCAGCCACGAACGGGGCCGGTGGCTGCGATGGTCGCTCGGCGGGAACGTCGTTTCGAGCGTGTACTTTCCTTCGAGCATTCCACTTGCGTGGGGGACGCGAATCTGATAACCGGTGAGTGCACCGGCGTCGTTTGCCGCGCGAATCATCGCGTCGCCCGGGAACTGCTCGAGGATGTTGTAGATCATCTGGATGTTGCCGGCGTTACGCCGCTTCGCCGCTTCGCAGCCTTCGACGAGCCAGCCGATCGCCGGGCCGAGCGCGACCCCGTACATCCGGATCTTCCCTTCGCGCTTGAACTCTTCGAGCAGGTCAAAGAGTTCGCCATTCTCGATTTGCTCGAGACGCGCGTTGTGGATCGAATAGATGTCGATCACCTCGGTCTGCAACCGCCGTAGCGATTGTTCGAGGGCGAAGCGCACGAACTCGGGCGAAAAATCTTGCGGGATCTCGGATTGTCCCTTGCGCTCGCCGCCGTAGGTGTACCAGTCGTAACCGAACTTCGTCGAGTAGACGACCTTGTCACGCTTTGCGGCGAAGGCTTTGGCGAGTTGTTCTTCGCTGCGGCCGTTGCCGTACGTATCGGCGGCGTCGTACAAGGTGATGCCGAGGTCGAAGGCTTCGTGCAAGAGGGCGACGGCCTCATCGTCGGACATCTGGCCCCACCAACCCGTGGCGGTGGTCCAGAGCCCAAAGCCGACTTCGCTCACGGTAACGTCGGTTTGCGGATACGTGCGGTACTTCATGAAAACGAGAATCCTCCTAGGCCGTGCTTTCGCAGCGCCGTCGCGAGGTTCCGGCTTACGGCCGAGCAAACTCGGCGGAGTGACCGATTTTCGGGCGGCCTTCGAACGCGCCGAGCGTTGGATCGAGGCCTACTATAACGATCCGCGTCATTTTCCGGTGCTCGCACGGGTCGAACCCGGTTACTTGGTACGCGCGCTGCCGGCCGAAGCGCCCGAAGCGCCTGAGCCCTTCGACGCCATCTTCGCTGACTTCGAACGTCTGATTCTTCCCGGCATCACGCACTGGAACCATCCGCGCTTTTTCGCGTACTTCGCGATCAGCGCCGCGCCGATCACGGTCGTTGCCGAAGCGCTCGCCGCCGCGCTCGACGTCAACGCGATGGTCTGGAAAACCTCGCCGGCCGCAACCGAACTCGAGGACGTGACGCTCGACTGGCTGCGCAAACTGTTGGGCCTCGACGCCGGTTTTCACGGCATCGTCTACGACACGGCGTCGATCAGCGGCTTCACCGCGCTGGCCGCCGCGCGCGAGGCGCTCGACCTCGGGATTCGCGAGCGGGGAATGGCGGGACGCGCCGACCTTCCGGTGCTGCGGGTGTATCAAACCGAGCACACCCACTCGCACATTGAGAAGGGGGCGATCGCGCTCGGCGTGGGAAGAGAAAACGTCGTCAAGGTTCCGTGCGACGAGGCCTTCGCGATGCGTCCGGATGCGCTCGAAGCGGCGATCGCCGAGGACCTCGCGCGTGGGCGGAAACCGATGTGCATCGTCGCGACCGTCGGTACGACGTCGACCACATCGTCGGATCCGGTTCCGGCGATCGCGGCAATCGCGAAGAAGCATGGCGTCTGGCTGCACGTCGACGCGGCTTACGCGGGGCCGGCGGCCATTGTGCCCGAGTTCCGCCATCTGCTTGCCGGCAGCGAGGGCGCCGATTCGCTCGTCGTCAACCCGCACAAGTGGATGTTCGTACCGGTCGATCTCTCGGTGCTCTACATTCGCGACCCGGACGTGTTACGCCGCGCGTTCAGTCTGTCGGCAGTCTATCTCGAGCTTGCCGACGAGCCGGTCCACAACTACATGGATTACGGTCTGCAGCTGGGCCGCCGCTTTCGCGCGCTAAAATTCTGGTTTGCGCTGCGCCACTATGGAGCGGAGGGCATGCGAGCACGTCTGCGCGACCATATCGCGCTCGCGCAAGAATTCGCCGAATGGGTGAGCGCCGAGCCCGACTGGGAAGTGATGGCGCCGCATCCGCTCTCGGTCGTCTGTTTCCGTCACGCGCCGCCCGGCCTCGACGGCGCGGCGCTTGAGACGCACAACCAGCGGATCCTCGACGACGTCAACGCCGGCGGTGAGATGTTCATCTCATCGACGCGCCTTTACGAGCGGCTGGCGTTACGACTCGCGATCGGCAACGAGCGTACGACTCGCGACGACGTCCGCGCCGCCTGGGACGTGCTTCGGAACGCGGCGGCTCCGAGCGTTAGACGGCGCGGAGGTGGGTGAGTTCTTCGGGCCGGTAGCGCGCGATGCGATTGCGGCCGAGATGCTTCGCGCGATAGAGAGCCTGATCGGCCTGTTCGCGCAGCGTCATCGCGTCGAGGGCGCCGTCGCTGACGGCGACTCCGACGCTGGCCGAGAGCAGGCGGAACGACGCGCCGGGCGCGTGCTGCAGACGCAAGCGTAATATCGCGGCGCGAATGCGCTCGGCGACGGCGGCTGCGCCGTCTTCGTCGGTGAACGGAAGGACGACGGCGAACTCCTCGCCGCCGACGCGACAGGCGACGTCGCGTGGACGCGTCGTAACGCTCCGAATGGCTTCGCCGATCGTCCGTAATGCTTCGTCGCCGGCGACGTGGCCGTAGTGGTCGTTGTAGCGCTTGAAATTGTCGATGTCGAGAGATAAGAGCGCCGTCGGCGCACGCAGGAGGCGAGCCTCTGCGAGTATCTCCTGGAAGCGCTCGTCGAAACCGCGCCGGTTGAGCAATCCGGTCAGCGAATCGACGATCGATTCATGCGCGAGTTTGCGGTTGTTGGCGACGAAGGCCACGAGCTGATCGTTCGCGCGGCGTAAGAGTACGACGAGCAAGACGCTCTGCCAGGCGATCCCCTCGGCGAGACCCGCATACCACGACATCGAAGAGGAATGCCGCGCGACTTCGCCGTCGACGAAGACCTCGCAAGCGAACAGGACCAGCACGACCGCCAGCCAGAGATGGACGGTCTTGTTCAGTCCGGTCTTGAGCGTGAGCGCGGCACAAACGGCGGCGCACAGCGCGAGCAGTAACTGTTCGACGAGCGAATGGAACGTCGGCGTGAAGATGCCGCTCGACTGCAGGCGCGGCAGCGAGTGGGCGTAGAGTAAGATGAAGATGACGAATCCGATCGCGAGGCTGACGGCGCCGAACGCGACGGTACGAACGATCGTGCGCTCGCGATCGATCGACAATTTGACTCGTGAGAAGAAACTCTCCGACCACACGTAGGCGCCGATCAGCAAGATGAAGGCGGCGTGCCAGCCGACCCACAGCCACGATGCCAGCTGTTCGGCTGCGGGCGATGGCGATGACGAAGCGAGTTCCAGGGCCGCGAAGGCGTAAGGGACGAGCAACCCGCCGGTGCAGGCGAAGGCGATCCCGAGGATTGCATGGGGCGGGAAACTCGAGGCCTGATAAAAGTAGCGGAGCACCGCGGCGGTCACGATCATCGTGACGACCGCCGCCGCGATCAACGCCGGCGGGAGGGCGGCCGAGATGCTGGCATCGCCGGCGCCGAGTGGACCAGCGAGCGCCGCGACGAGGACCCCGAAGCACGCCACGACGGCGGCCGCCCGCAACTCGCGGGCGCCGGGCTTCACGCGGTCCTTGGTGGCGGCAATCTGCGCCATACCGCTACCATCGGCACTTTCCCGGGCTCTTAATAGACCCGCAGGTAGGCTTCTCGCTCCCAGGGGTGGACCGCGCGGCGGTAGCGCTCGTACTCCTCGAGCTTCGCGTCGCGGAAGGCGTGATAGATGTGATCGCCGAGCGCTCCGCGGACGACGGCGTCCTTCTCGAGTTCGGCAAGGGCCTGGCGCAGCGACTTGGGCAGCATGCGGATGCGGCGCGCGTCGCGCTCGCGATCGTTCAAATCGTAGCTCGAGCCGATCAAGGGATCGCCGGGAAAAAGATGGTTGCGAATTCCGTGCGCGATGCTCGCCACCAGCACCGCCATCGCGAGATACGGATTGCAGGAGGCGTCGGCACTGCGAACCTCGATTCGCTGCACGCCGCCTTGCGGCGACGGGACGCGCACAAGCGCGTTGGCGCTGCGGTACGACCAGGCGGTGTAGATGGGCGCGTCCCAAGCAGCGACAAGGCGCTTGTAGGAATTCACCGTCGGATTGCAGACGGCGGTGAACGCCGGTGCGTGCTCGAGCAATCCGCCGATGGCGAACAGCGTCTCTTCTGCGAGTTCACCCGCCGGCGCGGTCGTGAAGTAGATGTGGACGCCGCTGCCGGCGCACGTTTCGAGCGGCTTCGGCATGAACGTCGCGTGCAAGCGCTGGCGCGCAGCGACGTGCTTGGCGACGATTCGCGTCGTGATGAGCGCGTCGGCGGTCGTCAAGATCGGCGTTTCGTTGAGATCGACCTCATGCTGGCCGGCTCCGTGTTCGTGGTGGGCGCTGGCCACCGAGAGTCCCATCGCTTCGAGCGTCGTCGCGATGTCGAGTCGCGCGACTTCGCCACTGTCCGACTCGTCGCTGTCGAAGTACGAGCCGACGTCGGAGGTTCGCACGGTCGGCGCGCCGTCAGCATCGAGGTCGAAAAGATAGAATTCGACTTCGAGTCCCGCGCGTACGCCGGCTAGCACGTCGCGCGCGTCTTCGAGCGCGCGGCGCAGCGTCGTGCGCGGACAGCCTTCGAAGGCTTCGCCGTCAGGCGTCGCGATGTCGCAGATGATCCGCGCCTCGACGTTGCCCGATCCGAGCGTCCATGGATAGACGGCGAACGTCGAGAGATCCGGCAAGAGCATCATGTCGGCTTCCTCGCCGCGCACGAACCCGTCGATCGATCCGCCGTCGAAGGTGACCTTTCCCTCGAGCGCGCTCTCCAATTCGCTGACGGGGATCGTCACGTTCTTGCCGATGCCCAGGATGTCGACGAACGAGAGCCGGACGTAGCGAACGTCGCGCTCCTTCGCGATTTTGAGCACGTCGCGCTTGCTCAAGGTTTTCCGCTCGCCGTTAGTTTGGATTGAGTGCATCGATCGCGATCGCCGTTCGGAGGGTGAGCTGGTCGTGCGCGCTGTCCAGATCGTGGCCGCTGATTTCGGCGATCTGGCGCAACCGGTAAAAGACGGTGTGCCGGTGCACCGAGAGTTCGGCTGCGGCGGTCTTTACGTTTTGGCCGACGTCGAAGTAGAGCCGCAGCGTGCGCACGAGTTCGGTTTGGTGTTTTTCGTCGTACTTGCGCAGCGGTGCCAGAACGCGCTGGCCGAACGCGCGCAATTCTTCGGCCGTCGTGCCGCCGCGCAGCAGCAGCGGATAGATGCCGAGATCGTCGTACGGGATTACGCGCGAGCCCCCGAAGAGGCGTCGCGCGATGAACATCGATTCGCGCGCCTCGTCGACGGTCTTGTATGCTTCGATCGCCACGGCGGCGCGGCCGACGCCGCCGACGACCTTCGCACCGAAATGCACCTTGGCGGCGGCACGCGGGATCAGCGTCGCGGCGGTGCGCACGTTTTGCGCGTCGACCTCGAGCGGCGCCGGACAGAGAAAGACGAATCCGCCGCCGCGTTCGAGAACCACGATCTCGCCGCTTCCCGAACGCAACGTCTCGAGCGCGATGCGGCGCAGATCGCCGACCTTGGTCGCGGCGCTGGCTTCTTCGAGACCTTCGGCTTCCAGCGCGACCGCGACGTAGCCGCTGGCGAGCGCGATCCCGCGCGACGCCGCGTCGTCTTTCGCTTCGATCGGGTCGTCGTAGGCGCGTCCGAGCAGTCTATCCCAAAAGGACCTGCGCCGGTTTTTTCCGCCGCCCGCGTCGCGCGACAGCTCGACTGCGATTGCGGCGGCCGCCAGACGAACCGCTCCGATGCGCGCTTCGAGCCTTTCACCGTTCGAGAAAATCGAAAGCCAACCGAGCGGCGCGTCGCCACCGCGGATGCGAATCGCGAGCGCATCGAGCGTTTCGCCGGGAAACTCGAGGTGCACGACCCCGTCGCTGCTCGGCCGCGCGCTCGCAACGAGATCCCGAATCGAGGGCGGAACCGAACGCGTTCCGGTGCCGGCCAGCGCGACGTGGCGCCAATCGCCGTCTTCGACCAAGACC
>Ga0209422_1000245_pt1 | contig 13413 bp, 15 predicted proteins | sample BlaSpr_A8_OM2_M3_FD_187983 | JGI IMG/M metagenome (GOLD analysis project Ga0209422, IMG submission 187983) | Forest soil microbial communities from Thunder Bay, Ontario, Canada - Black Spruce, Ontario site 2_A8_OM2_M3 (SPAdes) (version 2) | ecosystem: Environmental > Terrestrial > Soil > Boreal... | reverse complement strand
AGCCCATTGATTATGATCGAACTGCGGGGTGGAGCAGTCTGGTAGCTCGTTGGGCTCATAACCCAAAGGTCGGTGGTTCAAATCCACCCCCCGCAACCATCTTTTTCAATTGGTTACGGCCTTTCGGTCCCGAGCGTTCCGCTCATTTTCCGCTCATATTGCCAGCAATTGCCCGACGACCTGCCCGTGCGCGGCCCGTTTCTGGTCACTCACGGCTTGGGTGTAAACGTTCATGGTCGTGGCGATGTTGGAATGCCGCAAGAGTTCCTGCTGCACCTTCACATCGGTGTGGTTCGCACGTAGCAGGCAAGAATACGAGTGCCGGAACGTGTGCCACCCCACGGTCTTGAACAGGCCGGCCCGTTTCGCCGCCGGTTGGATGATGCGCTTCAACGCCGAATCAGGCCAGTAAGGAACTCGCCCGCCGTTGTACGAAGATGCGAACACCCAATCCGAATCAGATGCGTAGGGAGACAGCAGCCGCCACTCCTTGAGAATCCTGATGAGTTCCGCAGCGAGCGGCACTGGCTTGCGCCGTGCTTGGGTTTTCGGATTGCCCACATGGTTGTTCACCATGCCACGACGGATGGTCAAGGTTGCCCCTTCCCAATCAAAATCCGACCACTGCAAGCCAGTCAGTTCACTGCGGCTCAGGCCCAGACAGCCTGCCAGAATGACCATCACTCTGTACGGCTCCTGTTGAAGTTCTGCCAGCAACGCGTGAAACTCTGACACTGACAGAATTTCTGGCTCTGCACGTCTTGCCCCGCCCTGACGCACGCGACTGATGGGATTGTCTCGAACGAATTCCCACCGGATTGCGCACTCGAAGAGCACGTGGAGTATGTTACGCACGTTCACCTTGCTTTTTGGTGCCAGAGGTAAAACTCGCAGCCATTGTTCTACGCCCATCGTGCGTACCTGCTCCAAAAAACTAGTGCCCCATTTGGGTTTCACCCATTTCTGCAAACAAGTTACGTAGCTCTTGCGCGTTGCATATGCCAATCGACCCATTTCAACTTCATCATTCAAATACCGGCCAATCAGTGCCGCAACGGTTGTGGGAACTGCCTTCGGCAGTTCGCTATTAATCTCTATGCGAAAAGGATCTGCCGCACGCTGTGCGTCCTGTTTCGTTGGGTATTGTTCCAGGGTGCCCAGCAGTCTGCTTCGCAGTCTTCCGTTTGGTTCGTACCAACGAAATTCCCAAACATCCGGCCCTTTCCGCTTCTTCAGCGTGACATTTCCTCTTTGATACCGGCTTCTCATTTTGTCTCCTTCGAGAAGCACGGACGGTATTCAGACTGTACAACAATCCATTCATTCAGTGCGCTAGCACGAAAGAACCAGAAGCGGCCAATCTTGATGGCAGGCACCATATGGGTGCGTGCAAGCCTTTGCAACGTTCTGGGGTGCATGTTCCCAAGGAGCTGGGCTGCTTGTTCATCATTCAGCAAAGGCTCGAAATCGGTTTCAGATCCCGCTCGTTGTGCGGGTTTCTTTTGGTCTGGCCGTACTGAGGATTGCGGATTGGTATTGGCTGGCATTGAATTCGCGTCTCATCGCGGCAATTGCAGTGCATAGAGCGCCCCGTCAACGGCATCGTAAACCCTGTCGATGGCAGAACTGGAGTTACATGTCATGTGTATTTGATGAAGCGCCACCCGAACGCCGCCTCTGATTGCTACGTATTCCCATTGCTCGTGAGGATGAAAGACAGCGCAGTATTCGCGAGTGCCTCTAGAAACCTCGAACGATTGGGGGGTGTTGTTAGACCTGTCATTTTTCTTTCGCTTCCATAGTGGCGTGGTGGACCGGAACTGCGAAGGTTCAGTCAAGGGCGACCGGAGGGAGCCGCGCCAGCGGGCCTGCCCCTTGACGGGTTCTTCGCAGTTCCGGTCTCGTTCATGTGGAAGCGAAAGAAGACGTTGGATGCGGGGGATGCTGTTCGGATGCTTCATTGCGCCGCCTCATCCTTCGATGTGGACTTACTTTGAATCCTGCGCGCAGGGTGAGCTGTAGTGGTGCTCGGCGCTGCTGCCTCTGGCTTGGATGGAACCACGACCGTGTTCTGGGTTTGTTCCTGTGCCGTTGAGTTGATCCAGCGGTAGTACAGGGTGCCCAGCGCAAATCCCACCGCCAGAGCCACACTGCACAAAACGAGGACCGACCACTTGTATTCACGGAGGAAAGTGTGCGTTAGATCGTTTGCTGCTCGCTTCGCGGTGGCCGTGGCATACTCGATGCTTCCGCGAATTTCATCGAGCGCCCTGCGGGCATCGCTGGCAGCACCTCGATAGGAATCGGTCAGTTGCTTGGACGAGCGGTCAAACTCTCCCGCGACTTGCTTCGTTTGTTTCGAGATGACGGCTAGGGCTTGTGCTGTTTCAGGAATGCCACTTGCCACAAACTGTTGGCGCAGACTCTCGCTGAGTTTCGCGGCAATAGCTGTGGGACTGATGCCCTCGGAGATTTCTGCTGGCAATTGTGCCAGCCGTTCTTCGAGTTGCTGATGCAGACCGATTGCATCTTGTCGGGCGGACTGAATTGCTTTGACGCTGTCGTCCAGGATCGTGGCAAGCTTTTCCCGCTCCGTGGCGATCTGTGCCGGAGTTTGCCGCGTTATCAATGCCAGAAAGCCCATAGCACGGGCAATCCGTAGCATCTCGTCATCGGCGGGCAATCGGCGCAAATGCGCCATGTCGCGATACCAAACCGGACGCTGCTCGGCGGGCAGCAGTTCGGCGATGTCGTCGATGAAATCGGCCTCAGCAGATTGTTCTTCTACGAGTTTGGACTGAGGGTTCACGGCAAGAGCAATCGCCTGGCTTTGTCAATTTCCTCAAAGAGCCGCCGCCGATAGCTCTGAGCGCGGATGATCAGTGAGGCCCTCTGCAACTCCGGGACGTTAAGCCGGCGTTCGACGATCTGCCCGAGTGTGACGCCGTGTTGTCGAGCGGGGTTTTCGAGTTGCGGCAGACGAAACTCCATCGTGAGGACAACTGGCTGGAAGACCGTGCGAAATTGCTCAGCCTGCTCGCTCTTGCGCCAGTAAGAAAAATCAGCTTGATGTGTCATGGCGTTCTCAACCACAACGTAGTTCACTCTGTCTTGCAGACGGGCAGCCCAGCTCAGAATGCTTTCCACGCTCGCCGGATCGGGAGTGACGATGCCGATGGCGGTGAACGCCACACCGGTAGCTGCCACATCCTCAAACATGCTGTCGAACCACTCGTGAGTCACTTGCCCGGAACTCGCGCCCATATCCGCAAGGATGATGGGAGCGCCCTCTGCCAAGTGGTCAACGAAAGCGTCAAGACCCGCAGCGGTGTGAATGTTCACCTTGGTCACCCTGCCATCGAAGTAGTGCTTCAAGCTTCCGCGAGATTTGTTTTCGGTGTCCAGGTCGAGAAGCGTTACCGGAATCTCATGGCTCTGGAACCATTCGGCGAGGGCAAGCATAAAGCTGGTTTTGCCGACTCCTCCTTTTCCTCCCATGGTGAGAATTACGCGCTTGGAAGGGGCGGTGGACGAGACGACAGAACGTGAATCGGAATGTTTCCGTTCGGCTGTTGCAGCGGTGTTGGAGTCGTACATATATGGCTACTCCTTCGTTCTTTGATTACGATGAAGCCGCAATGGCTCGTCTGGGTTGTATTCAAATAAAAGTTTTTTCGCCCGCGTTTTTGGCGGTCGGTCTTTCAATTCCTTAATCGTCTTTGCAATGCCTTCCAGTGCCTTCTGAGGCCTTCCAGTGCTCTTGTGAGCCTCGGTGTCCTTATAAGTACCTGTAAGTCCTTCCATGTTCTTCTTAGTCGCTGTTGTTCTCGAAGTCGAGAGCGACGGTTTCGCTTTTGATTTCGACCGCGCGAGCACAAAGTCATTCACGGTGCTCGCGCCCACCTTGAGGCCACAAGCCTTCTTGAGTACCTGCGTAATTTCTCGATAGCTGTGACCTCGCTTTCGCATCTCAGTGATTAGCTCGCTGTAAGGCTCCAAACGCGAGCGCGGCTCTTTCGTAGGCAGGCTGTTGAGTATGGCTTCAAATTTGGCGTCCACAATTCCCTCCGAGAGCGTCAGGCGAGATGGACTCCGGCGAAAGGCCGTTACTGATAACAGACGCCAAACGGAGGTCAGAGGATGGCCGGACAAGTGCCGGACAGATGCCGGAAGTACACCGGATGAGGCCGGACAGATACCGGACGAGATTCAGGTCGCGCATGCGACACCGGACCTAACGCGGAGCGTTAGGGATGGTGTCTTCTTGCAAATGAGCCGTTAAAGGTCTTCAACCATGCTTACCATTCGCGCCATGTCCGACGGAGCGGGCTACTCCGCACGCCATTTGCAGCACAGCGACTACTACGCCGAAGGGGAGCGTGTAACGGGTCAATGGCAAGGCCGGGGAGCGGAGATGCTCGGCTTGGCAGGGGAAGTTCAGTCGGAACAATTCGAGGCGCTGCGCCAGGGCGTCGATCCGCAGAGTGGTGAATTCCTCCGGCAACGCCACAGCGCCGACCGCACAGCCGCTGATGGCAGCACCCAAAGCCGAGGTCGAAATCTGTACGACTTCACCATCTCGGCTCCCAAGTCGGTTTCAATCATGGCCCAACCGGGTGGGGACGCACGACTTGTGGAAGCTCACAAGAAGGCCGTTGGAGAAACGCTGACAGAACTGGAGCATCGCGCAGCAAGCCGCGTCCGAAGGGACCGGGCGAATGATAACCGCACCACGGGTAATCTTGTATTGTCTGTCTACCACCACGACACGAGCCGCGAACTTGATCCCCAGCTTCACACCCACGCGGTTGCCGCTAATCTGACCTACGACGGCGCTGAGGGCCGCTGGAAGGCGCTGCAAGCCTCCGATATCTACGAGCAGCGGGCGTACCTGACTGAAGTCTACCGGAACGCGCTTGCCCGCGAAGTGTGGTCTCTGGGCTATGAGATCGAGGACCGGCGCAACTCCAAGGGCAAGAACCTGGGTTTTGAGATCAAGGGTGTCTCTGATGAGTTGCTCGAAAAATACAGTCAGCGCAGCGAGCAGCGCGACCGGGCCATTGCCGAGTTTGTCGAAAGTAAGGGTCGCCAGCCCAGCGACAACGAAATCGCCGTTCTGGTTCGTGAGTCGCGGGCCGATAAACTGGTTGAGATTTCAACTGCGGAAGTGCACTCGCGCCAAACGGCTCGATTGACCCCACAGGAGAGCCTAACCTTTGAACAAATCCGCGAGGCAGTCCGTGAGAGATCCCAAACACAGCGACTAGAACGAGAGAGTGCAGTTCCTTCCCTCGACTATGCAAAACAACACGTCTTTGAGCGCGTCTCGGTAGCGCTCGACCACGAACTGTTGACTGAAGCACTGCGTCATGGCCGGGGCCGGATTGACTTGTCGGAACTGAAAGGTGGGTTTTCACTGGAAGAAAGCACCGGCAGAATCCTCCAGGCTGGGAAAGAAGTCGCGACACGCGAGAGTCTTGACCGTGAACGGGACATGATCGAGCGGATCAATCGTGGAATCGGTCAGTTTGAACGGTTAGGTGGGCAGCATGAATTCGCTGCTTCCACCTTCCTCCGTCCGGAGCAGAAAGAGGCAATCGAATTTGTTCTCAATTCCCGTGATCTAGCCGTGAACATTCGTGGGGCGGCAGGAACCGGGAAAACCGCTACGTTGCAAGAGCTGCAGCGCGGCCTCGAAGAGAGCGGTCGCGGAGTGTTGGCAGTGGCTCCCACGATGAGCGCGGTTGAAGAACTGCAGAAAGTTGGCTTCTCGGATGCCATCACGGTGGAACGCTTGTTACAGGGCGAGAATGCTCAAGCAAACCTATTCGGGAAAGCGTTGATCGTGGATGAAGCGGGCATGGTTTCCGGCCGTCAAATGTCCGAACTACTAAAGCTGGCCGATCAGCAATCATCGCGAATCGTTTTCAGCGGTGACAGCAAGCAGATTCGAAGTGTCGAGGCCAGCGATGCTCTGCGTGTGCTTGAAAGAGAATCTGACTTGAAGAGTGTTTCGCTTAGCGAAGTGCAGCGCCAAACTGCCCAAGGCTATCGCGAGGCGATTCAGGAATTGCGCCGTGATCCTGAGCGCGGCTTCGACAAGCTGGAACAAATTGGTGCTGTGCGTGAGATCCCATGGTCCGACCGGGCACAGGCGGTTCAACGAGCCTACTCGGAAGCTCAGACTCAAATCAATGCGAAGGGGCAACCATGCAGTGTGCTTGTTGTCGCCCCCACACACAAAGAGATTGGCCATATCACCGAGGCTATCCGCGCTGAACGCATGCGCACAGGTGAATTGGGACAGAGTACCCACAAGCAGCATCACGTACCACTGAACTGGACGACTGCGGAGAAAAGTGACGTGCGGAACTATGCTGAAGGCCAGGTGCTGGAATTTCATCGGGCTGTCAAGGGCGTTGCCAGGCATGAATCGTTGGAAGTCGTCGGAGTGGAAAACGGCACAGTCGTTGCCCGCAACGCACGCGGCGAACAACGCGAGTTCACCGCGAAGCACGCGAAATGCTTTGAAGTCTATGAGCGCCGCCCCATTGAGATTTCTCCCAATGATAAGTTACTGCTGACAGCAAATCGGCGGGAGCCGGGCTTTCGCGCTACGAACGGCGAACTGGTGACGGTTTCCCGCATTGACGAGCAAGGTCGCATTCATCTGCAGGACGGTCGCGCTCTGCCGGAGAACTACAAGCAATTCACACACGGCTACGCTGTCACCGCCCATCGTAGTCAGGGGAAATCTGTCGATGCCGTTGTCATTTCCGCTGATGGGATGCGGAAAGAGCTGTTCTACGTAGCTGCTTCGCGAGGCCGGGAGAGCCTCACGGTTGTGACCAGCGATAGAGAACTGCTGCGGGAGTCGGTAGCACAGTCAGTCGCACGGCAATCCGCTTCCGAGTTGTCGCGCAAGGCGCAAGAACCTTCCTTGGAAAGGCAGAAACCGTCTTTACGCGAGCGTGAACGCTGTGAACTCCCGGTTGCCCGCGAGCAAGGGTGCGATAACGTACCCGAAGGAAAGGGACTACATAGAAAAGTTTCCGCTTCCGAAACAGTGCAAACCATCGACCCGGAGAATGTGACTCGGGAACAGAAGCAGGAACACATTACAGAACTGGGCCACTACTACGGTATCAGCCGGTGAAGCTGAGCTGTTGTTCGCCCTTGGCCATTCCAACGTCGAACACCAGCAAACTCCCTCAAGGGTCGGCTCGCAAAGAAGCTTCAAAGCAGAAACACGCGTCACCAAAGAGCCGATTCATCACAAGACGGTCGTTAGTGCCCTTGCACCAGGCGAAGCAAGGCATCCAGAGCTATTACTACCGATGCGGCAAGAATTATCCAAGTAGCTACCTCCAATCGCTTTGTGGATCGCTCAGCCCTGACGGCAGACGCACCCATCTCACTGAGGAAATGACCTGCTTTCTCAAGCGAGCTTTCGACACGCGACATGGACGATTCAAACCTCAGCATGTTGCGCTTATTCAACTCGAACTTCAGAGATTCCCACCAGTCCGAACCTGGTGCTCCCTCGAAAATTCTCTTGGCGAGATCATCGTCGCTCATTTTCTGAATGTCTGCATAGTCCAAGGTGGTCTTGCCTCCTCTTCTCGGGCTCTTGCACGCTCATCTTTGGCGGTTAGATGGGATTGATAATACTCCGATAGTTTCGTAACTGGGAGGACGCGCTCCTGCGGGACCGGGCTGGACGAGACTGGCGCGACCGCACCGAACCCAAAACTGCGAGCGGCACATTTGGCGTACATGAAAAAGCAACACAATCGGCTGCGTTTGCAGATTTATGGCTCTTGACTTGGCGTGTGGGAAAGCTCACATTCGGATCGGGCACGGAATTATCACGACAGAAAGCAGACTCCCCGCTTTACAGGATTTCGAACGGATTTCATTTTGGAGGTAATGAGATGGCCACTGTACAGAAGAGCGAGACCTACCTCTCGGATGGCACTCGCCTCAAGACAGCGCTAAATAGTTGGGCGGCATCTGCTGCACAGCCTGCTGTTTTCCGCGTCATTGAGGAGCAGAGTAACCTAAAACTGATAGTGCGGTATGCCTCTCTTGGACAGAGGCTTGACGAAGGGGACGTTCACGATCTCCTGACCAACCCAGAATCGCTGATTGAGTTTGCTCGAAGATTTGTTCACTGAGGCCGTCGCTCTTCGTGTCAGTATCCGTCACAGTAATTTCAGATGCGCGAGGGAGCCGACAGATGCTCGTTTAAGTCCTTCTGGCTAGAATTTCGCAACAGCGTCCTGTGCCACTTTGATTCGCGCTTGCGCCACCTTCTTTTCCCGATCATGGCTGCTTTTAGCGTCGGCCTCTTGTCCAAGAGAATTCTGTATGCTCGCAACTAGCCTCCAGACCTGTGGCCTCCATTGGCCGAGTGTGCAAGCCTTCTGCGCGTGGTATAAAGCAGACTTTAGGTCGCCTAAGTGGCAATAGAAAACCGCTCGGTTAAACGAATCTTCCCAATGCTCAGGCTGAAACTGTTCTGCTTCGGCAATTAAAGCGAAAGCGGCTTTCACTTCCCCCGTCCATTCCTTCAATCGAGCCAGATAGCGAAGATCAGAAGGTCTTCGCCGCCGCGAGTCGCCGATGATGTTGCTAAAGAACTCCATTGCACTTTCATCAACTACTCGCACTCCATTCTTCTTCTTCCCAATGCAATAGGCGTCCGCAGTTGTTTCCGCTCGAACACGTCTCAGGCCGATGCTATCGGGAAGTACCTTCAGCCACTTGTCACAGAACGTCAAGCACTGTTCAAAAGCAGCAACCCGGTTGAGGCATTCAGCAAACATTACAGCGTTTAGTTCAGCCAACGATTTGTCGAGTCGTAATTGACCAATGCTTTCAAGCTCGCTTGTAGCAGCAGTGAAGTCCTCCAGATGGAACCGCGCCTTTGCAAGGTTCAATCGCGCCGAGACGTATTGGGGGTTAAGGTCTCGCGCCTCCATCAGTAGCGGAATCGCTGCGGCAAACTCGCTGGCTGCCCGCGGCCAGTCAGTGTCCTCTAGTTCGTGGCCGAGCGCCATGTGAACCATTGCAAGTTCTTCAAGTGAGTGGACATCTCGCGAAATAGCTAAACGGCGCTGAGCAGGTTCCAGAGCTTCGTCATTCCTCTTTTGACCCAGCAACGCGATGGTTAGGTTTCCCAGAACGTCAGCGTCTTTCGGGTAGACCCCTAATCCTAGACGTGCGATGCGCTCCGCTTCGCTGTCACGGTGCGCTTGAACGAGCGCCAAGGTGAGATTGATGAAGTATTCTGGCGGCTTTTTCTCGGCACCAGACATCATCTTCAGTACGTCGATGGCTTCCGAAGCACGTCCCATTCGCGAGAGACAAAGGCCAAGGTCTATAACAATGCGCTGGTGTAGATCATGATCGGGAAATTGCGAAATCATCTCCGGTATGTACAGCCGGATTAAGATGTCATGTGCTTTTTGCCATTCGTTGACATTACAGAGCACCTCTGCCTCCGTGAGGTACGGTAAGATGTTCTCCAGTGGAACTGCGGCGTAACCTTTCGACCCGACAACGGCATCCTTAAAACCTTTTCGCCGTACTTCTTCACCTCCAACAAAAGGCATCGCTCTTCTGGCCTGCGGACTAAAGGGCGTGAATTCGACCCCCTGCGCCTGCGCACGTGTTCGCAATTCCGATCTAAATTCGGCATAGGTCTGATAGCGATCATCGGGTCTTTTTGTCAGACAGCGAGCAATGATCTTCTCAACCCCGAATTTAGAGCGTCTAAATACCCCACCGATTCGAGGTACCGGACTTTCGAGGTGATGGTACGCGATCTGTTCAGGCGTTTCTCCGGTAAATGGAGGCTCGCCACTTTCCCATTCGTGCAGTATGCAGCCGATGCTGTAAATGTCGGCTCGATGGTCTATTGTTTTGGACCCAAGAATCTGCTCCGGGGCAGAGTACATGACTGTGCCTATGAATTGTCCAGTTTGGGTCAGGGTATTCGGTGGGTGCAACCGACCTCGACTCCTTGCGTCCTCGGAAGTTGGCAGGTGCAAGACGCGGCTGATGCCCCAATCCGCAATATAGGAATTCAATTGTCCGTCAAGCAGAATGTTTTCCGGCTTTAAGTCTCGATGAATAACTCTGTACGTTCCGTGTACCCACTCTAACCCCGCGAGAACGCGGTCAACGGTCCGGTAGAAAAACGTCGCGTCCCGACGCTTTACATAGCCTCGAAGATCACCACTTTCCATCCATTCAGAACAGACGCAAGGTAGCTCGTTGAAACGGAATACTGAAAACACTTGTACGACCGCATCGCAGGTGGAAGCACTTGTCCATATTTTTACCTCCTGACAAAAGCGTTCAAATGCTTCACTGTGCCTGAGTGCTGCGTCGTTAATTATTTTTAAGGCAAAAGCCCTTCCAGAGGAGTCGTGAACAATCTTGGCACACTCTCCCATGCCACCTCGAAGAACCTTCCGAACAGTGAATTTCGAAGTCGGTAGTTCAAGGCCAACCGCTAGATCAGGAAGTTCGATCCGTTCGCCTTCGCGAAACATAGCGCCGCCATGTTATCACTGCGATTTCCCGCAACCTAGCGTGGGACTCAAAACCAGTTGTTCGGGCCATGCAAGAGTTGCTCGTGCAGCTTGCGGGATACGCTGATCTGGAGTTCCTTCGCCTAAGTCGCCATCGCCATTGCCTGCCTCGCAAGCGTCGATGCAGCGGTAAAGCATTTGGCACAGGATGTGGCGTTCGCCCCTGCGAAGGTACTGGAGAACCAGCCGCGTAACGGAGTGTCGCGTATCGAGCTTGTATTGATGGGCGGTTCCTCTTGTGGTGTGGCCGGTTGTTGCCGGTAGGAGCTTACCAATGCTCTTAGAAACTGATTCACGACATAGTTCTGGGCTGCCATCGTTCGTTGGCGCCCGTAACGGGCCTTGGCCCCGTCTGGATCGTGGTCAATGAAGTATCGCAGAGCCTTCCGCCGTTTCTCCTTCACTTCCATTGCGAGCAGGCCCTGTAAGTCCGACAGGTACTTTGCGCGCTGGTCATAAAGCTTTCTTGAAGACTGTAATTGGAGTTCCCATCCCGCCCTACGAACCGGGTCCAATTGCTCCAACTGCATGACGGCTTGCCGATCCTCGGATTCGTTCCTCTGCTCATCTTGAATCAGGTCAAACTCGGCATCGAAGTACGACTGCAATTCCTTCGTCAGTTCCTCGGTCTCAATCTTCACTTGCTGGCGGTGGTTTAGCCAGGCTGCAATGAGAACTCCCGCAAGGGAGCCCACACCTTGCCCAGCTTGTCTTCCGCTTTCAAACGCTCGCTCCCTCTGGCCAACGAACCTGCTAATAGTCCCTCTCGCGTAGCACTGGACGGTGGACCCGAGGTTATAGCAAATCTGTGTTCCTTGAAATGTCCACGTCTGTGCGGTGGCAGCGATGCTCAGAGCGCAAACCGCGAGGATGATTCCGGCCAGCTTGGAAGTCATAACCGGCGAACCTGTATGACGTTTGTGACATTTGTTGCATCTGTGCCGTAGGGGATGTGAGGCCTGCATCGTCGTGTTCCGGTCACCGGCCAATTGCTCCTCCGTTGTCGTCTCGGAGTTCGCTGTCCAGGTTGAGGATAATCGCATCCGAGAGCTTCCTGCTGTCAATAGTTTCTCTCAGACTCTCCGCAAATACCATGATGCGCTTAAACCCATCGCGCTCGGGATTCGTCAGCTCAACCCGGTGAAACGTACCGCCCGCATCAGCCTCAATTTTAGACACGCCGTATCCATACCTAGAAGCGTAGGCGTCAATGAGGTTAAACAATACAATCTCATCTTGGGTCATAAGCCCATTCCTCATCAACGACTTACGGGCACACGAGGGTAACGCGGGCCCGCATATTCGGTACCAACCACATGGTATACTAGATGAGCAAATGTCCACTGCAACTGCTCCAAGAGCAATACCGGTTTCGGAATGTCTTCTCCGGCGTGAGGCCGTCGAGAACGCGGTAGCGGATCTCCGACTGGAGGGTCTGGCTCCCACAGCCGATGCGCGGCTCCTCTTCGAAAAGTTTGTCCAGGGTGACCTGACCGAAGAACTGTTGGTGAATGCTATCCTCGCTCGATGAGCGATCCCTACCTCGATCCTCAGTCTGGGATTCTGACAAACAAGTTTGGCCTGGCCGATCAAGAATCGCTTGACCGGGCGGAAGCGAACGCGGTTTCAACGCGCTCAATTCTCCTTCAACTCAATCCCCTGAAAGGGAACTTCGATTCCGAACATCTCAAGGCGATCCATTCGTATCTTTTTCGCGACGTTTATGAGTGGGCCGGGCAATTCCGGACGATCCCGCTAGCCAAAGCTGAGGATGTTCGGGGCGGACGAATCATCAGATTCACGCCTCCAGATTTGATCGAACGGGAATTGAAGCACGTATTCGACGAGCTAGCCAACGAGCATTTTCTCGAAGGCTTGCCGCGAAGGGAATTTTCGCGCAAGATTGCTGCTCTGTTTTCCGAAATAAATCGTATCCATCCCTTCAGAGAAGGAAATGGCCGAGCGCAACGGCAGTTCGTGCGCCAGCTAGCTGACAGCTTGGGATTCAAGCTTCATTTCGAGGTAGTCAGCAAGGAGCGTCTCATCCATGCCAGCATCCTCTCGGCGAACGGGGATGTGGCGATGATGGAGCGCCTACTGGACGAAATCACGGACACAGAGCGTATTCAACAGCTGGCAAAAGTGATCGCACATTTTGAGAGAAGTCACTTCGGCTGGAACGATATTTATTTGGCAACGACCACTCCCGGACGGGACTATACCGGCACATTCGCCGGTAGCGACGGAGCCAACTTTTTCTTTCGTGATGACGAAAGCCGAATCTTCGTCGGAAACCTCAAAGATCTGAAGAGACCTGCGGAATCGGGAGAGAAAATCAGCTTCACAGCTTCCTAAAGCAGGCTGCACCGGGTCGTGCGTGCGTGAGGGCACGATGGTAGTGACTTCAGTAACTATTGCGCGTGCCACCGCTTTGTGGGGCCGCCGGGAGCTTCCATCGCGAGAGTCGCTAGAGAAACACGATAGGACACGCTTCCGCGTCGCTGTAGCCAGCCTTGCCTCGGAACACCTGGACTAGCGAATTTGCGGCCTCGTGATATGCGCGCGCATAACTTTGCAAATCACTCTTAGCATACGAGGTAAGGTTCAGCACGACGCTGCCGTGCATTGCTTTCTGCTGAAAGCGCGCCGAACCCGTGGCCATGACGAAGAGACTAGCGCAAGCGTAGCCGGAGTCGCAACCGGGCCAGAATAGGCCATGTCGCAAATTCAGTCCGATGGCCGTAAAGGCGAGACATCGAGCCATCGCTTTTCAATGTGCTCGACCAACTCTTCTGCCAGTCTGACAACCTTC
>Ga0209422_1000243_pt1 | contig 13482 bp, 11 predicted proteins | sample BlaSpr_A8_OM2_M3_FD_187983 | JGI IMG/M metagenome (GOLD analysis project Ga0209422, IMG submission 187983) | Forest soil microbial communities from Thunder Bay, Ontario, Canada - Black Spruce, Ontario site 2_A8_OM2_M3 (SPAdes) (version 2) | ecosystem: Environmental > Terrestrial > Soil > Boreal... | reverse complement strand
CCCCGGAGATGTCAGACATTTTCATTCCCCTGCTTTATCAACTTTGTCATTCCGAGATGCGCCTCTTGGCGCAGGCCCGGAATCCATAACCCCCGATCGTGGTTATGGATTCCGGGCTCGTTCGCTTCGCTCACGCCCCGGAATGACGATTTGTTGTTATCGTCTCATCCACTCAATCCAGATGGAATTTTTCCAGCTGGCGGTGCTCGGCCTTGATGTAGCGCACCGTGCCGGTGACCGAGCGCATCACCACGGTCTCGGTCTCGATGACATCCTTGCGGAATTTTACACCCGACAGCAGCGAGCCGGTGGTGACACCGGTCGCGGCGAACAGACAGTCGCCCCGCGCCATGTCCTCGATGCCGTAGATCATGCGGGGATCGCTGACGCCCATCTTGGCCGCGCGCTCGCGCTTCTCGTCGGTGTCGAGAATCAGCCGGCATTGCATCTGGCCGCCGATGCAGCGCAGCGCTGCCGCCGCCAGCACGCCTTCGGGCGCGCCGCCGGTGCCGATATACATGTCGACGCCGGTATTATCGGGATCGGCGCAATGGATGACGCCGGCGACATCGCCGTCGGTGATCAGGCGGACCGCGGCGCCGGTCGAGCGCACGCCATTGATGATATCGGCGTGACGCGGGCGATCGAGCACCAGCACCGTGATGGCGGAGGCATCGACCCCCTTGGCCTTGGCGAGGCGCCGAACATTGTCGGCAGGTGAGGCGTCGAGTTCGACCACCCCCTTCTTGTAGCCCGGGCCGACGGCGATCTTCTGCATGTAAACGTCGGGCGCGTGCAGCAGCGTGCCGCCATCGGCCATCGCCATGGTCGCGATCGCGCCCGGCATGTTCTTGGCGCACAGCGTGGTGCCCTCGAGCGGGTCGACCGCGATATCGACCTGCGGGCCGGCGTTCATGCCGACTTTTTCGCCGATGAACAGCATCGGCGCCTCGTCGCGCTCGCCCTCGCCGATCACCACGGTGCCCTCGATCGGCAGCTTGTTGAGTTCGCGACGCATGGCATCGACGGCGGCCTGGTCGGCCGCCTTCTCGTTGCCGTGGCCGCGCAATCGCGCCGCCGACACCGCCGCGCGCTCCGTCACCCGCACGATTTCGAGCGTCAGAATCCGCTCCAGCAAGAGCTGCGGCGGAACGGAAATATGGGTCGACATCTCAAAACTCCTTGAAACCTCTACAACGGGTCTTGCGGCCCGCCATCAATCGTTCCGCGCGGTCACCGTCCGGTCCACGCGCTAGTTTTTCTCGATCCGTATCACCTGCGGCCGGCCGGAGATCACCTTGTCGCGCTGCACCGCCTCCAGCGCGCGATAGACCGCGTCCTCGCTGGTGGCATAGGTGATCAGGATGACCGGCACCCGGGAAGCTTTCCCGTTGGGGGCGCTCGCGTCAACGCCATCGGGATGGCGCTGCACGATCGATTCGATCGAGATCTTCTGTTCCGCAAGCCGGGTGGCGATCGCCGCCGCCGTGCCGGCCAGATCGCGCGCCATCAGGCGGATGTAATAGCCGCCTTCGTGGCGCTCCATCGGCGCCTTTTTGATCGCGCGCAGCTGCGCCACCGGACGCCCGAACGGCCGCGCGCGAATGCCGCGCGCGACGTCGGCGATATCGGCGACCACCGCCGAGGCCGTCGCAGCCCCGCCTGCGCCCGGGCCGACCAGCGTGATCGGCGGAAAACCGTCGCCATCGATGGTCACGGCATTGGTGACGCCCATCACCTGCGCGATCGAGGACGATTTCGGCACCATGGTCGGATGCACGCGCTGCTCGATGCCTTTGGCGGTCCTGACCGCAACCCCGAGCAGTTTTACGCGAAAGCCGAGCTCCTCCGCGGCGCGCAAATCTTCCGGCGCGATCGAGGAGATGCCTTCGACATAGACCGTGCTTTGCGCGACCTTGGTGCCGAAAGCGAGGCTCGCCAGGATCGCCAGCTTCTGCGCGGTGTCGTGCCCGTCGACGTCGAACGACGGATTGGCCTCGGCGTAACCGAGGCGTTGGGCGTCCTTCAGGCACTCCGCGAACGACAACCCGTCCTGTTCCATCCGGGTCAGGATGTAATTGCAGGTGCCGTTGAGAATGCCGTAGACGCGATGGATGTCGGTGCCCGCAAGACCCTCGCGCAGGGTTTTTACAACGGGAATGGCCGCGCCGACTGCAGCCTCGAAATTCAGCGCGCCGCCGTGCTTCTCGGCTGCCTTCGCCAGCCGCAAGCCGTGTTTGGCGATCAGCGCCTTGTTGGCGGTGACCACCGACTTGCCGGATTTCAGCGCCGTCTCGATCGCCGACAGCGCCGGCTCGCCGGAGCCGCCCATCAATTCGACGAAGCAGTCGATGCCGGGATCGCTGGCCAGCGCCAGCGCGCTCTTCGCCCAGTCGATGCCGCGCAGATCGAGCCCGCGCTTCTTCACTTTCGAACGCGCGGTGACCGCGACCACGCGCACGCCCCGTCCGCAGCGCGCCGACAGCGTGCGGCCCTGGCTCTCGATGAGGCGGACCACTTCGGCGCCAACGGTGCCGAGTCCCGCAATACCCACTCTCAGGGGTGCGACCATGAAGAGAAAAACCTGCCGAAGGGACGATGATTTATGGGCATGATCCGATCCGAAAACCGTCTCCATCCTCGGGTCAAGCCCGAGGACATGCTTTTCGGGATCATGCCTATCGCCGGTTGGCGAGAGGAACCACGTTGTGCAACGTTTCAATGCCGGTTTCAAGGAAGCGGCGCACCCCGCGCGCGGCCTGGCGGATCCGTTGCTCGTTTTCCACCATGGCGATGCGAACATAGCCCTCGCCATGCTCGCCGAAGGCGACACCGGGCGATACCACGACGCCCGATTTTTCGACCATCAAGGTCGCAAACTGCATGCTGCCGACGCCCCGGAAGGCTGGCGGCAGCGGCGCCCATGCGAACATCGAGGCCTCCGGCGGCGGGATCTCCCATCCCGCCCGGCCGAACGATTCGACCAGCGCATCCCGGCGTTTGCGGTAGGTGTCGCGCATATCGCGGATGCAGTCCTCGGGACCGTTCAGCGCCGCGGTCGCAGCGACCTGGATCGGGGTGAAGGCGCCGTAATCGAGATAGGATTTCACCCGCGCCAAAGCCGCAATGATGCGGTCGTTGCCGACGGCAAATCCCATGCGCCAGCCGGCCATCGAAAACGTCTTCGACATCGAGGTGAATTCCACGGTGACGTCGATCGCGCCAGGAACCTGCAGCACCGAGGGCGGCGGATTGTTGTCGTCGAAATAGACTTCCGCATAGGCAAGATCCGACAGGATGAAGATCTCGTGCTTCTTCGCAAAGGCCACCAGATCCCGGTAGAAATCGAGGCTCGCGATATAGGCGGTCGGATTGGAGGGATAGCAGACCACGATTGCGAGCGGCTTCGGGATCGAATGAATGATGGCGCGCTCGACCGCCTCGAAGAATTGCGGAGTCGGCTCCGACGGAACCGAGCGGATCACCCCGCCCGCCATCAGAAATCCAAAGGCGTGGATCGGATAGCTCGGGTTCGGGCATAGCACGACATCGCCGGGCGCGGTGATCGCCTGCGCGACGTTGGCAAACCCCTCCTTCGAGCCCAGTGTCGCCACGACCTGGGTCTCCGGGTTGAGCTTCACGCCGAAACGCCGGCCGTAGTACGCCGCCTGCGCCTTGCGCAGGCCGGTAATGCCGCGCGACGCCGAATAGCGGTCGGTCCGCGGCTTGCCCAGGGTTTCCTTGAGCTTTTCGATGACATGGGGCGGCGTCGGCAGATCCGGATTGCCCATGCCGAGGTCGATGATATCGGCGCCGGCATTCCGTGCGGCCGCCTTGGCCCGATTGACCTGCTCAAACACGTAGGGCGGCAAGCGGCGGATGCGGTAAAATTCTTCCATGGAACCTCGCTCCGGCAACCGGCAGCACGGAATCACCGACATCGCGTTGCTCGAAACCGAACCCGGTTTCGTCCAGAAATCGCGCTAAATCAACATCTTAGGGCGAATTCGGGCGCAAAATCGATGTCTTCGCCCGATTTGCGGTTGAATTGGGTTCTTTTACCACGGACGCCTTGCCGCGCCAGCCGTTACGGCTATTTCGGCGGCGAGTTTTGCGCAGCCGCGGCCGAGGCCTGGCGGTCGCGTGCGGCGGCGAGTTCGGCCTCGATCTTGGCCCGCTCCGCCGGCGGCAGCGCCGCTTCTTCGCGATCGGGCGGAATATCGTGCACCGGGAGATAGGCGCCGGCTTCCTTCGGACGCGCGGGTGCGTCGGCGGGCGTACCGATGATCGGCAGATCCGCAATCGACGTCGACGCGCAGCCGCCCAGCGTGAGCACCGCTGCAAGCAGCACTCCCAAGCCAGCTCCAAAGCCCAACGCCTTCGTTACTCGATCCACCGACATCGGCCGCGAAGTTCCCACTTCACCGGTTTGGCTCTCGCCACCTGACACTTATTTCATCAGCATTGCATCATGCGCTCAAACCATTGTCGCCCGAAACGATTAAAGCCAATACACCAAATCGGACCGTTGGGGCCTCAATATGACGGAACCAAGATGCTTTGTCGCAGTGCAGCACATTTGATGCCGAGATCAACCTCGCACCTCTCATCATCGATCCACGCGGTGACGAACCCAAAATGAAACGATAGTGTTCGAACCATGAGCGACGTTACGATCCAGACCCAGGCCGAAAAAAAGTTCGATCCCGAAGCCTTCGCGATGAACCTCGCGCGGGCGATGGAGAACAGCGGCAAGGCGCTGGCGGCCTACCTCAAGCCGATCGAGAGCGGCGAGGTCAAGGACAAGCCGCCGAGCGAACTCACCGAGGTGATCAAGACCTTCACCGCGGTGGCGGAATACTGGATGTCGGATCAGGATCGATCGACCGACCTGCAGGCGAAGATCGCCAAGGCCTATCTCGATCTGTGGGGCTCGTCGGTACGGCGCCTCGCGGGCGAGGACGCGCCGCCGGCGATCACGCCGTCGCCGCGCGACAAGCGCTTCAGCGATCCCGAATGGAATTCGAACCAGTTTTTCGATTTCGTGAAGCAACTCTATCTGCTGACAACGGAGTGGGCGCACGATCTGGTGCGCAACGCCGAGGGTCTGGACCCCCACACCCGCAAGAAGGCCGAGTTCTACGTGCAGCAGATCACCAACGCGCTGGCGCCGTCGAATTTCGTTCTCACCAATCCGGAAGTGCTGCGCGAGACGCTGGCGTCGAACGGCGACAATCTGGTGCGCGGCATGAAGATGCTGGCCGAGGATATCGAGGCCGGACGCGGCACGCTGCGCATCCGTCAGTCCGATCCCTCCAACCTCGTGGTCGGCGTCAACATGGCGACGACGCCGGGCAAGGTGATTTTCCAGAACGACCTGATGCAACTGATCCAGTATTCGCCCACGACGGAAAATGTGCTGCGCACGCCGCTTCTGATCGTGCCGCCGTGGATCAACAAGTTCTACATCCTCGACCTCAAGCCGGAAAAATCCTTCATCAAATGGTGCGTCGACCAGGGCCTCACGGTGTTCGTGATCTCGTGGGTCAACCCGGACAAGAGCCTGGGGGCGAAGACCTGGGAAGACTACATGAAGCAAGGCCCATTGGCCGCGATGGACGCGATCGAGCGGGCGACCGGCGAGATGAAGGTCCACACCATGGGCTACTGCGTCGGAGGCACCCTGCTCGCCACGACGCTGGCCTGGCTTGCGGACAAGCGCCGGGTGCGCGCGACAACGGCGACGTTGCTGGCCGCACAGGTCGACTTCACCAATGCCGGCGACCTCCTGGTATTCGTCGACGAAAACCAGATCTCGGCACTCGAACGCGACATGCAGGCCTCCGGCGTGCTCGAGGGCGCCAAGATGGCGATGGCCTTCAACATGCTGCGCTCCAACGACCTGATCTGGTCCTATGTCGTCAGCAACTACCTGAAGGGGCAGCCGCCCTCTTCGTTCGACCTGTTGCACTGGAATTCGGACGCCACCCGGATGCCGGCGGCCAACCATTCCTATTACCTGCGCAACTGCTACCTCGAGAACCGGCTGTCGACCGGCAGCATGGTGCTGGACAATACGCTATTGGACCTGTCGAAGGTGAAGGTGCCGATCTACAATCTGGCGACCCGCGAGGATCACATCGCGCCGGCGGATTCGGTTTTGTATGGCTCGCAATTTTTCGGCGGGCCGGTGAAGTATGTGCTGTCGGGGTCCGGGCACATCGCCGGCGTGGTCAACCCGCCGTCATCGGGCAAGTACCAGTACTGGACCAACGACAATATCCGGGGTGTAACGCTTTCCGACTGGATCAAGGCGGCGCAGGAGCACAAGGGATCGTGGTGGCCCGACTGGCGTGACTGGCTTGAAAGCATCGACGCCGAACAGGTGCCGGCGCGCGGCGTCGGCACCGATGCACTGCCGCCAATCGAGGACGCCCCCGGCAGCTACGTCCGGGTTCGCGCATAGCGCAACGCCGCGCGCTTGGGTATAAAGCGGCCGTCCCGCCCGGACGGGATTGCAAAATCTGAACTTGAGGGGAAAATCCGATGACGCGCGAATTGTTCTGGCTGACGCTGACGGTCATTCTGACGGGATTGCTCTGGATCCCCTACATCCTCAATCGCTGTCAGGTTCGCGGCCTGTCCGGCGCGATGGCCAATCCGTCGCGCAACGCCAAGCCGCACGCCGAATGGGCCACGCGCCTGATGTTCGCGCACGACAACGCGGTCGAGAACCTCGTCATCTTCGGGCCATTGGTGCTGATCCTCAACGCGATCGACTATTCCAGCAAATGGACCGTGCTCGCGTGCGCCGTCTACTTCTGGGCCCGCCTCGCGCATCTTGTGGTCTACACCATGGGCCTGCCGGTGTTTCGCACGCTCGCCTTCACCGTCGGCTTCGTGGCGCAGGCCGTGCTGGCGCTGGCGATCTTCAAGGTGGTTTGAAAACCGAAGGGATCAGCGGCTCCTGCGGACCATGACGAACAGCATCGCGGCCTTTTCGTTGTCGAAGCCTCTGACTTCGCCGGTCTCGATCGACCATGAATCCCAGTCGCCGGCCTCCGAATAGGCCGCCCGCAGCCATTCGGGCGTTGGGTAGTTGTAATAGCGATTGAGCAAATCCCGCCCCTCGGCTGCGCCGGTCTTGAAGCTGGCGTAAAAATAGCCAGCGGGTTTGAGCGCGCGCCAGATCCGCGCCAGGACGTGCGCAAGCTCCGACCGCGGAACATGAAGCAGACAGGCGTTGGCCCAAACACCGTCATAGGCCTCGACTGCATCGAGGTCATGGAATAGCAGCGTCTCGACCGGGCGGCCGAGACGGCGCGACGCCACATCCGCCATTTCCGGCGATCCATCGGTTGGCCGAACATCGAATCCTGCGGCAAGCATTTGCGCCGAATCGCCGCCAGCGCCACAGCCGAGTTCGAGAACCGTTGCCCCGGGCGGCAGCAACGCGAGAAAGCGGGTTAGCCGCGTATGCTTCGTGATCTCGCGCGCGGCATACGCCTGCGCGTTGCCTCGGTAGAATCGAAGTGTTTCCTCGTCCACGATGGCCGCCTTGATCACGGAACGGCGCGATGTTGCCGGCTCGCGCTTCAGGTATCGGCAAAGCCCAGCATCAGCCGCATGTTCTGTACCGCGGCGCCAGAGGCGCCCTTGCCCAAATTGTCGAGACGCGCGACCAGAACCGCCTGATTGTATTTGTGGCTCGCAAAGACATAAAGCTCGAGCCTGTTGGTCTCGTTGAGCGCCTCAGGTTCGATGCGTCCGCTCTTTGCAGCCTCGTTGTCGAGCGGCATGACCGAGACGTAGCTGCTCCCGGCGTAACGCTTCGCCAACGCCGCGTGGAGATCGGCGCCATCAGGCTTGCCCGGAAGCGTGTCGAGATGCAAAGGCACTGATACCACCATACCCTGCCGATAGTTGCCGACCGAGGGAACAAAGATCGGCCGGCGCACAAGATTTGAGTAAAGCTGCGTCTCCGGCAAATGCTTGTGCTCGAAGCCAAGGCCATAGAACTCAAAGGCCGGCGCCGAGCCGTCTTCGAAACTCTCGATCATTGACCTGCCGCCGCCCGAATAACCGCTCACCGCGTTGATGGTGACCGGATAATCCGCTGGCACCAGCCCGGCATCCACGAGCGGCCGAAGCAGCGCCACCGCGCCCGTCGGATAGCAGCCCGGATTCGAGACTTTCCGCGCCACGCGTATCTTGTCCGCCTGATCCGGCGTAAGTTCCGGAAAGCCATAGGTCCAGTCGGCGGCGACGCGAAAGGCCGTCGACGCGTCCAGCACCTTGGGTGCTGCGGCTCCCATGCCGTCGATCAGCGCAACCGTCTCGCGCGCGGCTTCATCGGGCAGGCAGAGGATGACGAGGTCCACTTCCTCCATCAGCGCGCGCTTTGCCCGCGCATCCTTGCGCTTTTCCTCGACGATGCTCTTCACCACCACGTCGTTCTGCAGCCCGAGGCGCTCGCGAATGCCGAGGCCCGTCGTTCCCGCCGCGCCATCAACGAACACGGTGGGCTGCGCAGTGTCGCCGGTGATGTTGGGTTGGCCTTTCGGCATTTTGATTTCCGAGAGCGTCATGGCGTGCTCCTTCAATCCGCCACAGGCAGAGGCGCGGATGATTTGTAGTCCAACTGCGGCCGCAGCGCGACCATCTGTCTTCCGATATTCCGTGCGGCTTCGTCGCGCTGCTGCATGAGTTCCGAGGCAACCGCGGCGTGATCGACATCGGATTTGTGCTGGTTGAGCTTGAAACTGCCCTCGACCTCGTCGACCGACATCACCAGACCAACGATCGCCTTCTTCAGCATCTCGAGGCGTCCGGCCGTCACCTTCGATACTTTCCAAGGCACCTTTGGGGCGAGCCAGCCCTCGAATTTAGCGCTGAGCGCGTCCAGATGGGGTGCGAGTTCGGTATCGGATATCATCCGCACCGTGCCGGTGAGATGCACCGCCTGATAAAGCCAGGTCGGCACCTGGTCGGGCGAGGCGTACCAGTCGGCCGAAACATAGGCATCCGCACCCAGCACTGCGATCAGCCAGTGCGATTTGCCGTCCGCCAGTTTGACCAGCGGATTGTTGCGCGCGACGTGAAATGCAACCTGCGGCGTGCCGTCGTCGGCCGAGGTCAGGTAAAACGGCAGCGATGATGCGACCGGCTTCGAGCCGTCCCAGGCGGTGAACGTGCCGAAGCCGCGCGCTTGCGCGAACGCAAGGCACGCGGCGCGATCGGGCTTGAACATCGGAGGCGTATACATTTCAAACTCCTGCTTGACGTAGGAGCCGCCAGATCAGACCGCGTTTTTTGATGGAGGAGAGGCCGCGGGAGCAGATCCGGCGGCAGAGGCTGATATCTTAAACGCAGACATCCGCCCGTACCGCGAGAGCGCGGCGGCGGCGGGCGATGAAAATGGTCGCGGCGTTGTTCATGGGCGGGGCTATAAGGCCGCGGCCGGTCTTCGTCAAGGTCAAGCTCACCATCGCGGGCACAACTTGTAGCGCGCAAGACACAGGTGAACAGAATCGGGAATTCAACCGATATTCGGCTTGCCCGTCGGATCGACAACCTTGAAGGTCAAATTCGAAGAATCCGCGTTTTGGCAGTTCAGAGACCAGTTTTTATTATGCCCTTTTTTGCCTCGCCTGCACCTTCCACCCGTCAATCGTATCTTTCCGGTTCGTTCGCCAGGTTGGCGTGTTTTGGCGCGATGTTCGCGCCAGCCCTGCTGCTGCCGATCGCAGTGAACGCATTTCCTGCCACGCCCAGCGCCGGATGCACCCCCTCCCCCTACACCTCGGGGGATCTGAACTGCACGAATACGGGCACCGTCACCGCCAACGACGCTGACGGCATCGATGCGCCCGCGACCAATGGCAACGCCACCACCACCAATTCGGGTACCGTCAACACCAACGCCTACGTTTTCGGGATTCGGACCACGACCGACATCGGCAACGCCACCACCGCCAATACCGGCTCCGTCATCAATACCGGCGGCGGTTTCGGCATCCAGACATCGACATTCGCCGGCAATGCAACCACCACCAATTCCGGCACCATCAGCGTAACCGGATCAACCCAACCGCCCACCGGGCCAAGTCCGGCCTTCACTTTCGGTTCCAATTTCGGCATCCAGACGTCGGCCGTCATAGGCAACGCGACGACAAATAACACCGGCACCATCAACGTCAGCGGACCCGGCAACAATTTCGGCATCTTCACCGCGACGGGCTTCGGGACGCCCTTTACCGAGTTTGGGGCAAACACTGCGATCGCGACGTCTACCGCAGCCACCACGACCAATTCCGGAAACATCAACGTCACCGGCAATTTCAGCACCGGCATCTTCACCGGAGCAGGCTTTTCGCAGCCCGTCACCCTGCCCGCCGACAGCGCCAGCACGGCCCCCGCCGCCACAGCCACGACAACCAATTCCGGCAACGTCAATGTCACCGGCATCGGCGCCGTCGGAATCAACACGACGACCGCCGTGTTCACGACAGCGGCGACCGCCGCCATCATCATCCCCTTTACCGCCGACGCCATCACGACCAATTCCGGCAATGTCAGCGTCAACGGCACCGTCAACACCAATCCCGCTCCAGGCGTTTCCTTCGGCTTCGCCGGCGGCGCCACCGGCATCTGGACCGAGGCGACCTTCGGCAACGCCACCACCGTCAACAGCGGAAGCGTCAGCGTCACCGGCTTCAATTCCACCGGCATCCTGACCAGCACATTCACCGGCACCGCCACCACGATCAATACCGGCACCGTCAATGTCGTCGGTACCGCCAACAACGGTTTGCCGCCCGTATGTGCCGGCGGTTGTGGCAGCAATGTCGGCATCGCGACCACCGCGCTCAACGGCAACGTCACCGTCATCAATTCGGGGACCGTCAGCGTCACCGGCCCCAACAATGTCGGCATATCCATGTCCGCGTCCGGGACCAGCACCCTGGTCGATTCCGGCACCATCAGCGCGCCCGGCGGCGTCGCTATCGAGTTTGCCAATCCGCTCGATCCCGCGACGCTGACGCTGCAGCCGGGCACGTTCATCATCGGCATCATCAACATGATCGGCGCCGGCGACACCGTCAACGTCAACGCCCGCAACCTGAACCTCACCTTCAACACCCTTGCCGGCGTCACCGTCACCGGCAACCAGCCGTTCATCGTTTCCGGCAATCGCGTCGTCTCGGTCGATCCGACCGGCTTCGGGATCACCGACCGCTCCCTGATGGACTTCACCCGCGCGGTGTCGGCCATGCTCGGGGGCCGCGCCAGCGATGCGGCGGCGAGCGCCGGCGCTGGCCCCACCGCCAGCGGCGCGCTCGGCTTTGCCGGCTATGACGATTCGGCCTCGAGGTTCGAAGACGCCTTCGCGCAGGCGATGGGCTATGCCAAGGCCCCCGATAGCGCCATGCTGTTCAAGAATCCGACCGTGACCACCCCCGACGGCACCACGGTCTGGGCCAAGGGCTTTTACGGCCAGCGCACCCAACCGGCCGATGATACGGCCTTGCGCACCGTTAGCCGGTTCTATGGTGGCGCCATCGGCATGGACAGGCTGGTCCGGCCGGATTTGCGGCTCGGCGGCCTGGTTGGCGGCGGCACGATCAACACCTCGATCGATCTCAATTTCGGCAGCACCGCTAGCGACGTCGGATTCGCCGGTGTCTACGGCCGCAAGGATTTCGGAGCGGCTTTCGTCGACTTCGCCCTGCTCGGCGGCCACACCGCCAACCGCACCACGCGCAACATCAACAACAACCTCGTCGCCAACGGGATCGAAATCGCCACCGCGAGCTTCGGCGGCTGGTTCTTCAGCCCCGAGGTCGCGGCGGGCTATCGCTACGATTTCGCGCCGGGCTGGAGCGTGACGCCGGTGGCGCGGCTGCGTTATCTCGCCGCCAACTATGACGGCTTCACCGAGAGCGGATCGACCGCGAACATGACCGCGGCCAGCCGTACGCTGGAGAATGCCGAGGAGCGCGCCGAACTCACGCTGACCCGCACGATGTGGTCGGACGCCAGCCGCTTCCAGGTCGGGTTGACCGGGGGCGTGCTTGGCCAGCAGCGCACCGGCTCGGGCAACGTCAACGCCATCCTGCTCGGCCAGGCGCTGGCGTTCGCCACCCCCGGCAAGTCGAGCATCGGCGGCGGCTATGTCGGCGGTTCGCTCGACTGGCGCATGAAGAGCGGCCTGGCGCTGTTTGCGGCCGCCGAATACATCGCGATGTCGGACTCCAGCAACATCGTCACCGGCAAGGCCGGCCTGCGCTACGGCTTCTGAGCGGCCGCTTTGGCGGCCGTCTCAAATTGCGGAGCTCCTCAAGGCTGACCTCGCCTGCGCTAAATCGTCGGATTCCACGGTGCCGGAATCACCCGGTAGCCGCCGCCGTCCTTTTCGACGTGGCCGAGCCCGGGGAACGGATAGTGGAAGCCCTGCACCATCAACTTTTCAGCCACCACCATGTCATAGACGCGGCGGCGGGTTTTCTCCGCCACATCGGCGTCCTGGTCGAAGAAGGCGTGCCAGCCCGGATTGGTCGCAAACGGATTGGGATTGTTGGTGACGTCCGACTGGACGAACACTTTTCCGGAGCCGGACGACAACACGTAGGAGGTATGGCCGGGCGTATGGCCGACGCTTTCGACCGCGAGCAGGCCGGGTGCGACGTCCTTGCCCCATTCATAGGGCGTGACTTTCCGCTTCAGCGCCGCGTCGAAGACGTTGCGGTTATTCTTGAACAGGCCCTGCATGCGGCCCGCGGGCGCACGGCTCATCTCGCCGTCGTCCATCCAGAATTTCCATTCGGTCGCCGGCACCAGCACTTCGGCGTTCGGAAACGCCGGCGTCCCGTCGGCCGTCAGCAGCCCGTTCACATGATCGGTGTGGAAGTGCGAGATCACCACCATGTCGACCGCCTTGGGATCGAAGCCGGCGGCGGCCATGTTGTCGGCGAACTGTCCGGCGGCGCCCTTGCTGTTGACCTTCGCCACCGGGCCATTGCCGGTGTCGACGACGACGAGCTTGCCGCCCGTATTGAGCACCAGCGGCGCGAAATAGATCGTCATGATATCGCGCGGCAAAAACGCCTTCTCGAGCTCGGCATTGACCTCTTCCTTCTTCGCATTGGTGATGAAGGAATCCTCCAGCGGAAAGGTGTTGCGGCCGTCGGAAACCACGGTGACCTGGATGTCGCCGACCTTGTAGCGATAGAAACTCGGCGCCTGCTTGTCCGCCACGGGTGCTGCGGCGCTTGCGGGTATCGAAGGCAATAGCGGCGTAGCGGCGATCGCAGCGGCGCTCGCGAGTGCGTGACGTCGTGTCAGTTCCATGGTTGATCCTCCAGTGAGACGATGCTTTTTTGCGCGGTATCCCGCTTGCTGGTCTTGTCGCCGCAATTGATACCAGCGTTTACGCGGCGGCGCGACAAGGATGCGATTGCGGCGGGTCGCGCCCCTCGGCGG
>Ga0209422_1000242_pt1 | contig 13502 bp, 9 predicted proteins | sample BlaSpr_A8_OM2_M3_FD_187983 | JGI IMG/M metagenome (GOLD analysis project Ga0209422, IMG submission 187983) | Forest soil microbial communities from Thunder Bay, Ontario, Canada - Black Spruce, Ontario site 2_A8_OM2_M3 (SPAdes) (version 2) | ecosystem: Environmental > Terrestrial > Soil > Boreal... | reverse complement strand
TAGCGCTTGAGCCGCATAACCTGATGTATTGCTTTCTAGGCGTGCTGGTCGGCAACCTGGTCGGCGTGCTGCCGGGAATGGGTCCGGTCGCCACCATTTCGATTCTGCTGCCGCTGACCTTCGGCATGCATCCGGTGCCCGCGATCCTGATGCTGTCCGGCGTCTATTACGGCGCCCAGTATGGCGGCGCGATCTGTTCGATTCTGCTCAATCTGCCATGCCATCCGCCGCACGCGGTGACGTGCCTGGACGGGTTTCCGCTGACCAAACAGGGCAAGGGCGGCACCGCGCTCGGCATCACTATCATCGCCGCCTTCGTCGGCGCTTCCTTCGGCATCACCGAGATGATTTTCCTGGCGCCGTTCCTGGTCAAGGTGGCGCTCGAATTCGGGCCCGCCGAAGTCTGTTCGCTGATGCTCGTCGGATTGCTCGCGGGCTCGACGCTGGCGAAGGGATCGCCGCTCAAGGGCATCGCGATGACGGTTCTCGGCCTTCTCGTCGGTATTGTCGGTTCCGACATCGAGACCGGGCAGCCCCGCTTCACCTTCGGCATCACCGAACTGTTCGACGGCGTCGAGATCATCGCACTCGCGCTCGGAATGTTCGGCGTCGCCGAGTTCATGAACAGCATCAACAACACCGAAGAAGTCGATTTGAGATACGCCAAGGTCGGGCTCTCCGACATGTTTCCGTCGAAAGCGGATCTCAAGAAATCGTTCTGGCCGATGATCCGTGGCACGCTGCTCGGCAGCCTCTGCGCGCTGATCCCCGGTACCGGGCCGACCATCGCCTCGTTCGTGTCCTACGCCACCGAGAAGAAGATATCGAAGACGCCGGAGCGTTTCGGCCACGGCGCAATCGAGGGCGTCGCATGCCCCGAAGCCTCGACGCATTCCTCGGTGCAGGGCGACTTCATTCCGACCATGAGTCTGGGCATTCCCGGCGACACGGTGATGGCGCTGCTGCTTGGCGCGCTGATCATTCACGGCATCGTTCCCGGGCCTCAGCTCATCAGTCAGCATGCCGACATCTTCTGGGGCCTGATCGCGAGCTTCTGGATCGGCAACATCCTGCTGGTGATCCTCAACGTGCCGATGATCGGTCTTTGGGTGAAGCTCCTGAGCATTCCCTACCGCTACCTCTATCCGAGCGCGATGTTCTTCGTCTGCATCGGCGTCTATGCCGCCAACAACGACATGTTCCAGGTCGGCGAGACGATGTTCATCGGTATCGTCGGCTACATCCTGTTGCGACTTGATTTCCACCCCGCGCCGATCCTGCTCGGTTTCGTGCTGGGCCCGCGCTTCGAGGAAAACTTCCGGCGCAGTCTCCTGATCTCCCGCGGCGATCTCACGACGTTCATCGACCGTCCGATCAGCGCGTTCTTTCTCTTCATCTGCGTCGTGCTGATCGGAGCCCAGATCTATGTCTGGCTGCGCAAGCCGAAGATCATCGCCGAGGAAAAGGCGATCGAGGCCCAGGTGCCGGCCACGGCATTTTCGGAGGTCGCGGAGTAATATCGGCTTCGGCCAAGCCTCGCCTGCGAGCACCTTTCCCTCCCTTTGATGCCGTAAATGCCGGTGCAGTTCGGCGCCGGCGGGGGCGGCTGTGCGCCATTTCCCGTGCCCGATTGGATCGCAAAGTGGTAGGCTGCAAGTTGCGTCTGATCCGTGCCCGACAAGACCGCGTCACGGTTTCTTCACAATAAAGAGAGCGCTGCCATGATCACCCTCAATGTCAACGGTCAGTCTCGCCAGATCGACGCCGATCCGAACTCGCCGCTGCTTTGGGCGCTGCGCGACGATCTTCATCTCACGGGCACAAAATTCGGATGCGGCATCGCCATGTGCGGCGCCTGCACGGTTCATGTCGACGGCGATGCTCAGCGTTCATGCTCGGTCATGGTTGGCGACGCCGTTGGAAAATCCATCACCACCATCGAAGGCTTGTCGGGCGATATCGCCAAGGCGGTCACCGACGCCTGGATCAAGGCGGCGGTGCCGCAATGCGGCTATTGCCAGCCGGGTTTTGTGATGGCCGTGACCAATGTGCTGAGCTCGAATCGAAAGCAGACCAAGGAGGCCGTGCTTTCGCAAATTACCAACATCTGCCGTTGCGGCACCTATGATGCGATCCGCGCCGCGGTCGGTTTCGCGGTCGCCGACCTCAACGGGCAGGGCGACGTGGCGAACAAGGAGGGTGTGCGATGAGGCCCGCCCGGATTGCTCGCCGAACTTTTCTGATCGCCGCCGGCGTCGTCGGTGGCGGATTGCTGGTCGGCGCCGGGACCGTGATCGCGCGATTGAACAGTATTGGCGGCTACAAGCTGCCCACCGAGAGCGGCGGAGCCAGTTTCGGCGCCTGGCTCAAACTCGCCGGCGACGGCACCTTCGAAGTCGCCGTTCCGCACCAGGAAATGGGGCAGGGAATTTATTCGCTGGCGGTTTTGCTCGCAGCGGAGGGCCTGCGGCTGCCCTCCGAGGCGGTCCGCGCGGTGCAGGCCCCCACCAACGCCTATTACGCCAATCCGGTCATGCTGCTCGACGGCCTGCCGTTCAACGATCACACCGGCGGTCCTTTCCAGGGCGCGGCACTATGGACGCTGGACAAGATCATTCGCGCCGTCGGGTTGTCCGCAACCGGGGGCTCGACCTCGACCCGCCACATCACCGACCCGATCCGCGCAAGCGCGGCCTCCACGCTCGACCTGCTGACGCGGGCGGCGGCGGAGAAGTTCGGCGTTGCGGCGGCTGAACTGAAGATTGCCAATGGCCGGATCTCGACCTCGGACGGCCGAAGCGCGGCTTATGCCGAACTCGCCGATGCCGCTTCGAAGCTTTCCCCGAGGACGATCGAGTTGCCGCCGCTTGCCGAAGGCGTCTTTGTGGGAAAAGGCATTGCGCGGGCGGATACGCCGCCGAAGACACGCGGTGTCGCAGGCTACGGCATCGACACGCGCCAACCGGGCCAGTTCTACGCGGCGATCCGGCATTCGCCGCGCCTTGGAGGCAGGCTCAAGAGCGCGTCCCTGCCGGCTGGCTTACCGGGGGTGCGTGGCCTCGTCGAGGGCGGCGATTATGTTGCCGTCGTCGCGTCGAGCTACAGCCGGGCGGTCGCCGGGCTGGAAAAGGCTGACGTCGCCTGGGACGACAGCCACGCGCTTTCCTTTTCGACCCGGGATGTGTTCGCCGCCTATCGTGCCGCGCTCGACAAGGGCACTGGCTACAAACCGCGTTGGGTGATCGATTCCGCGGGCGATGTCGCTGGCGCGGCCGGCAAGAAGGTCGCGGCTACTTATGACGCGCCATTTCTGGCGCACGCGACCATGGAGCCGATGAACGCCACCGCGCTTGTGACGGAAGCGGGCGTCAAAGTCTGGGCCGGCCACCAATCTGGATATTTGGCAAAACTGCGGGCCGCGGCAGCGGCGGGCGTGGCGGCGGATACGGTCGAAATCTTCACGCCTTATCTGGGCGGAGGGTTCGGCCGCAGGGCGGATCTCGACTACATCGCCAAGGCCGTCGAAATCGCGGCCAAATTCAAGGGCACGCCGGTTCAGACGATCTGGAGCCGCGCCGAAGATATTCGCGACGACGTCTATCGGCCCGCGGCGATGGCCGATGTCACGGCAACGCTGGGCGACAACGGCATTCCCTCAAGTCTTGCATACAGGATCGCGGTGCCCTCGACGACCGATCAATTCATGGCCCGGGCCATTCCGTCGGCCAAAGGCGGGCTATTGCCGGACCGCTCCACGGTCGATGGCGCGGTCTTCTCGTTCTACGGGTTTCAAAACCGCAGCATCGAGAATTTTAGCGTCGATCTCGGCATTCCCGTCGGCTTCTGGCGATCGGTCGGACACAGCCTGAACAATTTCTTCTTCGAAACCTTCATCGACGAATTGTCGGCGGCGGCGGGAGCAGGCGGGCTCGATTACCGCAGCCGGCTGCTCAACGCCACCAATGGCGAGGCCGCGCAACGCGCCAGGGCCGTTCTGGCGCGGCTTGCGCGGTACGATGCCGACAACAAGTTGGAGGCACCTGCATCGGGAGCAAAGGCCGGACGCGGCGTCGCCTTGTCGGAATGCTTTCATTCGTTCGTCGGACAACTGGCCGACGTTGAAGTCGCGGACGGAGGCATCCGGGTGAAGCGTGTATTCGCCGTGGTCGATTGCGGCTTTGCGATCGATCCTCCCAATGTGATCGCGCAGGTGCGCAGCGCCATTGTCTACGGCCTGTCGGCGGCGCTGTATGGCAAGGTCGAGATCGACAACGGCAGGATCGTGCCGGAAAATTTCGATACCTATCAGGTCGTAACGCTCGACGACGCACCGGAGATCACCGTCGAGATCGCTAATTCCGGCGCGCCTATCGGGGGCGTCGGGGAAATCGGCGCGCCCGGGATCGCGCCGGCGGTCGGCAACGCGGTGTTTGCCGCGACCGGCAAGCGATTGCGATCCCTGCCGTTCAGCCTCGCGTAAGGTTCCAGGCTGCTGAAATTGTGAGCGATTGCGGGAATTTAATCTCCGCCATCATTTCTATGTTTTTTGTTCAGAACATGTTCAGGCGAATTTTGTCACAGTTACCGGCGGAGAGGCGCATCCGCAGGCCCAGGGGCTCGCGGCCGCGGCTTCGCAAAAGCCCGGCGCATTCGATGAGATCAATAACTGGACCAGAGCTTCCGACAAAATCTCGCCCCGGCGGGCTGGCCGGCATGCTGGGCCGCGCAACACTCATCATCGTTATTGGACTTGTCGGCGTTGCCGCCTCCGAGGCGGTCGAGTTGAATCCGGGCGACATGGTGCTGCTGGATCGGCTGACATGGGGAATCAATGCGTCGAGTGCGGCGCATTTGCAGGCGGTCGGCAGCGAGCGCTGGCTCCAGGAGCAGTTGCATCCGGCTCCCAATGCGGCGTTGCCCGATGCGGCCCGAAAGCAGATCGATGCGATGCCGGATGTCCATAAATTCCCGTTCGACATCGCGGTATCGTTCGATCAGCAGGCGAAGAGTGCCAACCAGGTCGCCGATCCCGATCAGCGCAGGGCCGCCCAGCAGGTCTTTCAACAGGCCATGAACGATCGGGCGAAACAAGCCGCAGCCCGCAGCATCCTGCACGCGCTCTATGCGCCGGATCAACTGCGCGAGCGGATGACCTGGTTCTGGTTCAATCATTTCAACGTCCATCAATACAAGGCCAATATCCGCATCCTGGTCGGCGACTATGAGGATCATGCCATCAGGCCCCATGCGCTCGGCAAATTCCGCGATCTCCTCCTGGCCACGCTGCATCACCCTGCGATGTTGCTGTATCTCGACAATGCCGACAATGCCGTCGGCCACCTCAACGAGAGCTACGCCCGCGAGATCATGGAACTACACACCATGGGCGTCGACGATCGGCAGGCAGCGCTGATCAAGAACATGTATGCGAAAAGCGAGCTTGCTTCCTCGGTTTCGGAAGGTTTTCGGGTTCGCGACGATGTTTACAAGTCGATCTCCGAGGAAATGACTGCGGCCAATCGCGGCGCGGTTTCGCCGCGCGGCTTCGAATTGTCGGCGCGGCGCATCGGGCGGCTGATGCGCGAGCAGTTCAACCTCGGCTTTGTCGATGTCGGCGGCTGGGATACCCATGTCAATCAGGGCGCGGCGACCGGTTATCTCGCCGACCGCCTCGGCGAACTCGGCCGCGCGCTGGCGGGTTTTTCCGAAGAGATCGGGCCTGGGGATGGCGGGATACGGTGGTCGTCGTGATCTCCGAATTCGGCCGTACCTTCCGGGAGAACGGCGACTGCGGGACCGACCATGGCCACGGCAGCGTCTACTGGGTGATGGGCGGCGGCATCAATGGCGGTCGCATCCTTGGCGAACAGGTCAAGGTCGATCAGGCAAATCTCTTTCAAAACCGGGATTATCCGGTTCTGACCGACTACCGCGCGATGTTCGCAGGCCTGTTCCAGCGCATGTTCGGGCTGGAAGCAGCCAGCGTTCAGCGGATTTTCGCCGGCGCCCATCCGGTGGAATTGGGATTGGTCTAGGGGTCAAAGAAGCGTAGTCCAAACTATCAAATTGCGTCCTGGGCCGGTACGCTGCCGTATTGGCCGATTCCAGGGGGCAGATGGCGTGGGATGACGATTGACCGTTCTACAGCCGCCGTTGCCACCGCGGCTCCGGTCGACTTGTCGCCCTCGGTGCGGCAGGGCATCTTTTTCTATCTGGGCGTCCTGATCGTTCTCCTGGCATTCGGCAGTCCGGCAGGCGGCCTGATCGATATCCCCATCAGCTTCTTTCTCAAGAACCGGCTGCACTTGACGGCGCAGGAGGTCGCCAACTTCCGGCTGTTGGCCGCGATCCCGCTCTATCTGTCCTTCGTCTTCGGATTCATCCGCGACATGTGGAATCCGCTGGGGATGCGGGACCGCGGCTACATGCTGTTGTTCGGCGGTATCAGTGCCTTGCTCTACGTGCTGTTTGCATTCGCGCCCATGAGCTACGGGACGCTTCTCGTCGCAGTCGTTGTGCTGACGGCTTCATTCCTCTTCGTCGCCAGCGCCCAAAACGGATTGACGTCGCTGATCGGCCAGCAGCACGCGATGACCGGTCAGGTCAGCGCGGTATGGAACGTCTTCCTGTCGATCCCCACTTTCGCGGCCCTGCTGATCGGCGGAACTCTCAGCGGCATGCTTGAGGAAAAAAGCCCGGATCAGGCCGTCCGCATCCTGTTTCTGGTCGGCGCGGCGATCATGGCCGCTATCGCCGTCTACGCGCTGTGGAAGCCGAAAGCCGTGTTCGACAATATCCGCGCCGAAAATGGAGCCGACGGTCACCCGCTGAAGGATTTGAATCGGCTGGTGCGGCACTGGCCGATCTATCCGGCGATGCTGATCTGGGTGCTGTGGAATTTCGCGCCCGGCTCGACCACACCGCTACAGTATCATCTGCAGAACACCCTGCACGCCACCGATGCGCAATGGGGACAATGGAATGCGATTTTCGCGGCGTCCTTTATTCCGACGTTCATCGTGTATGGACTGCTCTGTCGCAAATTTCCCCTGAAGACGCTGCTGTTATGGGGGACGGTTCTCGCCGTGCCGCAGATGGTGCCACTGCTCTTCATTCATACGATGACGCAGGCTCTGATCGCCGCGATACCGATCGGCCTGATGGGTGGGCTTGCGACCGGCGCTTATCTGGATCTGATCATCCGGTCCTGCCCCCGCGGCCTGCAGGGGACGACGCTGATGATGTCGAACAGTCTCTACTTCGTGGTTGTGCGTTTTGGCGATGTTCTCGGAACCAACCTCTACGATCGCTACGGCGGCTTTACCGTCTGCGTCATCGCGATCACGATCGTCTACGCGCTGATCCTTCCGGCCCTGCTGCTGGTGCCGAAGCGGCTGGTCGCCACCGCCGACGGGGAAACGCCAGAGCTTGCGTTCGGCGCGATAGAGAAGCAACGCGGATGAGGAGTCGGAAGCGGGCTTTGGGCGCGTCACTCAAAACGAAAGCCGCTTCCCTCGATCTCGATACTCCAAAATAGATCAAAAACAAAAAACGTCAGTCATCAGTCCTGACGCTTGCAAGATTTCCCGATGTTTCTGGATGTCATCAAAGTTACTTTTGACAATTGTGCCGAGCGTATGGTGAGATTGAGGCGCTAGATTTCCAATTTTTTTGGGAGGAAACTATGACTTTAGACTTGCGTATTGTTTCCGCCGCTTCTGTCGTTGCGTTGACCTGGGCCGGAGCGGCTTTCGCTGACTCGCCAAACATCCGGGGATCGTATGGCTTCACTGGCTCGGCCGAGTGCCTGATCGCGCCCGGCCACGTTGGTGATCCGAACGGACCACCTCTGCCCAATCCCACACCGGGAGTTGCGCTTCCCAATTCAGGCTTCCAGCCTGACCTGCGGCCGAACGATGCCGCGCCTGGCTCACCGACGCAGGCTTTTGGCAATTCATTTGCCGTCGAAGGGATTCGGAAGTTCAATGGCGATGGTACGGGCACCGTCATGGGAACCGCCGTGGGAGTTGATCCTCGCCCCACACCGGGTCCTGGCGGATTTCCGCATTTTCCGCCGTCCGCAGGGTCCTCGGATTTCAGTTTCTCTTTTACCTATGTCGTCAATCCCGACGGCACCTGGACCGGCACGATGACGCCGGGTAGCTACAGCGAAAACCACCTGACCGGACCGCGCGCCGGCCAGACCAGCAGCATTGACGCGATTCCGCCCGTCGTTGGCATGATTTCTCAGGATGGCAGGACATTGATAGCGGCCCACGTCACCACCGCCGTTGAAACCCACACCTACTCGAACGGGGATGTCTGGCCGATGATCTGTCATCGCTCGAGGGTTTTCATCAAGCTCAATGATGACGGAGGTGACCAACACTAGTCGCGCCCGGGCCTGGCGGTCTTCGCGAAGCGGCGATCGACATGACCTTGCCCGACCGGAGGCGGTCGCAGCTGAAGCCTATGCATGAATGGAGGGTCGGTACGCCGCCATGAGTAAGCGCCGTTGCTTGTTAGTGGCGGTGGCGGCGCTTGCCTGTGGCACCGCCACGGATGCGTCCGCTGAAGTTCATGTCGAAGGCAATTTGAGCGCTCTCCGTGTCAGCGCGACCGGAGATGCGCTTTCCGATGTGTTGTCCGCGTTTGGCACTCGATTGCCCGTGAGATATCGTACCGCCATTCCGCTAAACGTGGAGATCAACGGAGCCTATTCGGGTTCGTTATCCCAGGTGATTTCTCGCCTGCTCGACGGCTACAATTACGTCATCAAGAACGATCATGAGCTGACAGAGATCATCGTTCTCGGCAAGAACGGCGAGATTGCGGTTCCGCCAAAGGCTCCCGTGGCGAAAGGCGCGTTATCCCGCTGGCGATGATGACCGGCAAAAGCGGCTATCGGTCGACGGGGTGTCGTATTGCAAGCCGGTAATTTGTGCGAAAAGCGACTGGCCCTTGCGGTCGGCAGGGTTTATCTAGCGTCGATGCCGCTATACGCTTCCTCGCGAGCACTCAGCTTGCTAACGATCAATTTCTGCGTTGGACGGCACATTGAACGAAAATCCATTACCTGACGCTGGCGACGGTGTGCGACAGGCGCCCCGGGGCAAGCTGCCCATTCTCGGGCTGTCAGCGCTCGGCATCGTATTCGGCGACATCGGGACCAGCCCGCTCTATACGTTCAAGGCCATACTCGGCGCCACGGAAGGAACGCCGAACGCAGGCGTTGTCCTGGGCGTGCTCTCGCTCGTGCTCTGGACGCTCTTCATTATCACCACGGTGAAATATGTCTCTTTCGCCATGCGCGTCGACAATGACGGTGAGGGCGGCATCCTGGCCCTGATGGCGCTATTGGGCGTGAAGAAGCAGCAGCGGCCGACCATCGTGGCGGTCGGCCTGTTCGGGGCGGCGCTGATCTATGGCGACGGCGCGATTACGCCGGCGATTTCGGTGCTGTCGGCGCTGGAAGGGCTGAACATGGTGACCCCCGCGCTGCAGCCCTATGTCGTTCCCGCAGCCGTTACGATTCTGCTCGCGCTGTTTGCTATCCAGTCCCAGGGCACGACTGCGATCGGACGATTTTTTGGCCCGATCATGCTGGTCTGGTTCCTCGTCGTGGCGACGATGGGGATTTCCGGCATTGTGCGGCATCCCTCCGTGTTCGCCGCGCTTAATCCCGTCCACGGCCTGTCTTACCTGTTTTCCAACGGGACCACCGGCTTTCTGGTGTTGGGCGCGGTGTTTCTCTGCGTCACCGGCGCCGAGGCGCTCTATGCCGATATGGGCCATTTCGGCAGGGGGCCCATCAAATTCGCATGGTTCACGGTCGTGTTTCCAAGCCTGATCCTGAACTATGCAGGCCAGGCGGCGCTCGTGCTCGAGGGCGAACCGATCGACGGCAATATTTTCTTTCGGCTTTGTCCCCCGGCTCTGCTGCTGCCGCTCATCGTGCTGGCGACGGTAGCGACCATCATTGCCAGTCAGTCAATCATCACCGGGGCCTTCTCGATGACACGGCAGGCGATCCAGCTCGGCTGGTTGCCGAGACTGCAGATCAAGCAGACCTCATCGGAAGGCTACGGACAAATTTACGTCGGCGCCGTCAACTGGCTGCTGATGCTCGTGACCCTCGGGCTCACGGTCGGGTTTGGCAAATCCGATAATCTGGCCTCCGCCTACGGCATTGCCGTCTCGCTGACGATGCTTATGACGTCGGCACTGCTTTTCATTGCAATGCGCGAGATCTGGGGCTGGAGCCTATGGACGGCGGGCTCGGTCGCCGCCTGCTTTCTCGTCGTCGATAGCGGCTTCTTTCTCGCCAATCTCACCAAGATCGCGGAAGGCGGGTATGTACCCTTGATCCTGGCGATCTCCGTCTACGGCGTGATGTGGATCTGGCACCGTGGCTCCGAAGCTGTCACGGCACGGATGCATGAAGCTTTGATCCCGATCCCGGAGTTCATGGCCGGTATCGCGGCAAAAAACCTCCCGCGCGTTCCCGGCACAGCCGTGTTCCCGACCCGGACCGAGCGGGATACGCCGCCGGTGATGGTCTGGCATGTCCGGCATAACCGCGCCCTGCATGAGCATCTGTTCGTGCTGAATGTGAAGATCCTGTCGGTGCCTTGGGTCTCCTCGCGCAACCGCATGTCCATCGAGGAAGTCGTGCCGAACTTCTGGCGCGCCGAAGCTCGCTTCGGCTTCATGGAGCGCCCGCATATTCCGGAACTGCTCGCCGCCGGCAAATCGCTGGGTTGCACAATCGACCTCGACGACGTGACCTATTACGTGGGCCACGAGACGGTGGTCGCCCGCGAGGACGGCATGGGCCTGCCAGCCTGGCAGGAGCGAATCTTCGCTGTCATGGAGCGCAACGCCACCCATGTCAGCGACTTCTTCAGCCTGCCCACCGATCAGGTCGTCGAGATCGGACGGCAGGTTGCGATCTAGCCTCCCTGTTCTGCCGACGATCCCGGCGCGAGCATCGTTGCACCATCCTGCGGATCTCGAATCTGGTGCGGGCGGGCATTTTACTGCAGCCTTTGGCATCGCTACGCGCCACGTCGGACATCAATGGTTCATTGGGGAACCGGGCCGCTTCCTCGATTCGGGTGACTTTTATGTTCGACCGGCGGGAATGATGTGTTTCCAAATGTGTTCTTACCCACGGATGGGATGTCCAATAGACGGCATCAGGAACCAACCGGGGGAGGGAATATGATCAGGAACATACGGCGGTATGTTGCAGAACATATTGCGTGCAGTGGAAATTTCGTGCCGGGACGGGAATGAAGGGATGCCCAATCCGTTTCGCAACCGGGATCAGGTCAAGCAGAGAATCGTCCAGAGCGCAGCACAGCTATTCAACCGTCATGGTTTCACGGGTGTCTCGATCGATGACATCATGGCCGGCGCGGGACTGACGCGAGGCGGCTTCTATAGCTATTTCCAAAGCAAGAGCGAGCTTTATGCGGAGGCGATCAACCGCTTCGTGAACGAGAAGCGGGAAGGCGCCGATACCATCGACAAGGCCGCGGATCGCGCGGCCAGGATCGTCCGCGACTACCTTTCACTCCATCACTTTGAGGACGTCGAGGCGAGTTGTCCCCTGATCGGCCTGCCCAACGATGTTTCCCGAAGTGATCAATCGGTCAGAGTGGCGCAGGAATCGGCGCTCAGAATGATGATCGAATTGTTCGAACATGGCATGGAGCCGACCGCGCCGTCGGCGCGGCAGCGCGCCCTTGCGCTCACTTCACTTTGCGTGGGGGGCATGGTGCTGGCGCGGGCGATCGAGGACCGGTCGCTGGCCAACGAGCTCCGCGAGGCAGCCATGGCAATCGCCTTGAAGCTCGGAAGCTGGACCTAGTTAGCAGCTCGGCCCGGCGGTGGCGCGTATCGTTGCGTATTCGCGGCCTTTGGGGTGAAGGTCCAGCAGGATAGCGGGTCGATCCCGATAGACGATCAGAGCGCCGTTCTATGCGGTCAGGAATTTAAGCGGACAAAAAAGAATTTGACACGTCGGGCAAATCACGGGCAGATTTCCATCATCGCAAGAATTTTGAAACCCGCGCCGGAGAAACCGGCCGCGGGTTTTTTCATTTGAAGTTCCCGTATCGGGCGGCAACCGCCGCGACCATCCTCCCCACGATAGCGCTAATCTAGTCGCCAGGAAGAGGCGGATCGAGCCATTTGGTGAGCATTTTTATTATGTTCCTAAGAACGTTGATCAAGACACGGACCGGAGCTCGCCTGCCAGGCAGCGTCGTCCGACATCATTCCGGAAAATTTGACACGTCGGGCAAATCACCGGCATATCTTCACCGTCGCAAAAACCTGATGAGCCCGCGCCGGGAACCGGCCGCGGGCTTTTTCATTCGAATTTCCTGAATCGGACGGCAGCCGCGGGCGCACCATCCTCCCACGAGAGCGCTAGTCGCCAGGCGTCACAGCGCGCTTGTCGTCCGAGCTTATTTTGCCGGCACGCGCGAACGTGCCGGTGCGCGGCGTGGACACGGTCCACCTCGCACGCGGCCTCCCTTGCGGAGATAGGGTTCGCGCCTGAAATGGTCGCCGCAGAGCGATCAAGCCGCATATTTGATTCGCGTCAGATCACACCCATTTTCGTCATGCCGGCCTTGTACCGGGCATCAGCGGTCCAATGCGAAGAAAAACCTGGATGGCCGGCCTCCGGCAAAGACCCGCTTCGCGCTTTTGCCCGGCCATGACGAACCTTGTGTTCCAACAAGAGACAACGGCATGACCGCTTATCTGATATCGCTCGCGCCGGTGGGCCTGATCGCGATCGCGGTTTGGGAGGGGTTTTCGTGAATGCCGCGAAGAGGTCCGGCCGTCAGAGGCTTGTGGCGTACCCCAGGCGGCGACGGAGCAACCCGAAAAGCCTGCCGTCGATGGCGGCGAGCCCCGTGCCGATAACGGCCAAGCCAGCGAACCGTCCGGGCTCCAAGTGCTCGCCCAGTCCGAACGTCCCCATGACGATCGCGCTCACCGGGATCAGGAACGTGACCAGCAACAGGTTGGTGGCACCTGCGGTGGCGAGAATGCGAAAATAGAGCACATAGCCGAGCGCGGTCGAGAACACGGCGCTGCCGGCGATGGCTGCCCAGGCGGGCAACGCCGGCATCGCCAATGTCCAGGGATGATCGACGGCCATCGCTATGGGAAACAGCAACAGCGCGGCGGCCGTGACCTGGCCGGTTGCCGTCAGGACCGGGTCGATGCCCATGGGCTTGAAGCGACGGCCGTACACCCCCGCGAAGGCATAGGACACCGCTGTAGCCAGCACCGCGACCTGCGCCAATACGCTGGCGCCGATCCCTTGCAGGGAATCCGGGCCGATCAGGATTACCACGCCAAGGAACCCGAGCACGACGCCGAGCAAACGATTGCCGGACATTTTCTCGTCAGGGGTCAGCAGATGCGCGACGATCACCGTCGATATCGGCGTCGTGGCATTGAGGATAGCGGCGAGGCCG
>Ga0209422_1000241_pt1 | contig 13516 bp, 16 predicted proteins | sample BlaSpr_A8_OM2_M3_FD_187983 | JGI IMG/M metagenome (GOLD analysis project Ga0209422, IMG submission 187983) | Forest soil microbial communities from Thunder Bay, Ontario, Canada - Black Spruce, Ontario site 2_A8_OM2_M3 (SPAdes) (version 2) | ecosystem: Environmental > Terrestrial > Soil > Boreal... | reverse complement strand
CGACCGATGTGATCCTGCTGTTCATCGAGGGCATTCGCGACGTCGACAAATTCCTCGCCGCCGCACGGCGCGCGGCCGAGATCGGCAAGCCCGTGATCGTGACCAAGGTCGGCCGCTCCGGCGCCGGCGAGCGCGCGGCGGCTTCCCACACCGCGAGCATGGCCGGCTGGTCGGCGGCCTATGATGCGGTATTCGCGAAATACGGATTCATCGTCTCCAACGATCTCGATGAGGCCGTCGCCATTGCCGCCGTATTGACCACCAATCCGTTGCCGAAGGGCGACCGCGTCGCCGTGCTCACGGTGTCGGGCGGCGCCGGCATCTGGGGTGCGGATACGGTTTCGCTGCAGGGCCTGCAGGTGCCGGAATTGTCTGCGCCGATTCAGGCCAAAATCGCAAAATGGATGCCGTCCTATGGCTCGGCGCGCAACCCGATCGACCTCACCGCGCAAGGCGCGCACGCCGGCGGCCTGCAGAAGAGCATCGACCTGCTGATCGCCTCCGACGAAGTCGACGCCATCCTGGTGGTGCTGTCGCTGTCGAGCGACACGCGGAAGCCGTTCAAGCAGGCCGAGCTGAAGCCGGTCATCGATGCGCAGCACAAGCCGATCGTGTTTTATTCCTACACGCTCCCGTCGCCATTCGCGCGCGCCGACCTCGCCGCCTCCGGTGTGGTGGTGCTGTCGGGGCTGACCCATGCCGGCGTCGCCATGCGGCAGATGGTGGCGCGCGCCAAATTCAAGCTGGCGCCGCCGGTCGATGCCTCGGCGTTGCCGCCACGCGATCTGTCCGCGCACCTGAAATCAGCAACGCTCTCCGAGGCCGACAGCAAGGCGCTGTTGCGCGAGGCCGGCATCGCCCTGCCGGACGAGGTGTTGATGACGGAGAAGGCCGGGCTCGACGCCGCGATCGCCCGGGTCGGCTTTCCGCTGGTCATGAAGATCCAGTCGCCCGATATCCCGCACAAGAGCGAAGTCGGCGGCGTCCGCGTCAACATCGCGACCAAGGGCGAAGTGTTTCTGGCGTACGAGGCGCTGTTGCAAAACGCGCGGCGGCATCGGCCGAATGCGGCGATCCAGGGCGTGCTTCTCGGCCCAATGGCGAAAAAGGGCGTCGAGATCATCGTCGGCACGTTGCAGGATGCCACCTTCGGCCCGATGATCATGGTGGGCCTCGGCGGCATCACCACCGAACTGTTCCGCGACGTGATCTACCGCCCCGCGCCGGTGAGCGCGGCGGAGGCCGCCGCGATGCTCGCCGAACTCAAGGCCGCGCCGCTGCTGCAGGGATTTCGCGGGGCGGCGAAGGCGGACGTTGGCGCGCTGGCGCAATTGATAGCGCAGGTGTCGATGCTGGCGGCGGCTTATCGCGACCAGATTTCCGAAATCGAGATCAACCCGGTGCTAGCGCATCCGCAAGGGCAGGGCGTTACGATCGTGGACGCGCTGGTGGTGCGGAAGAAATCATAGCCGTCGTCCCTGCGAAAGCAGGGACCCATAACCACCAGCATTAGTAATGAAGTAAGCCGTCCAACCTTGTGCCCCTTACGCGGGCCGCGGCGTATGGGTCCCTGCTTTCGCAGGGACGACGAAGATTTATTTGTTGTCATTCCGGGGCGCGCGTCAGCGCGAACCTCGGATGCGCAATTGCGCATCGGGGAATCTCGCGCCAACAACTTCGGGATTCCGGGCCCATCGCCTTCGCGATGTCCCGGAATGACAGCGCGGGCTTACCGCCCCCTGAAATTCGCCACCCTTCGCTCGGCGGTGGCCTTGACGCCTTCCTTGAAGTCCTCGGTGGCGCGCAGCTTGTTCTGCTCGACCAGCTCGTGGTTGGTGGCGGCGAGCACGCGGTCGGCGAGGCCGGCGCGCAAGGTGGCGCGGGTCGAGATCAGGCCGAGCGGCGAGCATTCGGCGATTTCATTGGCGAGCTTCATGGCTTCAGTGCGGACCTGGTCCTGCGGCACGCAGACATTGGCGAGGCCCATTCTCGTGGCTTCCTCGCCGGTGACGCGGCGGCTGGTGTAGAAGATCAGTTCCGCGTTGTTCTTGCCGACCAGTTCGGGCAGCGTCGCGGTCAGGCCGAAGCCGGGATGGAAGCCGAGCTTGGTAAAATTGGCGGCAAAGCGCGCCTCGGGGCAGGTGACGCGGAAATCCGCCGAGACCGCTAATCCCAGCCCGCCGCCGATGGCGGCACCATGGACGGCGGCGACGATCGGCTTCTTGTTGCGGAAGATGCGCACCGCCTGGACATAGAGATGGTTGATCGGCAGGTTCGATGCCGGATCGGTCTTGGCGCGCTCCTCGGCCTGCTGGCGGGCCGGATCGGAAAAATTGGCGCCGGCGCAGAACGCCTTGCCTTGCGCCGCGAGCACCGAGGCGCGGATTTCGATGTCGCGGTCGAATTCCTCCAGCGCGTCCGCGATCTGGTTGATCAGCGAGACATCGAAGAAATTCAGCGGCGGCTTGCGGATTTCGATCAGGCCGACATGGCCGTGCTTCTCGACGCCGATATCCGTGTAGTTGCTCATGAGAATTCCTCTCTTGCCTAGCGCAAACCAAGCCCGCGCGCGATGATGCCGCGCAGCACCTCGGTGGTGCCGCCCTGAATGGTGAGTTTTGGCGCGACCTTCATCGCGTAGGGCAGCACGTTGTCGAGAATTTCGTGGTTGGAAGCGTCCGGCTCGACAAAGGCGGCGAGATCGCGCACCCGCTGCGGCAGCGCCTGTTCCCAGATGGTGCCGATGTCCTTGACGATGGAGGCCTCGACCACCGGCTCCTTGCCGGCGTGCAGCATGCCCGCGACCGACACCGACATCCGCCGCATGGTGTGCAACTGCGCCACCAGCCGCCCAACGCCTTCGGCGCCGCGGGTGTCCGGCTTGTCGCCGAGCGCGCGCACCAACTCGGTCAGCACATAATAGGTCTCCAGAAAGCGTTCCGGCCCGCTGCGCTCATAGGCGAGTTCGGAAGTCGCCTGCTTCCAGGCGCCGTCGATTTCGCCGAGCGCGTGATCTTCGGGCACGAAGGCATCGGTAAACACCACCTCGTTGAACTCGGCCTTGCCGGTGAGTTGTCCGATCGGATTGACCTTGATGCCCGGCGTCTTCATGTCAACCAGGAACTGCGTCAGGCCATGGCGGCGGTTCTCCTTGGTCGATGACGAAGTGCGGAAGATCCCCAGCATGTAGTTGGCGACCTGCGCCGACGAGGTCCAGATCTTGGTGCCGTTGATCAAAAATCCGCCGTCGGTCCTGGTCGCCTTGGTCTTGGCCGCGAACAGGTCGGAGCCGGAATTGGGTTCGCTCATGCCGATCGAGAAACAGACCTCGCCGCGGCAGATGCGCGGCAGGATGTCCATCTTGATGTGCTCGGGGGCGTATTTCAGAAGCACCGGGCCGCTCTGCCGGTCGGCGACGAAGAAGCGCCGCGTCGGCGCGTTGGCGACCCGCATCTCCTCGGTCACCACATAACGCTCCAGGAACGAGCGCTCGTGGCCGCCATATTTCTTGGGCCAGGTCATGCCGATCCAGCCGCGTTCGCCGACCCGCCTGGAAAAGCCGGGTACGTCGCTGTCGCCGCCATGCGGCGAGTGCGGATCGAAGGTGCCTTTCGCGACCTCCTCGGCGAGGAAGGCGCGGACTTCCTTGCGCAGCTTCTCGCATTCGGGCGGCAGGCGGATCGGATCGAAACGGAGCGCTGCTGTCATGTGTGATCTTCCCTGAATATTACCGCGAGGCGACCAGCGGCCACAATTCGTCGGCGCCACGCGCGGCGACACGCTTGCCGAGTTCCACTGCCCAATGGCTCTCATGGCCGAAATCGTCGCGCCAGGCGAGCGCCCGCATGGTGTAGCGGTGCAGGATGTGCTCCAGCGTATAGCCGATCGCGCCGTGAACCTGATGGGCGATCGCCGCGCCCTTTTCGGCGGCTTCCGCGCAGCGGATTTTGGCGGCGGTCGCTTCCAGGAAAACCGCATCGTCGAAGTTTTTCGCGTTGGCGAGCGTATCGGCCGCGGAGCTTGCCGCCGTCATCGCGGCCGCGGTTTCGCCGGCCAGCCGCGCGAGGTTGTGCTGCACCGCCTGGAATTTCGATATCTTCTTCTCGAAGGCGACGCGCTCGCCTGCATAGCGCACGCTGATTTCGAGCATCGATTCCAGCGCGCCTGCGATCTGCAGGCTGCGCGCCACCGCGCCCATCAGCATCAGCGAGGTCTGATCGATGCCTTTCGGCGCCGGCTTGATGGCGACGGGCGTGACATTGTTGAAGGTCACGGTGTCGCTGCCGTCGCTCGCGAGATTGAGCCCGGCCTCGATCCGGCACGCGGAAGCATCGACCAGCGCGATCGAGAGACCGCTTGTGCCATGCGCCAGCACCGCGATGTGCTTTGCGTCCTTGGCGAAGGGCACGCCGCGGGCGCGGCCGGACAGGGTGCCGTCGGCGTTGAGTGAAATGCGGTCCTTGGGGCTCGCGGGCGCCACCGTCATCGCGCCTTCGGGCGAGGCGATCTTCGCCTGCGCCAGCAGCCATCCCGCCAGCATGGTTTCCGCAAGCGGCACGGCGATGGCAAAGCGCCCGGCCGCGCTCAAGACGCCAAACCCTTCAGCCAGGCTCGCGCCGGAGCCGCCGCACTCCTCGGGAACCCAGGACAGCGGCAAACCGTTTTCGCTCAGCGCCTGCCAGAGCGGCGCTTTCCATTCGCCCTTCTTGTCGCGGTTGATGGTTTGCGGATCGGCGAGATCGGAAAAGATCTTCTCCGCGGTCTCGACGACAATGTTCTCACTCTCCGCCACAGCGTTCCCCGTTGTTCTCCCGGCGCGCATCCCGACTGGCGATTGTTGCCGAAGTGATCGGGTGCGGTCTTTGTCTTGCACCGCATGATGGGGAAAAGCCACTGCCATGACAAGCGTCGATGTCCGCAAGGCTCCCTGCGGGCGCGACATGCGGCGCCGGCGGGTGGAATTGTTAATTCCGGCAGGCGGAGTTTTGCCGACTTGCAGGCTTTTTCCGCCACGATATGGTAGATCGCCGTTGCCGGCTTAGCCAAAACAAAAAAGGAAATGCGGATGTCTGGGGATGGTTTGTGCGCGATCGTAACGGGTTCGGCGTCGGGCCTGGGGGCTGCGACCGCGGCCATTCTGGCCAAAGGTGGCGCACGCATCGTGGTCAACTATTCCTCGAGCCAGAAGGAAGCCGAACAAACCGCCGATCTCTGCCGCAGCGCCGGCGGCGAGGTCGTGGTCGTGCAGGGCGACGTGTCGCGCGACGAGGACTGCAAGAAGATCGTCGCGGCGGCTGCGCCCTGGGGGCGGCTCGATGCGCTGATCAACAATGCCGGCACCACCAAGCACATGGCGCACGGCAATCTCGACGGCCTGTCGGCGGAGGATTTTCAGCGGCTGTATGGCGTCAACACCATCGGCCCGTTCCAGATGGTGCGGGCGGCGCGAGCCTTGCTGGAAGCGGGCGCCAAGGCGTCAGGCCGTGCGTCGGCGGTGGTCAACGTCTCCTCGGTCGCGGGCATCAGCGGCATCGGCTCCTCGATCGCCTATGCCGCGAGCAAGGGGGCGCTCAACACCATCACCTATTCGCTGGCGCGGGCGCTCGCGCCCCTGATCCGCGTCAATACCATCTGTCCGGGCTATATCGATACCACCTGGTTCACCAAGGGCCGCGGCGAGGAGGGTGCGCGGCAGGTGCGCGAATCCGTGATCGCACGAGTGCCGCTCAAGGTTGCCTCAAGCGCCGACGATGTGGCGTCGCTGGTGTGTTTCCTGGCCACGCCGGCCTCGAGCAACATGACCGGCGAAATCGTGCGGATGGACGCCGGGCTGCATCTGGCGTGAATTGTCATTCCGGGGCGCGCGTAAGCGCGAACCCGGAATCTCGAGATTCCGGGTTCGATGCTGCGCATCGCCCCGGAATGACGGCTGCGCCGTCATTTCGACCACGGATCGGAAATCACGCGGCTTGCCACCAGCCGATTCCAGATGAACAGCACCACCAGCGCGCCAATGGTCGCGGTGATGAAGCCGGCGCCCTGGTCGGGACCGTAATGGCCGATGGCCTGGCCGATGAAGGTCGCCAGGAACGCGCCGGCAATGCCCAGCACGGTGGTCAGGATGAACCCGCTCGGATTGTTCGGGCCCGGCGAGAGCAGCCGCGCGATGATACCTGCGACGAAGCCGACGATGATGATCCAGATAATGCCGCCCATGGTGGTCGTCCTCTCTTACAAGATAGCAGAGCCCTGGAAGTTATCAGTGGCCGGCATCAAATCCGGCTCGATAATTCGCCTTCGGTCGGCAATCGCCCGTCCGGCGTCAAATGGTTGATGACGTCGGGAAGCATCCGGCTGAGGCCCGAGAGCAGTTCGTCGCGCGGCAGGCCGCTCTGCGACACCAGGCTGTTGATCTGATCGGCGCCGAGCGCGCTGGCGAGATCGCCCGGCGCAATCTGCTTGTTCGGACCGTTGCCGACCCATGAATTGGCGGTCTCGCTGTGGCCGTTCTGCTGCAACTGCTTGAGCAGGTCGCCGAGCCCGCCGGAGATCACGCTGCCCGCCGCGCCGCCGGCGAGCAGGCCGCCCAAGCCGCCCTTGAGAACGTCGCCCATGCCACCGGTGGTGGTGGTCGCCAGGGAGGGCGCCGGGGCCGGGCTGGCGCCGGGCTGGCTGGCCGTGAGGTGCTTGACCGCCTTCCAGGCGAGCAGTCCGAGGATCGCCATGGTCATCGGCGACATGCCGCCGCCGCTGGATGGCGCGCCTGGATTGCTCGGGCCGCGCGGGCCATGCTGCATTCCGTTGAGTACGTCGAGTAAGCCCATCGTTGCCTCCTCCGAATGCCAGCCCGGGTGAAAACATATCGGCGCGTCATGACGGTTACAAGGCAGCGTCCTCTTCACCTCTCCCCGCTCTTCGCGAGTGAAGAATGGGGAGAGGGAGAAGAAAGTATCGAACGCGAAAATCTGCTACCCAAATCCAAGCGAACAACGATGGTGGGATGCCAGATGAATTCGGACCGACCGATCGCCGTGGCCGGCGCCGGCAGCATCGGCTGCTTTGTCGGCGGCATGCTTGCCGCCGCCGGCCGCCGCACCGCGCTGCTGGCGCGGCCGCGCGTGATCCGGGAGATCGAGGACCACGGCCTGCGGCTGACGAGTTTTGAAGGGCTCGATCAGACCCTTGCCTCGAACCGGCTGACGCTGTCGGAAAATCCGTCGATCCTGAACGATGCCTCCGCCGTGCTGGTGACGGTCAAGAGCGCGGATACCGCCGAAATCGCCGACATCATTGCAAAACATGCGCCCACCGACGCCGTCGTCGTCAGCCTGCAGAACGGCGTCGGCAACGTGTCGATATTGCGTGAAAGATTGCCGGAACGGCGCGTGCTGGCCGGCATGGTGCCGTTCAACGTCACCGCGCCGGCGCCAGGGCGATATCATCGCGCCACCTCGGGCGATATCGTGATCGAACAGGACGCGGCGACCACTGCGGAACGACTTTCGGTGCCGGGCCTGACCATGCGACCGAGCCGCAATATCGCCGGCGTGCAATGGGGCAAGCTGCTCGTCAACCTCAACAACGCGCTGAATGCGCTTTCCGATCTGCCGCTGTCGCAGCAGCTCGCGCAGCGCGGCTGGCGGCGGCTGTTCGCCGACCAGATCGCCGAAGGATTAGCGGCGATCAAGGCGGAAGGCATCAAGCCGGTGTCGTCGACGCCGGTCCCGGCAGGCCTGACGCCGCATCTGTTGCGGCTGCCCGACGCGATCTTCGCGGCGATATTGGGGCGCACGATGAAGATCGATCCGCAGGCGCGCGCCTCGATGTGGGAGGACCTGCAGCGCCGCCGCCCGACCGAGATCGATTATCTGCAGGGCGTCATCATCGAAATTGCCGACCGGCACGGGCTCGAGGTCCCGATCTCGCGGCGGGTGGTAGCGCTGATCAAGCAGGCCGAAGCCGCAGGCAACGGCCCGCCGAAGCTGAGCCCGGAACAAATCCGGTCCTGAAATCGGCACCCCGCCCGACTGCCTTGAAAAGGCACCGATCGCGGCTGAAGTTGAAATGGCCTGCGATGCGCACATGCGTCGCGCCGGGAGGAACCAAATGAAACGATTTTACGCAAGCCTCGCGATGGCTGGCCTGGTGGCGTTCGGCGCGGGCGCGTGGTTGACCGCACCGGCCGCCGCCGCGCCGCCGACCGTGGTACCGTCGCCTGGATATGATGCGAGGTTGCAGGAACAGCGCGCCGCGCAGAGCTATGGTGAACCGGTGGTGCGCGCTCCGCGGCTGGCGCACCGCCACCACGCCAAGCGGCACCATGACGGCGCGCATTGAGCACTACCCGGAATCTCGTGCCTGCAATCTCGGGATTCCGGGTTCGCTCGTTTCACTCGCGCCCCGGAATGACAGCTAGCCCCGCTTCGCCTTGCTGGGAGCCGGAGAGGGGCTGAACAGCTTCTTCAGGTCCTTGAGGCTTTCCGACAGCCGCGGCCATTCGCAGGAGAAGGAGTGCCGCGCGCAATTGGCGGCCTTGGCGCGCGACCTGATCTCGCTTGCCGACGCTTGCTTGTTCGGCGCTTCCACCGGCAGCGGCACCTTTTCGTTGCGCAAGGAGGCCTGCTGCAGCAACTGCTGCTTGGCCGTGAACGCGGCGGCGATGCGGCTGCGCCGCTCGCGTTCGAGAAAGGCGGTATATTGCTCGTCGATCTTTTTCTGTTCTTCCGGTGTCGGGTTCGGGCCTGCGATATCGAAGCTGCGGTTCTGCATGAAATCGAAATAGCTGTAGCCGCCGCCGGGCTTGCGGCGTCCGGCGAATTTGGCGTTGCAATCGGTGAGCTGAACCGACCTTTCGTCCTTGGTCGCCGCCTTCTCGGCTTGCTCGGCGCATTCCTCGAAATCGGCCGGCGCACGCGACCACCACTGCGCCTGCGCGCGCGAGGCGTGCAGCACAAGCAGGCCAGCGATCGAAATCGTCAGCAATACGGATGCGCGCGAAGCGATCACGGACGGCTTCCCCCACGAGACAAATTAAGGCAAATTTTCAAGACATGGTCCCAGCAGATTGTCGCCATATTGTGTTGGCTTGTCACTCCGAAATGGGGCGATTTTCAAGCACGGGTTGCCCGCTTTTCGCTTGACGTAACCGATCGGACACACCGGCCCGCTCCGGAATTGTCAAGGCGTTCAATGGGTCCAACAACGGGCGCGGGGAACTGTCGGCCTTGCGGATTTTTGTGGCCAAATGACAATATGATCGGATCCGAAACGGCGCCTGGCGGTTGCATTTGCGCTCTCTGTGGGCAGAATTTTGGTCATGCCATATCATCATACGCAGCGCCGCAGTTCGATCTTGACTGTTCTTCTGTTGGTCGCCGTATTCGGAGCTGCGTTCCTGTCGCAACGCACGCTGTGGCCGTCGGTCGCCGTCATGGTCGTGCTGATTGCGGTCGAAGTCGTGTTCAAGTCGCTGACGGTCGAGGTGAGCGAGCAGGAATTGCGCTGGTATTTCGGCCCCGGATTCTGGAGCTATCGGCTTCCGCTCGACCAGGTCGAAACCGTTGCCGTGGTGCGTAACCATTGGTGGAACGGCTTTGGCATCCGAATGCGGCCGGGCTTCCGGCTCTACAACGTCTCGGGCCTCGATGCCGTCGAGTTGCGCCTGAAATCAAACGAGGTCCGCCGCATCGGCACCGACGATCCGCAAGGATTGGCGCAGGCGCTGCAAGCGGCCGGCGTGCGCGACAGCTGACTCCCCGCGGCGCCCTGCACTGGCCGCGCAGCACGCGCAATCGCGCCGTGTTGCGCGCCCCGCACTAATCTGTCCCAGCATGGGGCGTCGATCGCAGCCGATCGCTGACCTACCTGAAGCTTGCGCCTCACGGCGATGTCTCAGCTTTAGAATCTTATGGAGAAGCGCAATGTCGAAACTTGGTTTTGTAGGGGCTGCGGCCCTTTCACTCGCGTTAGCAGTTGCAACCCCAGCCTTCGCCGCCGGGGTCCGCGGTGGCGGTGCGATGCACGTCGGCTTCCACGGTGCTCAAGCAAGCGTCGGCTCCGTGGTATCGAGCGGCGCCGATGCCTCTTGCGCCCAGCGTTGGATGTATTACGACCGGGCGACCGGTATGGCCATGGACGATGGTGGTGAGTGGCGTGCTTGCCCATGAAGCAAAAATGATCTGCTCCAGCCGATGCTCGACACCTTCCATGCGACAATCGGCCGGAGCAGATTGAAAGCTCGACGTCCCACACCCTTCGGGCGGCTTTTTGGCCGCCTCATGTGTGGATGGCCCCTGACTTGCAAAAGTTTTCGTGATGGCCGTGGTCGCCTGTCGCAATCGCGCTTGCGCGACTGCAACAGGCACGCGCTCGGCAATTCGTCGCGATTGACGCGGCGCTTCCGAAGGACGAGTTGTCAGACCTCGCCTCGCGGTACAATCCGAATTTAAAGTCCTAAAAGCCAATTTAATCGCCCTTCGGCGTACCCCTCTTATTTTCCGAGTAGTGCTCGCGTCCTCGATGATTCGAGTGCTGCGACGGAGCTCATACGAGGCTCCCGCAAAAAAGAGGAGCCGAACGATGAAGATGAAATACCTTCCGGCAGCGCTGCTGGTCGTACCATTACTTGCTATTCCGCTTGCTGCTCAGGCGCACTCGCACGAGAGCCAAATCGTGGGGCGAGAGGTCGCGGCTCCGCCCTGGAGCGCGGCCTGCATGACCGACCACGGTCCAAGCCAGTGCGATGAGCCCATGTGGGTCTACGGGAGCCCTGCCTACGTCTCGCGATTCAAGAGTGCGTTCTGAAGTCGACTTGCCTGCCGGCGTTGCGTCCGATTGCTGGCCATCCGTCAGGCAATAAGGAACCCGCCCAACCTGAGGAGGTCATGATGCAAGTCGGCGACGTCCTGCGCGGGAAGTCCTCTCGCGTTGTGACGGTTAGAATGAACGAAACCGTCGCCACTGCCGCACAATTGATGCGCGCCAACGATATCGGCGCGCTTGTGGTCAAGGATGTTGTCCGGACTGAATGCAATACCGCGGTCGGCATGTTCACAGAACACGACGTTGTCCGCGCGGTTGCAGAGCACGGTGCGGCCGGCCCCGATCTGAAGGTTTCGAAACTGATTTCAGTGCAGCAACTGGTCTGCTGCGGTACGACCGACACGCTCGAACACATTCGTCATCTCATGAACGAGAACCGCATCCGCCATCTGCCTGTCATCGACAATCATAGCTTGATCGGCGTCATCAGCATTAGCGACATCACCGGGCAACGAGCCTTGGCGGGGCCGCGCCCGGACGACAGCGAACGCGGCTCAAGCCGACCAGGACCGCGCGCCACGGGCGGCTAACGTCCTGAGGGGCTGATCGGGCGAGTGCTCGAAAAGGGCGGTACGGAGGCGCCAAAAATGGACTATCTGGGCGCGCTGCGTATGTTCGTGCGAGCGGTAGAGGTCGGCAGCTTTTCGAAAGCTGCGATTGCCACGAATACCAAGACATCGACGGTCTCGCGCGCGATCGCCAGCCTTGAAGAGGATCTGGGTGTCAGCCTGTTTCATCGCACCACGCGCCGCGCGCATCTTACCGAGCCGGGCGCCACATTCTACGAGCATGCGCGCGGCGTGTTGCGGGGCCTGGAGGAAGCCCGGGATGCAGCCTCGGCAATGGAGGGGCGGCCACAGGGATTGATCCGTCTGCATGCCCCGAACTCCTTCGCCCGCCTGCACATCATGCCGTTCGTGCCGGACTTTCTGGCCGCCTATCCCGATATTCGTCTCGATGTCTCATTGACCGATGTGCGAGTCGATCTGCTGTCCGTCGGCGCAGACCTGGCGATCCGTATCGGCCCGCTCATCGATTCCAGCATGCTTTCCCGCAAGCTCGCGCCACACCGGCGCATTGCCTGCGCGAGCCCGGCCTATCTGGGCCGCATGCCGCCAATCTCCGAGCCGCTCGACCTGCTGCAGCACAATTGTCTGGTCTATACGCTGCAGCCGACCGATCGCTGGTTCTTTCGCCGCCGGGGCGAGACAGGGGATGCTTTCGAGGAAATACCCGTCACCGGCACGCTGCGCGCCGACGATTCCGAGCCGCTGCGCGATGCGGCGGTTGCCGGCGTGGGGGTCGTGCTCCTCCCGACATGGCTGGTCGGCGAGGATATCAAGGCGGGCCGCCTGCGGCAGGTGCTTCCCGAGTGGTCCTCCATGATCGCCACGAAGCCGGGCGGCATCTTCGGGCTCTTTCCTCCGCATCGCATGGTGCCGCCGAAGGTGCGGGCCTTTCTGGATTTTGCCCAGAAGCGGTTTGGCAAGCCGCCCTACTGGGATCCTGATTGGACGGAGGACCGGTAGGGCCAGCGTCTGACGGTCGGCGGCGCCCTCAGGCGCATTTCACCAGGACGATGTAGTCGGGACGGGTGGTGGTGATGCCCCAGATTTCGGTGATGATCCTGTCGTCGCCGACCACCCGCGGCGCCCTGCACTGGCCGCGCAGCATGCGCAAGGCCATCCGGTTGCGGTCTTCCCGCACGTCCGGATTGTAACCGATGGCATAGGTGTTGAGGACGTGAACGATGTAGTCGTAGGGCAGTCCGGGGGACGCCGGCTCGACGCCAAATTCGTGATGCGCCTGCGCCGAGCCGGCCAGGATGGCGGAGAACATGGCCAGCGATAACGTCAGGCCAGCGCGGCGTTTCATGGTGCTCGGACCCCCTCATTGGAGTTGCGCGGGGAGATCGATCTCCCTCGGACGACGAAGTTTAGCACAGGCGATGCGGCAGTTCACATTTTGCCGCTGCCCATTCTGACCAAATCGACGCCGGTGCCGGATTTTTTCGCCGCCGGCAAACGGCTGGCGATGGCGCCGATGCTCTGGTATTCAATCCTTGGGGAAACGCGCCGGATTTGAGAAGGGCAGCAGGGAATGCTTCTGGTATTCTTGCGTCATGGGGGTGTTGCGACGCTGCTGGCGGGCGTTGCGGCCGAATTATCGCTTTGGCTGTTCGGCGTCGTCACGCTGCAGCCGCTTCCGGTCCTGTTGGGCGCGCTGCTGTTTTATCTGACCGAATACGGCATGCACCGTTTCGCCTTTCATGCCGCCCCGCTGCCGTGGCCATTCTTGCGCAGGCTGCAGCACCGCCTGCATTACGACCACCATGTCGAGCCGAACCGGCTGGACTTGCTGTTTCTGCCGGTCTGGTTTCTGGTGCCCAACCTTGCGCTGGTGACGGCCCTGATTGGGCTGGTGTTGGGGAAGGAGGCCGCGGCTTCGGCGCTGCTCGGGATGATGCTGGCGATCCTGCACTATGAGTGGGTGCATTACGTCGCGCATATTCCCTATCAGCCGCGAACGAAGGTAGGCCGCTGGATCAAGCAATATCATTTGCGCCACCATTTCATCAGCGAGAAGCACTGGTTCGGCGTCAGCAATCCCACCCTCGACGGCGTGTTCGGCACCTTCCGCGGACCCGCGGCCAGCGAGAAAAGCGACACCACCCGCAAGCTGTTTTCCTGAGGTA
>Ga0209422_1000240_pt1 | contig 13521 bp, 16 predicted proteins | sample BlaSpr_A8_OM2_M3_FD_187983 | JGI IMG/M metagenome (GOLD analysis project Ga0209422, IMG submission 187983) | Forest soil microbial communities from Thunder Bay, Ontario, Canada - Black Spruce, Ontario site 2_A8_OM2_M3 (SPAdes) (version 2) | ecosystem: Environmental > Terrestrial > Soil > Boreal... | reverse complement strand
TGCAGCTACTGCGTTAAGATTCGCCTCACGTTGTTCATCGATCTTCCTCTTCTGCATTTCCTTATCCATCGACTAACTCCCTTGGTGCTGGCCGACCTCGCAAGAGCTTGCGACAAGCTGGAAGGCGGTTTGATCTAAGGACGTTTTGGAACCGCCTAAGCCGACAACAGCTGCGAAAAGCGCTTAAATGGGAACATTTGTGGTTCCACCGCCCTGTCTCAGGAGGTCCGTAGAAGGAGACGATGTCAGTCCTGCCACGGCCGAGAACGGACATCGTCAGACTGGCGCGGCATGTCCGCTTTGGTGCCATAGCGCAACGTCGCCACTGCCGGCATGGTGTCATCGCACGACCGGTGAAGGGTGCGGCATCGCTGAGCAGCCGAAGGAGCTTGATTTCCCCGTTTATTTTTGATATCAAAAATATATCGTAAAATATTTTCCGGGAGATCGCACCATGTCCGCCACCTCTGCGTCGGCCACGCCCGGCCGCGGCACGTTCGTCGACAGGGAAATCCAGGTCGTCAACGGATACGTCATGATCGCAATCGGCGTGGTCCTGTTCGCGGTTTGCCTGTGGCTCACCTCATTCGGATTCGACCGAGACGGCCGCGCTTCTCCGGAAGTCTGGTTCGCGGCGCCTGCGATCCTCATCGCCATCGCCGTCGTCAAGGGCCTCGTCATCCTGCAGCCGAACGAAAGCCTTGTCTGCCTGCTGTTTGGAAGCTACGTCGGCACCGAACACCGGCCCGGGCTGTGGTGGGTCAATCCGTTCAATTCGCAGAAAAAGATTTCGCGCCGGCTCGAAACGCTGGAGGCCGGCCCGCTTAAGGTCAACGATGCGGCCGGCAACCCGGTCGACATCGGCGCGGTGGTGGTCTGGCGCGTGGAGGACGCCGCCAAGGCACTGCTGGAGGTCGGTTCCTACACAAGCTACGTCAAGGCCCAGAGCGAAACCGCGCTGCGGCGGATGGCGAGCATCCACCCCTACGACGAGGTCGAAGCCGAGGAAGCAGTCAAGCAGGGCGAGACGCCCGCGAAAATGCCGATGTCCACGGTCTCGTTGCGCGACGGTGGCGACGCGATCATCGAAACGCTGCTGCAGGAGATCCGGACACGGATGGAGCCGATCGGAGTGGCGGTCGTCGAAGCGCGAATCTCGCATCTCGCCTATTCGTCCGAGATCGCGGGAGCCATGCTGCGCAAGCAGGCGGCGAGCGCAGTGGTCGCAGCCCGGCGCATGGTCGTGAAGGGCGCCGTCAGCATCGTCGAAGACGCCCTCAACGAACTCGACAAGAAGAATCTGGCCGACGCGCTCGATCCCGAGCGCAAGGCCGCGATGATCTCCAATCTGCTTGTTGTTCTGGTGGGCGACCGCGAGGTCACCCCGGTGATCAATACCGGCACCCTCTATTCGTGACCGGTCATGGCCCAGCGAGGACGGCCCCCAGGCCCGGAACGCGTTGCCTTCCCGCTCCGGGCGGAGAAAGCGATTCTTGAGGCGGTGAAGCGGTGCGCCGTAGCCGACCTGCGGAGCGTCAACGCCGAAATCGAGATGCTGCTCCGGGAGGCGCTGGCGCGCCGTGGTGTCAGAATCAAACCCCCGAATGAAGGCGGCGATCCCTGACCGCTGCCGCTGCCAACGGACCATCGTCAGGCCAGGCCATCGTCATCTCCGGCAAGTACGAATGACGGCTAATCGCCTTTAGGATCGGCGATCATTGCAATCGTCGGCGAACTTGGCATCATGCCCCCGACGATCCGCCTGCGGGGCGCGCCCCAATCGGTCAAGAAAATGGAGGGGAAATTGAAACTCGGTAAGTATCTCTTTGTCGCGATGCTGTTTGTCGGCGCGCTCAACGGCGCAACTGCCCAGGCGCAAGAGGTAAAGCAGGGCGACCTCGTGATCTCGCAGCCCTGGAGCCGCGCCGCCCCGCGCGGCGCGGAGGCCGCCACCGCTTATCTGACCATCGAAAACAAGGGTACGGCCGCCGACCGGCTGGTCGGCGGATCGGCAGAAATCGCCGAAAAAACCCAAATCGAGCAAATCGGCATGGCCGGGGGAGCCATGACATTACAGACCGTTGAGGGCGGATTGGCCATTGCGCCGGGCGAGAAGGTAGTGCTGGCGCCCGGGGGCTATCGCCTCGCGCTGATGAAGCTCAAAAGTCCCATGAAGAAGGGGACCAAGGTTTCGATGACGCTTCAATTCGAAAAGGCCGGTCCCGTCACCGTGCCGTTCGATGTGCTCGGCACGACCGCGAAAGGACCCGCAGCTGCGAAATGAGAGCGATCAGTAACACCGCGTGACATTGACGGCCTGCTCGCCGCCGCCACGGCCGCGAACGATGACGGTCTCGGTGGGACAGCTCGACACATAGGGCCGGTCGGAAAGGGTGACCGCCGGCGGATATCGATGGGCCCAATCCCAGGGAACGTCATAGGTATACGTGGTGTGGATATTGCCCGAGCCTGGCGGCGTCGCATCGACCAGGGGTTCGCCATCCGTTGGTCCGTAGGGCCCGTAGAAACCCTCATCTCCCGGCCAGAATTCCCCGAAACCGGTTCTGCGGTGGTGCCGGAACGAATGCGCGATCGTCGGACGGGAAATCGAATGCGTCGAGGCAAGCCCGCCGCGGGCCGCGGCGCCCGACCGGGCGGATGCTTCGCTGACGCCAAGCATCAGCACTACCGCACCGAGAGAGGCGACAAGCGCCCCATATACTCTATACATCATGGCACGCACCAATTCGTTGGTTGCTGAACAGCACCCCAAGGGGACGCTAGGCCGGGCCCTTGGTGCCCGCAAATATATAATTACTAATTAGTTAAGGCGTAATCTTAACAGGGAGCGCCGTGCAGGACCGGCAGTGTCGGCACCCGGACCGACAGCCGCTAGAGCATGATCCGGAAAAGTGGGAACCGGTTTTCCGAAAAGATCATGCTCAAACAAAGAGATGAGATCATGATGCGATTCCACTTAATCGCATCATGATCTAGGTGTCACACAATCGCATCCGCCAGGTCCTTCATCGTGGGAACGAGGATGTCCGGCTGATGCGGCGTCTCGCCGAACGGCCGGCTGCGCCGGTCGATGAACGCGGTTCGCATGCCGGCCGATTTCGCGCCGATGCAATCGAAGGCGTGGTTCGCAACAAACAGTATCTGATCCGGCTTCAGCCCGAGAAGTTCGGCCGCCTTGGTGTAGGTCGCGACATGGGGCTTGAACGATTTCGCCTCGGCAACGGAAATCACGCGATCGAAGGGCACCTTGTGGTACTGCTTTGCCGTTTCCAGCATATCGGGATCGCCGTTCGACAACACGACCAGCCGGTATTTCGTATTGAGCCTTTCGAGCGCGGCCGGCACCTCCGGAAATGGCTTGAGCTTCTCGATTTCGCCAACGAGATATTCGACGTCTCCCCTCGTGTAGCTGATGCCGGCCCGGTCCATCACGTGCGCGACAGAGCGATGACCGATCTCGCGGTACGGCGTGTGTTCACGATGCAGCAGCGCGTCGATCATGGAATTTTCGAAGTGGGTACGCCGCCACCAGGTGACGAAGGAGTTCGGATTTCCGCGCCAACCCTTTTCCTTCAGGAACGGCGCAGCGATCGCGGTCAGGCCTCCCTGCATGTCGACGACCGTTCCGTATTGGTCGAACATGCAAACCTTGACGTTTTTCTTGATGTCTTCTTGGCTCACGATCACCTCGTCTGCGCGGGCGAGCAATATCGCCAGCACGGCGATGCCGAAGGCTTCGCCTTGGGATTTACCAGCAGTCCGATCTCTCGGCGTTACGCGGCCCGGACGAGGCCGGGGACGGCGCCCTTGCCCCGCACTTCCGCTCCCTCGAATTCGGCGGCGGCAATCGCCCGGTCGAGCGCGGCGCGCAGCTCTTTTGCGCTCTCCAAGGTCAGCTCGATCCCGGCTCGCGCGCCGGGTTCGAGGTCGGCGTTGATGAAGTCGAGCGTGATGACGTCGCCGAGCGGCGCATGACGCGCGTGGTCATAGGCAACCACCGCCGTCGAGAGCGGAAACCATTCGTCCCCGCGCTTGGCCATGCCTTCCGCGGCTGCGATCTCGATAATAGACGTGCACATGTCGCGTCCTCCTACTTCGCCAGATGCTTGCCGAAAAAGGCAAGCACCTTGCTCCAGCCATCCATCGCCTGCTCCACCCGGTAGAGCGGACGGTGCCAATACCAGATGCCATGGCCGGCGCCGTCGTAGCGGTAGAACTCGTGCGTCTTGCCGTGTTTCTTGAGTTCGGCCTCGTGCTGGTTGACCTGCTCGGGGCTCGGCGCGCGGTCGTCATTGCCGAAGATGCCGATCAGCGGGCAGCAAAGGTCCTTGGTCATGTCGATCGGTGCGACCGGCGTCTTGGCATTGAGCTCCTCCTTGCCCATCACCACGCGGCCGCCCCAGAGCTCGGCGCAGGCGTCGACGTCCTTCTTCTGGCAGGCATAGATGAAAGCGTGCCGGCCGCCCGAACAGGAGCCGAACACGCCGACCTTGCCATTATGACCGGGCTGCGCACGCATCCACTTCACCGCGGCCTCGGTATCGCCGACCATCTGGGCATCGGGAATGCCGCCGTCGGCGCGGACCTTGGCGGCGACGTCGTCCGGGTTGCCCTCGCCGGCGCGCTCATAGAGGTTGGCGCAGATCGCGAGATAGCCGTGATGGGCGAAGCGGCGCGTGGTCTCGATATAGAACTCGCTCCAGCCCGGCAGATGGTGGACCAGCACCACGCCCGGAAAAGGGCCCGGCCCGGAAGGTTTTGCCACATAAGCGGTGATCGGCGTCCCCTTGTCGCCGTTGATGGTGACGTTCTCGCAGGTCATGCCTCGGTAGAATGACATCATTTCCTCCTTGGGCGTCAGCCGTCGCCGACAGGCGGTGCACCGCGCCGGTGCCGGTAAGCGGGCTGCGATCCCTTTGTTGTCTGGGTCCTGGCACGGCTAATATTCGACAATCGCGCAGCGAGTGCAACCAGCGGCAGCCGTGCCGCTCCAAGCGGCTTCACATACCGCGATGGCATGGCGCCGCCAAAATGATCATGTCCGAACCGATGCAACCGCCGCGGGCTCGAACGGCCGGTCCGGGTGCATTCGAAAAGCCAGCCCGGCTCCGATCAGCAAGAGACAAATTGAGCCGGCGAACGGCAAGGTCCAGCTACCGGTCCGATCGATCAGGTAGCCGAATACGAACGGCGAGATGATGCCGGCAACGCCGAAGCCGAAATTCATCATGCCGCTGGCTGATCCGGAAAATTTTGGCGCGATGTCCATGGGCACCGCCCAGATCGGCGCTACCACGAGTTCAACGGAAAAGAACGCTGCCGCCAGTGAGATCGCCGCCACATTGACGTCGTGAACCAGCATCACCGGAATCAGGAACAGGAACCCGCCGAGCATGCCGGCCACGATGACATTGCGCCGTGCCATGTTTCGATCGCCCGTTCGACGCAGGATCTGGTCGCTCACCACGCCGCCCAGCGTGTCGCCGATTACACCGGCAATAAAGACGCCGGCCGAGTAGAATGCCGATTGCATCAGGTTCTGCTGGTAGTTCTGGTAAAAGAACGATGGAATCCAGCTCAGGAACAGCCAAAGCGTCCAGCCGTAGCAAAAATCGACCGCGGTCACCGGCAGCATCCGGCTAAACAGCTTGAGCCAGGGCACCGGTTCGCTCGCAGTGCCTCGACTGCGGGTCGGCAGCGTCGCAAGCTCCTCGGCAGTCAGCGGTGGAGTTGTCGGAACGTCGCGAAAATACCACAACCAGACAACGACCCAGATCAGGCTCAACAGCGCAAGCACGACGAACGCGCCGCGCCAGGACACCATCCCAACCAACAGGGCGATCAGAGGCGGCGTGGCCGCGTTGCCGATCCGCGCCGACGAATGGGTAATACCCTGGGCGAAACCCCAGCTGCGCTCCGGCACCCACACCGCCATGGCGCGCGTTGCGGTGGGAAAGGTAGCGCCTTCGCCGATGCCCAGCGCCAGTCGCGCGGCGAACAGGCTCGCGAGCCCGCCGACCGCTCCGGTTGCCGCGGTCGCCGCGCACACGATCAGGCCGCTGACGAACAGCGTAAGACGCGCGCCAAATTTGTCGCCGACATACCCGCCGATCAGCTGGAACAGCGCGTACGGATAGGCGAACGCCGAAAAGGCCAGGCCGAGTTGGGTATTGCTCAAGCCGAGGTCCGCCTTGATCAGCGGCGCAGCCGTCGAGATGTTGACCCGATCCACATAGAGGATCAGGTACATCAGGCAGATGATGAGCAGGACCGTATTTGAGACGCTGAACCTGCGCATCAGACCGGCGCCGCATTACCCTTGATCTGTGTCCGGTGCATGATGCGGCGTGCCGAGGAGTCGAACGGATCGCGCCGATGCATGGTGCAGCGGTTGTCCCACAGCACGAGATCTCCGACCCGCCAGACGTGCTCCCAGGCGAACTCGGGCCGTGCGACGAAGTCCCACAGCTGGTCGAGCAGCGCTTCGGACTCGGCAAGTTCGAGCCCCATGAGATAGGCGTTGCGCCGGCGGCCGAGGTAGAGCATGCGCCGCCCGGTGTCGGGATGCGTGCAAACCAGCGGATGTATAGCACCCGGCGAGGTTCGTGGATCGTCTGTTGCGGCGACGCCCTGGCGCAGATAGCCACCGCTGTTGTAGGTACCGTCGTGCTTGATCTTCAGGTCGGCGATCCGACGCTTCAACTCGGCTGGCAGCGCCTCGTAGACCGCGTACATGCTGCAAAACGAAGTGTTACCGCCGGAAGCCGGGATCTCAAGGGCGTATAGCATGCTCGCCATCGGCGGTACGTCGAGATAAGACATGTCGGTGTGCCACACGGCTTCGCCTGCACCGAGGCTGCCGATCGGCTGACCGTTCACGGTCACGTTTGACACGATGTATATTTCCGGCAGGCCCTCGACGAAACGCCGGCCCGTCTCCTGTACCGGGGCCCAGTCGAGATCTCCGAAGCGGCGACTGAACGCGATGAGATCCTGGTCGCTGAGCGTCTGGTCACGGACCAGGATCACCTGATGTTCGTGCCACGCACGCTCGAGCGCAGTGAATTGCAATTCGTCGAGGTTCTTCAGATCGACGCCGCCGACCTCCGCACCAAGCGCCCGGGTCGGGATTACATCGATCGACCCAATACGCGAGTCGCGCGCTATTTGACTCTCGACGCTCATGACCATTGGACCTCTCCGCCAGGCTGGACTAACTCGAAGGATGGTACCATCGCGCCGTGATCAGGGGAACCCGATTTGCGCCCCAACCCGGTGAACGCGCTGTCGGGGAGCGCGCAACCTCAAGGAGTCCGTTGCGACGAACCGGAGCCTGCAAGCTGACGTTGTTCGCTCAGGCTTTGGCGGCGACATCCTCCCACCCGCGATGGCGCGCTCGGCGGGACGCCCAGCGTGGGGCCCCCCGATTGGGGGATGCGAGAAACGGCGGCCGATGACAAGCTTGAACAAATTGCCCGGATATCCGCTCCTGCCCGGAACATTATCGGCAGTGCCGGCATTGACCCGCTTGTAAACTATGGTGTCCCCCATGACAGAAGCCCAATTGATGACTGAACTTGCGGAATGCTGTCGCCGGCTCGCTCGTTATCAGCGAAATCCAAGTGTTCTGGATATGCTTCATGACCTTGAAGAGGATTTCACCCAGGAAGCCGGCAAGCGCGAGACAGAAACCACCGGCTGGAAAAGCCGCTTGCCGCTATCATCTGCGTACACATGATGGCGAGAGAACGAAGATCGCAGGTCTCGGCCTGAGTCACCCGCCTCAATTGCCCGCCGTTACTTGGCCATTCGCCAGCCGAACAGCACGACAGCGGCACCAACCGCCGCCGCTATGACAGCGGTCACGATCCCGCCGCCGAGCGCAAGCAGCATGGCGACGTGATAGCCGACGAACGCACCGGCAACACCGACTAACGCGCTCGTGACGATGCCGCGGGTCGATCCGGAGAATTGACGGGCAAGCCAGGACGGCCCGGCAAGCCGGTCGAACAGGAAGCCGGCGATGACGCCGATTGCCAGGACCAGAAGAAACGTTACGACGGGATCTGTGGCTTGCATGTTTAGGCCGCCTTGATTGGTTTGGATTTGAATGTTGCGTGCGTAATTGTCGTCACTGTGCCCTGGGAATCGCTTGCTATTTCCACGGCGGCATCAAGTTGTTTCGCCAGTGCCTTGACAAGACTCGTTCCAAGTCCGCCCTTCCTCTGACTTGCGCTCAGGTCCGGCTTTCCATCGCCGTTGTCGGAAACCATCAACTTCCAGTCGGAATCCGACACTCTGTACGAAACGACGACGGCCGCGTTCTTCCTTTCACCGGGAAACGCATGTTTCAAGGCATTCATGACCAGCTCGGTAACGATCAACCCGATGCTGACGGCCTGATGGGATACAACGGTGGCGGTGTCGGCGTCCGTTTCGACTTTAAGAGAGATCGGCCGACTTTCGCCGATCATCGATTGCGCCAACGTCTCGCACAATTTCGTCAAATAGTTGCCCATCATGATCGGCGCGCCGCGACCGGTAACCTGCAAATGCTGTTGCACGGCGGCAATCGACAGAACCCGCTGATGCGCATCTTCCAGTTGCAGGCGCGTTTCCTCCGACTGAACCGTTCGCGCCTTCATGAGCAGGATACTTGCAATGATTTGAAGGCTGTTGGCGACACGGTGCTGCATTTCCAGCAGCAGCATATCCTTCTCCAGCAGCAGTTCCTGTACCCGCTCCTCAACGGCGCGCCGGTCCGTAACGTCCTCGAAGGCCAGCAGTGTGGTGGTATGTCCCGCATCCGCGTAGAATACCTGGCGCGCGTTCAGGAGCATGATGCGCCGCCCAACGCGAGGAAAATCGCGATCGACTTCGTATCCTTCGACCGTCGCATCATCCTTGGCGATCGTTTCGAGAATTGTGCGAAGCTCCGGGATATTCCATTGACCATCTTCGATCTCATAAATCGGATGTCCGCGGATATCCTGATCGACGAGATGGAAGGTCTGATAGAAAGCCCGGCTTGCGGCAACGATGAGCAGCTCCTGGTCGAGCACCAGAAGAGGGTCGCGGATGGTGTCGACGATGGCGCGTGCCAGTGCGGCGGTGTCTGGAATGGCGGCGAATGGCATTTCGACGGTCCGCCTCGATATCAAGCGAGGGCAACAAGCGTGAATTTCTCTTGAAGCTGCCGCGAACGACGGGATGCCTCGTCCCGGCATCGCATTGCATGGTGTCGCGTCAAGGCGAGGATGCGCCTTTACGGAAGGGAAGTCGACCGGCAAGTCGGGTGTCCGACACTAAAAGTCGGGCAATTTTTGCGGTCGCATTCAACTCGAAAGCATCTCTAATTTCCGCAATCGTGCGCCTGCTGAACCGCCACTGGCGGCCTCAAAAATACTTCCGAGCTGTCGGTTACCGCGCCAGCCGCGGTGGCGGCCTCTGCCCCATCCGTAGTGGTGGCCGCTCTCCCTGGAAGGCCGGTTTTCGTTCGACGCTACTTCACCCGTCGTCCCTTGAAAAAACCGGCATTGGTGGTGTTCTGCCTGACGTTGGCGGTGTCGCCCTGCTCAGCGGTGTTGATTTCACCCTTGTTTGCGGGAGAATCCTTGTTCACCTGGGTGTCGTCACCCGTGCCCTTGTGACTGCGGTTGGCCGGCGGCACTGGCGGCATTTCGTTGTGGCGCGACATGAGATCTCCGTCGTTATTGTCGTGACGCTTCCCAACGGCCGCTGCAGGCTATTCCGCCGGAAGCCCCGTTCCATCTGCCGGACCCGACATTTCCGTTGAGCTGGCCGTTCGCGTAAGCACCACGGATTGTGACCCTTACAAAACCTTCCCGTCCGATGCTGCCCGAAACATCCGCCACACCCGAAACCCTTCCGTTGGCAACCGTGAGCGGATAGCGAACGGACGGTTCGCAATTTCCGGCCCTTGTCAGAACTGTCACGTTCCAAAGCCCGTCGTACGGCTGTTGGGCGAAGGCAGGCGCGATCGTGGAGGCCGCTGTAATCAAGCTGAAAGCAAGTATGCGTCGTGTTGCCATGTACTGCCTCCTATCGGCGCGCAGTTGCCAAACGAGCGTCGAGAATCATCACCCCGGATTCGCCGCTGCTCAAACAGGACGTGTCGAAGTTGCGCCAGACCTGCTGCAAACAATTTCAGGCGGCCGGTCGAAGAGCCAACCTATCTGCTTTGGCCAAGGCGATTGCTTCGCTCGCTTTGACCTGAGGCGATTCCGTCCACAACCGCTGGAACTATAAAGAGTTCCGCCAATGCAAATTATAAATAGCCTTTTCAATTAAGGCAGAGCATGAGCGGATCCGCGCCGCCTTAAGGGCTTGAGATCATTGCGGGTGGCTTGGGGCCACCGTCAATGACGGGGCGAGATCTGAAGTTCCAACAGCGCCATTCTTTGCAACGTCGCCGGATCTCTCTCGCCTTCGTTGGCAGTGCGAAGGATGGATTCGGCTATGGATTGCACATGTGCGGAACTCACCGGCTCGGGCAGCGACGCAACCGCTGCGTCCAGGGCATTTTTCATGATGCTTATGGTTTCAGGCGGAAACGATACGTTCGAGAAGTCTTTCATTTCAGGTTAGTCTCAATTGAATTCTTGAAGGCAACGTTGCCGCCAGACCAAGTCGCCGAAGGGGAATTGGTTCATTCAAGATGGGAAATCACTGGCTCCCGCCGTGCCGGGCTCGAAGGATGGCGTCAAATGCCCGGTATCGGTCGAAAGCGCCTTTTGACCGTGCGTCGATCACTTCCAGAAACAGGGTTGAGAATTCCGCTCCGCGAAGCCGTTTCGGCTCCATGAGCAAAAGCGGAGGGCGGGTTCATCCGCCGCTCCGCTTGAGATAATTTTCAGGCGATCTCGCCGTTGGGCGCGCTCCGGTCAGGCCTTGGCGGCGACATCCTCCAGCCCGCGATTGCGCGGCTCGACGCCCCAGGCCCACACCACCACGATCTGGACGACGACGAGGCCGATCATCAGCCAGACCACGCCGGGCAGCTTGTAGGACGCCATCAGGCTGCCAACGATGAAGGGCGAGACCACGGTGGCGCCGCGCCCGAGCGTGTTGCAGATGCCGTTGGCGCGCAGGCGGATCTCGGTCGGGAACAGCTCTGGCGTATAGACCCCGAACAGGATCGCGGTCTGCACATAGATCGCGACGATCAGCACGAAGCCGACCGAGAGCACGATCGCCGGATCGGAGGCCGCGTTGAAGCGGGCATAGATGTAGCCGGCGATGATGGTGACGACCGAGGCCCCGATGATGCTGATCCGCCGCCCGATCGTATCAGACAAATAGGCGCCGAGCGCGCAGCCGACCAGCGAGGCCCCCGACAGCACCAGCGTATAGGCCAGCGAATTGGCGATGGTCAGCCCCTGGCCGAGGAAGAACTGCGGCAGGAAAATTACAAAACCGAAGATCAGGGTGTTGATGGTGATCAGCACCCAGCAGCCGACCAACAAACGCTGCAGCAGCGGCGGCTTGAGCATGTCGGCGGCGTCGACCTGCGCGACCTGAGCCGGCACCACCACCGGCGGCAGCGCGCCGCCGCCGGAAGATTCCTTCTCGATTTGCTGCATCAGCGCTTCGGCTTCCTCGGTGCGGCCCTGCGACTCGAGCCAGCGCGGCGATTCCGGCAGGTTCTTGCGCAGATACCAGACGATCAGCGAGCCGAAGCCGGCAATGACGAACATCGGCCGCCAGCCGAACGCAGGGATGATCAGATAGCCGAGCAGCGCGGTCACCGGGAATCCGGCCACCACCAGAAACGCCATCATCGACAGCCAGCGCCCGCGCGTTTTCGGCGGCACGAATTCGGTCAGGGTCGAATAGCCGACCACGATTTCGGCGCCCAGGCCGAGACCCTGCACGAAGCGGCAGGCGATCAGCTGCGTCATGTCCTGCGCGAAGGCGGCCGCCAGCGACGCCAGCCCGAAAATCAAAAGATTGATCTGGTAGGTGAACCGCCGTCCCATCTTGTCGCCGACAAATCCGGTGATCAGCGCGCCCAGCGTCATGCCGACAAAGGTTAGCGAGATGAATTGCAGGTTTTGCGGCACGGTGGAGAATTTGGTCTGCACCGCGGAGGCCAGCACGCCGCCGGCGATATAGAGGTCGTAGCCGTCGAAGAACATGCCGGCGCCGACCAGCCAGAAAATCCGGTAGTGAAACGACGAGATCGGCAGCCGGTCGAGACGCGCGCCGGCGTTGACTGCGTGAGCCATGAGAAGATTCCCCCCTGCGTGGGCCGGTCTTGGATCGCCGGCTGCCGGCAATGCTAGTCAAGACGGAAAGGGAAAGCTACCGCCGTGGGTCATTCATCCCCGTCGTCCCGGCCAAGCGAAGCGCGAGCCGGGACCCATAACCACCGATCTGAATTTTTGCGGCGACTGGAGCACCAGCCATGCTAACCACAAACACCTGGGGTTATGGGTCCCTGCTTTCGCAGGGACGACAATAACCTCCGGCGGCGCTCACGCGTTCTTCAGCGCGACCCGGAATTCGGCTTCAGTCTTGGATTTCACCTCGTCGAGCGTGACGCCGTCGGCGAGTTCGACCAGCGCCATGCCGTCCTTGCCGTGCTTGTCGATGGTGAAGACGGCGAGATCGGTCACCACCATGTCGACCACCTTCTCGCCGGTCAGCGGCAAATTGCACTTCTTCAGCAGTTTCGGGCCGTCCTTGGCGGAATGCTCCATCACCACCACGACGCGCTTGACGCCGGCGACGAGGTCCATCGCGCCGCCCATGCCCTTGACCATCTTGCCGGGGATCATCCAGTTGGCGAGATCGCCGTTCTGCGCGACCTGCATCGCGCCCAGGATCGACAGGTCGATATGCCCGCCGCGCACCATGCCGAAGGATTCGGCGCTGGAGAAATAGCTGGTCGACGGCAATTCGCTCACCGTCTGCTTGCCGGCGTTGATCAGGTCGGCGTCTTCCTCGCCCTCGTAAGGAAACGGGCCCATGCCGAGCATGCCGTTCTCGCTCTGCAGGCTGACGTCGATGCCGTCGGGGATGTAGTTCGACACCAGCGTCGGGATGCCGATGCCGAGATTGACGTAGTAGCCGTCGCGCAGTTCCTTGGCGGCGCGGGCGGCCATCTGTTCGCGGGTCCAGGCCATCAGACTTCCTCTCCGGTTCCGGCCGGCGCAGCCTTGCCGGGGCGCGGCCTTGTGTTGCGGAATTCGATGCGCTTCTTGGCGTTGCCGACCTCGATCATGCGCTTGACGAAAATGCCGGGGGTGTGGATGTGGTCGGGATCGATCTCGCCGGCCGGCACCAGGTGCTCGACCTCGGCCACGGTGATCTTCGCAGCGGTCGCCATCATCGGATTGAAATTGCGCGCGGTCTTGCGATAGACGAGGTTGCCTGAGGTGTCGCCCTTCCAGGCGTGGACGATGGCCAGATCAGCGAACAGGCCGCGCTCCATGATGTATTTCTCGCCGTCGAAAATCTTTTCTTCCTTGCCCTCGG
>Ga0209422_1000239_pt1 | contig 13662 bp, 10 predicted proteins | sample BlaSpr_A8_OM2_M3_FD_187983 | JGI IMG/M metagenome (GOLD analysis project Ga0209422, IMG submission 187983) | Forest soil microbial communities from Thunder Bay, Ontario, Canada - Black Spruce, Ontario site 2_A8_OM2_M3 (SPAdes) (version 2) | ecosystem: Environmental > Terrestrial > Soil > Boreal... | reverse complement strand
AGGTGCTGGCCGGGATCGAGGCCGCGCGCGCGGCCGGCCTCGCCGTCAAGATCAACGCGGTCGCGCTGAAGAATCTGAACGAGGACGAAATCCCCGCGCTGATGGAATGGGCGCACGGCAAGGGCATGGCGCTGACGCTGATCGAGGTGATGCCGATGGGCGACATCGGCGAAGGCCGCATCGACCAGTACGTGCCGCTGTCGCTGGTGCGCGCGCGCCTCGCCAAGCAATACACGCTCTCGGACCTCGACGACGACACCGGCGGGCCGGCGCGCTACGTCCGCGTCAGCGAGACCGGCGGCAAGCTCGGCTTCATCACGCCGATGACCCATAATTTCTGCGAGTCCTGCAACCGGGTGCGGATCACCTGCACCGGAACGCTGCATACCTGCCTCGGCCACGAGGATGCCTCCGATTTGCGCAAGCCGCTGCGGGCCTCCGCCGACGACGAGTTGCTCTCCGCCACAATCGACCGCGCCATCGGCCTGAAACCGAAGGGCCACGACTTCATCATCGACCGCCGCCACAATCGGCCCAGCGTGAGCCGCCACATGAGCGTCACCGGCGGCTGAGGCGTCAGCGCCCCGCCATTGCATTGGCGGGATATTCCCCTTCATTATCAACAAACTTCCAATTGACGGCGGGTCCGCGCACTGGTTTGGTGCGACGGCTTTATGCCTGCTCGGCTGGATAAGCCGCTGCGCGCGACGGGCGCGGTCAAGACGGCAAAAGCAAAAGTTGGGGAGGACGATCGTTGCAATCGCTCTTGATGATGAGTCGTGGCTCGACGCGCCTGAGGCGCGAGGCGACGCTTGCCGAAACGATCAGCGCAGCTTGATGGCGACTGCCGAGGGAGAACACGATGCGTCCATTTCTGGCGGTCAGCGAAGCGATCGACAAGATCAACGAAAAGATCGGCTATATCTGCAATTTTCTCGTGCTGGCAGCCTGCGTGCTGAGCGCGGCCAATGCCATGATCCGCTATGCCTTCGGCTACAGTTCGAACGGGTGGCTCGAGCTGCAGTGGTACATGTTCGCCATCCTGGTGATGTTCGGCGCGGCCTACACGCTCAAGCGCAACGAGCATGTCCGGGTCGAGATCTTCTATTTGTTCCTGACCGAGCGCGGCCAGATCTGGCTCGATCTGATCGGAACGCTGTTCTTCCTGATCCCGGCCTGTCTGCTGCTCGCCTATCTGTCGTGGCCGTTCTTCTATCAGGCCTACGAGGTCAATGAATATTCGGGCAATGCCGGCGGCCTGATGCGCTGGCCGATCAAGTTCGTCATCCCGGCCGGTTTCGTCATGCTGGCGCTGCAGGGCGTGTCGGAGGTCATCAAGCGCATCGCGGCACTTCAGGGCGAGATCACGATCGATGCGAAGTACGAGAGGCCGACGCAATGATTACGCTCGAGACGATGCCGCCGCTGATGTTCAGCGGCCTGGTGCTGGCGATGCTGATCGGTTTCCCGGTCGCCTTCACGCTCGCCGCGGTCGGCATATCGTTCGGTTTCCTGGCGATCAGCCAGGGCTTCTTCGACCTCAACTTCCTGCAGGCGATTCCGGGCCGCGTGTTCGGCAGCGTGCTTTCCAACGAGCTGTTGCTGGCGATTCCGTTTTTCACCTTCATGGGTACGATCCTCGAACGCTGCGGTCTCGCCGAAGACATGCTGGATTCGATGGGCCAGCTGTTCGGACCGATCCGGGGCGGCCTCGGTTACTCCGTCATCATCGTCGGCTTCATTCTTGGCGCCATCACCGGCACGGTGGCGGCGCAGGTCATCGCCATGGCCCTGATCTCGATGCCGGTGATGATGCGCTACGGCTACAACATTCGCTACATCACCGGCGTGCTGGCGGCATCCGGCACGATCACGCAGCTGGTGCCGCCGTCGCTGGTGCTGATCGTGCTGGCCGACCAGTTGGGCAAGTCGGTCGGCGACATGTACCTTGGCGCCTGGGGACCCTCGGTGTTCCAGATCGCGCTGTTCGCCGGCTATACCTTCCTGCTCGGCATCTTCAAACCGGATCATGTCCCGCCGGTGCCGATAGAGGCGCGCACACTGACCGGCTGGGCGTTGTGGAAAAAATGCCTGCTCGGCATCATTCCCTCCGCGGTCCTGATCTTCGTCGTGCTCGGCACCATGATGCTCGGTCTGGCGACACCGACGGAGGCCGGCGCGATGGGTGCGATCGGCGCCATCGTGCTCGCCGCCATGCATCACAAGGACTTCTCTACGACCGGCCGCAAGCTGCTGATCATCGGGGTGATCGCCGCCGGCATCGGCACCATGATCGGAATTTTCCTCACTGAAAACCTCATCTTCAAACTCGCCTTTGCCGTCACCTATTTTGCGGTGGTCTGGATTTGTCTTGAAGCGGTGCGGATTCCCGAACTGCGGAATCTGATCAAGCAGGGCTATGAGACGACCATGCGCATCACCACCATGGTGGTGTTCATCCTGATCGGCTCGAGCTGCTTCTCGGTGGTGTTTTTGGGCGTCTCGGGCGGCGTCTGGCTGGAGAACATGCTGACGTCGCTGCCCGGCGGGGTCTGGGGCTTTTTGATCTTCATCAACCTGTTCATCTTCTTCCTGGCCTTCTTCCTCGACTTCTTCGAGATCGCCTTCATCATCCTGCCGATGATCGCGCCGATCGCGCAGAAAATGCTGGCGCCGGTGGTCGGTCCCGACTACGCGCTGATCTGGTTCGGCGTCATGCTCTGCGTCAACATGCAGACCTCGTTCATGCATCCGCCGTTCGGTTTCGCGCTGTTCTACCTGCGCGGCGTGGCGCCCAAGGAAGTCAAGAGCTCCGACATCTACTGGGGCGCCCTGCCCTGGGTCGGGCTGCAGATGATCATGGTGGTGCTGGTGATCGCCTTCCCGATCACGGTCACCGCGCTGCTCGACAAGCCGGTGAATGTGGATCTGAACAAGATCCAGATCGATATTCCGCAGATCGAATTGCCGCCGCTCAATTTCGACGCGCCAAAGAATTGACCGCGCAAAAAACAAAACGGCCCCGGAGCCAGGCTCCGGGGCCGCTTTCGTTTTGGCTGCGACGGTCAGGCGTGCGCGTGGCGTACCATGAATGAATCATAGCCCAGCTCGGCGACCTGGAACCACTGGTAAGTGTTGTTGCTGTAGTCGGTCAGCGAATCATAGACCTTCTTGAAGCTGGCGTTCTTCGACGCGATGTCGGCGTGGAGCTCCTTTGCCGCCTTGTAGCAGGCCTCCATGATTTCCGGCGAGAACGCGTGCAGCTTGACGCCGTTGGCAAGCAGCCGCTTCAGCGCCGCGGGATTTTGCTGGTCGTATTTGGCCATCATCCACTGGTTGGAAATGGCGCCAGCCTGCTCGAGCACCGCCTGATACTGCTTCGGAAGCGAATTCCATTTGTCGAGGTTGGTCCAGGCCAGGAGGATCGGGCCGCCTTCCCACCAGCCGGGATAGTAATAGTGCGGCGCGATCTTGTAGAAGCCGAGCTTCTCGTCATCATAGGGACCAACCCACTCGGCCGCATCGATGGTGCCCTTTTCCAGCGCGGGATAGATGTCGCCGCCGGCAATCTGCTGCGGGATCGCCCCGAATTTCTGCAACACGGTGCCGGGAAAACCGCCGATGCGAAATTTCAGGCCGTTGAGATCGGCGACGGTATTGATCTCCTTGCGGAACCAGCCGCCCATCTGGCAGCCGGTGTTGCCGGCAAGGATGGTCCTGACATTGTACTTCGCGTAGAACTCGTTGAGCACTTCCTTGCCGCCGCCAAGCAGGTACCATCCCTGATTGACCCGCTGGTTCGGCCCGAAGGCGACCGAGGTGCCGAAAGCGAAAGTCGGGTCCTTGCCGAAGTAATAATATGAAGCGGTGTGGCCCATCTCGACGGTGCCATTCTGCACGGCATCGAGCACCTGCAGGCCGGGAACAATCTCGCCGGCGGCAAACAGCTGGATCTGGAATTTGTTGTCGGTCGCTTCGGCAACCGCCTTGCACATTACCTCGGCGGCGCCGTAAAGCGTATCGAGCGATTTCGGCCAGCTCGCCGTCATTCGCCATTTAATTTCCGGCGCAGATTGCGCGATCGCCGGCGCGGCAATCGTTGCGGCCGCGGCGCCTACTCCGGTGACCTTGATGAAGTCACGACGTTTCATAGAGTTCCCTCCCCTGGATGATGTGATGTGTCGGGCAACCTTCTTTTCGAGGCTTTTCCTCAGCATGGAACATCCGGTCCGGGATTTCCATACCGAACTGAACCGCCGCAGCGCAAAAAGCCCGGCCTCCTGCGGAGGTCGGGCTCTTGCTCTACGACTTAAGGCGTAGGCTGAACGCTTCGAGATCACCCGCGGGTGCGCGAGCGGATCATGAAGCTGTCGAAGGTGTATTCCGCAACCTGCCACCACAGATACTGATCGGAGCGGTAGGCCTGCATCGCGTCGATCGACTTCTTGAAGTCGGCGTTCTTGGCGGAGATTTCCCCCCACAATTCATTGGTCGCCTTCAGGCAGGCTTCCAGCACTTCGTTGGTGAAGGGACGAAGCTGCGTGCCGCCCGCCACCAGCCGTTTCAAGGCGGTCGGGTTCTGCATGTCGTAGCGCGCGGCCATCCAGCTGTTGGCGTGCGCGCAGGCGTTTGCGAAAATCGCCTGATAGTTCTTCGGCAGCGAATTCCACTTCTCCAGGTTGACCAGGGCATGGGCCGCCGTGCCGCCCTCCCAGAAGCCCGGATAATAGTAATATTTGGCGACCTTCTGAAAACCGAGCTTCTCGTCGTCATAGGGCCCGACCCACTCGGCCGCATCGATCGTCCCCTTTTCGAGCGCGGGGTAGATATCGCCGCCGGCGAGCTGCTGCGGGATGACGCCGACCTTCTGCAGCACCTGGCCGGCAATTCCGCCGATGCGGAATTTCAGGCCGGAGAGATCGGCAACCGTCTTGATCTCCTTGCGGAACCAGCCGCCCATCTGGGTGCCGGTATTGCCGGCGTGAAATCCGATCACGCCGAATTTCTTGAAGAACTCGTTGCCGAGCTCCTCGCCGCCGCCCTGATACCACCAGGAGTTCTGCATGCGCGCATTGAGGCCGAACGGCACCGAAGCGTAGATCGCAAACGTCGGATCCTTGCCGACATAGTAATACATCGCGGTGTGGCACGAATCGACGGTACCGTTGGAGGTCGCGTCCAGCGCCTGCAGACCCGGAACGATCTCGCCCGCCCCAAACACCTGGATCTGAAACTTGTTGTCGGTCATTTCGGCGACGTATTTCGCAACCTCCGGAGCGCCGCCGTAGATCGTATCCAGCGACTTCGGGAAGCTCGACGTCATGCGCCATTTGATCTCGGGCGAGGATTGCGCGATCGCCGGCGAGGCCACCGCGGCTACCGCGGCACCCGTTGCCGAAACCTTCAAAAAATCACGACGCTTCATCTTAAGGCATCTCCTTGTTGGGGCGTTTGCTGCAATTGCTGCGGCATTTCTCACGGCGAAGCAGTGTCTGCCTCAACCGAAGGCGCTTCTCGCGGGCGGTCTTTAACACGGAAGGTCGGCCCCGGAATACGCGACGAAGGCATGACAGCACTGTTTAAACGAAAGTCGCATGCCGGGTTCTCGAGGCCCGGATGAGGCGCTGCTAGGCCGCGGCGATCACGCCCTGCAGCTGATCGCGGACCTTGGCGCCGATCGCCCGGTAGATCGCCGCATGCGGTCCGTCGGGCTCGCTTTCCACCACCGGCGTGCCGGAATCGGAGGTGACGCGGATCGACATGTGCAGCGGAATCTCGCCGAGAAACGGCACCGCGAGACGCTCGGCCTCGTGCCGCGCGCCGCCGTGGCCGAAGATGTCGGATTTGGTGCCGCAATGCGGGCACTGGAAATAGCTCATGTTCTCGACGATGCCGAGCACCGGCACGTTGACCTTCTTGAACATCGCCAGTCCCCGCCGCGCGTCGATCAGGGAAAGGTCCTGCGGCGTCGAAATGATCACCGCACCCTTGAGCGGCACGTTCTGCGCCAGCGTCAGCTGCGCGTCGCCGGTGCCGGGCGGCATGTCGACCACGAGAATATCGAGCGTGCCCCAGGCGACGTCGCGCAGCATCTGGGTGATCGCCGACATCACCATCGGCCCGCGCCAGATCATCGCGGTGTCCTCCTCGACCAGAAAACCGATCGACATGATCGCAAGACCGAAACGCTTGATCGGAATCATCTTGCGTTCGTCGTTGAGCTCGGGTTTCTCGCGAATGCCGGTCAATCGCGGCACCGACGGCCCGTAAATGTCGGCATCGAGCAGGCCGACGCGCAAACCGAGATCGCGCAAGCCCAGCGCCAGATTGAGCGCGGTGGTCGATTTGCCGACGCCGCCCTTGCCGGAGGCCACCGCAATGACGGCGGCAATGCCGGGAATTTCCGACTGCTTCGACATCGGCGAGCTAGGGCTTTGCGGCGGGCGATGCGACGAGACATGCGGCACGCCCTGCGCGTGCCGATGTGGCGGCGGCGCCGGCGCCACCGCACCGGGCTTGCGTTCGGCGGTGAGCGCGATCATGGCGACGGTGACGCCGGGAATGGCGCGCACGGCGGATTCGGCCTGCGCGCGCACGCTTTCCCAGGCCCGCGCCTCGGCGGCATCGACATTGATCGAGAAGAACACCTTGCCGTCAGTGACCGATATCGCCGACAGAACACCGGCCTCCGTCAGGGCGGCGCCGCGCGGCGACGCCACCCTGGCCAGGGCATCGAGAACCTGTTGCTGCGTAACGCTCAAAGCGCATCTCCTGATACATTACGGATGCGACCCATAGAGCGTTGCAGCTCAAAAGGCTACCTCACTCCGACGTCATCCGCCCGCTCCTTGGGCGCCGCAACGCCATTCTCCTTGGCGGCCTCGTAGTTGAGTTCGATCATGACGCCATTGGGGTCATTGACGAAGATCTGCCAGAGATCGCCGCCCGGCACCTGCCGCGAGTCATATTCGAACCCGCCGGACTCCAGCCGTTTCTTCATGCCGTCAAACCCCCGGCTGGCGAAGGCGACGTGATGGACCACGCCGGAATCGGGTTTTTGCGGCTCCTCGGTCCTGGAAATATCGACCAGGTGCACCACCGCCTTGCCTTCCGAATACATCCATGCTCCGGGGAAAGCGAAGTTCGGCCGGGGGCCCTTCTCCAGGCCCAGCACGCCCTCGTAGAACCGGACTGTATCGGCAAGATTACGGGTCCGGATGTTGAAATGGTCGAGCACGCCAACGCTGACGCTCATGTGATGTCACTCCCTTTTTTATTGATGTCCAGGTTTATTGCTATCCAGCTCGTCGATGCGCCGATCCTAGCACAAAACCCGGCCCGCACGCCAAACGGAGGCGTTGCCCTTCGCGGGCCAGGGTTTATGGTGCCCGTTCCACCTCCCAAGCGGAACCTGTTTCGGGGATCGAGACAGCTTGACCGCCCTCTCCAGAACACGGTCCGGCTAGCCCAAAGCCGGCAAAACCCCAAGGTTTGCACACATGGCTAAAGTCGCTTTTCTCGGTCTCGGCGTGATGGGTTTCCCCATGGCAGGACATCTGGTGAAAAAGGGGGGCCACGAGGTCACGGTGTACAACCGGACCCCGGCCAAGGCGCAGGCCTGGGTCGAGAAGTTCGGCGGCAAGAGCGCACCGACGCCGAAGGCCGCCGCCGAGGGCCAGGATTTTGTGATGTGCTGCGTCGGCAACGACAACGATCTGCGCGCCGTCACGCTCGGCGCGGACGGTGGCTTCTCCGGCATGAAAAAAGGCGCGACCTTCGTCGATCACACCACCGCGTCAGCCGAGATCGCCCGCGACCTCGACGCAGAGGCCACCAAACGCGGCTTCAAATTCGTCGACGCCCCGGTGTCCGGCGGCCAGGCCGGCGCCGAAAACGGCGTCTTGACCGTGATGTGCGGCGGCAGCGAGGACGCCTATGCCGGCGCCGAGCCTGTTATCGCGGCCTATGCGCGGATGTGCAAACGGCTGGGACCCGCGGGCTCGGGTCAGCTGACGAAAATGGTCAACCAGATCTGCATCGCCGGCCTGGTCGAGGGCCTTTCCGAGGGCATTCATTTCGCCAAGAAAGCCGGCCTCGATGTCCCATCGGTGATCGAGACGATTTCGAAGGGCGCGGCGCAGTCCTGGCAGATGGAGAACCGCTACAAGACCATGAACGAGGGCAAGTACGATTTTGGCTTCGCGGTGGAATGGATGCGCAAGGACCTGTCGCTCTGCATCGCCGAATCCCGCCGCAACGGCGCGAGCCTGCCGGTCACCGCGCTGGTCGATGCCTTCTATGCCGAGGTCGAGAAGATCGGCGGCAAGCGCTGGGACACTTCCAGCCTGCTGGCGCGGCTGCAGCGGTGAATTCTCAAGACAGCGCAACAGCGCTGCCGACTATCCGCCATCGAGCCCATCGCGGACCTGACGTCAGCAACCGCGCAATGTCCGGAAGCAAAAACACGACGCCGGCGAGCCCGCGGCTCGCCGGCGCCGCAGGTTTCACGGCCCGTATTTGGGCGCCGGCGTCTGGTTGAAGTCCTGCTCGTCAGCGACGCAGGTAAAATTCGCCGCCATGCTGGTGCTGCCGCTGCCGTTGTACTTCGCGACCTTGGGGTAGACGCAAAGCGGCCGGGTCATCGCAACCGCGGGCGGCATATCGCCGACGAACTTGGTGGCGACGATCGTCTGCGGCGGTACGCCAGCCTCGACCCATTTGACGAGCGGTGTCAGCGCATCGAACGTGTTGGGGCCGGGCCCGCCGGAGCAGTGGTACATCCCGGGCACCATGAACAGCCGGGCGTAGCTCTGGGTCCGCTGCAGCGCCGGGCTGCCATCGGCGAAGCTCGCCTGCTGGAACCCACCTCCGTCGTTGCCCACCAGCGCGTTGAAGTAGTTGATGCTGCTCTGCGACGGGATCAGCGGGTCGGCCCAGCCGTGATACATCAGGAGCTTGCCGCCATGCTCGCGGAACTCGCCGAGATCGGTGCTGTTCGCATTCAGCACCGCGGCAAGCTGGTCATCGACGGTGTCGACGGCGTGGTGGAAGTCGAAATTGGCGAAATTGACCGCGCCTGTCGGATAGCCGAAGCTCGGCCCGAACACCCAGTAGAACAGTCCGTCGAACGCCGGTTCGGGCAGTCGCTCCTGGAACGCCAGGCCGAGCGCCAAAATGTCGTCGGTCTCGTTGCCGCGTTCGGCGCCGGGATTGATGACCTGCCCGTTCACCGGGTCGATCGTGCCGGCGTAGTATTTCTGGATGGTGGTGACCTGTTCGGAGGTCAGGCATGCCGGGGGCAGCGTGCCGCCGGTGCACAAGAGCGCCTTGGGATCGAACTGACAGTCCCGCGGATCGGTCAGGAACTGGTCGGTGCCGGCGCCGCCGTCCTTGCCGACGCACTGCTTGAGCACAGCCTGGTTGATCAGCGTCATCTGGCCGGGCTGGATGAACCGGCCCGGGCTCGCGTGGGTGTCCTGCCACCCCGCAAGCCCCGCCATGTGCAGGTGCGTGCGGTTGAACGCTGCCGCGCCCGCCAGGATGCCGTCGTAGTCGTTCGGGAAGCGCTGCGCCTCCATCAGGGCGTTCTGGCCGCCGGTGGAGCATCCGGCGAAATAGGCCGTATGCGCGTTCTGCATGTAGAACGCGTTGGCGATCTCCTTGCCCCGCACGGTCATCAGGTGGATCGCCCGGTAACCGAAATCCTTGATCCGCTCGGGATGCCCGAACAGGCCGGTCGACGGCGCTGCCGGATCGCCAAACGCGATCGCAAAGGGATTGCCCATGTTGCCGTCTGAACCGCAATAGAGCGGGCTGCATCCGGAACTTCCGGTGCCGAGATCGCTATTGGTCGCGGCAAAGCCGGCCCTGATGCCGGCGGCGAGTTCGGTGTAGGTGATCACGCCCTGGAAGCCGCCGCCGCCGGTGCCGAGGAACCTGCCGTTCCATGTGGTTTCGGGCAGCCAGACCTCGATCTTGATGGTGGAATCCGAGCTTGGGGTCAGGGTCGCGGTGACGCGGCAGAAGGCCGGAAGGCCGGTGATCGGCGTCGCGGAACCGGGAGGGAGGAAGGTGTGGGAGGTGTTGTCCATCGCCGACGTGATCGTCGCGTGCTGTAGCTGCAAGGATTGGAGATTGGTGCACGGCGTTGCCATGGCGGGCGTGCCGGCGGTCGCAACGAAGGCAAACAGGCTCATAGCCGCGCCGACGAAATAGGGTCGATGACGCATCGTTCTGTCCTCCCTGATTTGTTATAGTTTTGTAGGACGGGGAGCATAGCCGATCAATTTGACAGCTTCAACGTGCGCTGCACGGAAGATTGCACTCAGGAATGATCTCGCGTCATGGTATCAACACTTGATATCAACACTTGGCGCGTCCGCACCTGGCCCGCGGATCGTATGTCGCCGAACATCTGCTTCTCAATTGCCATCATGAGGGGGACTGCGAACTGGCGACGCCGCCACAACGTCCGCTGCGTCGCAAAAGCCGGTTCAATTTATGAGGATGACGACCGAACCTGCCAGAATCTGAGCAGCCGGCGCGCGTTTTCCGCCGTCAGCTTGGCGAATTGACGCTCGGCCTTGGCCAATTCATTTGGCGCCATTCTGCCCGTCGCGAAACGGCTATCGAGCACCGCGTGCACGGTTTCCCAGCTTAGCCCCGCGGCTTTGCAGGGAATCAGGACGCCGTCGTCGCGAAGGCTTTGCATCAATGGACGAATGACCTCGATGGTGGATTGCGATAACTCGGCAAGCGCAGCGAGGGTCTCCTCGTATTTGCGTTGCCTTGCAAATCCCAACAACGCCGCTTCGTTCAGCTCGCCCTTGTCGGCCAGCAGCGCCACGAAGCGTCTCGCCGCCGTAAAATCGCGCGCCCTGGACATCTCGCGGTTTACTCCCGCTGAGACGGCTGCAATTGCACTTCGGATTTCCTCGAAAAGATGCGGTGGCGCCCGTGCCAACAGCCGCGACCGGACCGCTTCGGTCGCGTTGCGCAATAGTTGCTGACGGAGTTCGGCGGGCAGATCGACCCGTATGCCGGTTTCGACGGCAAGTTCAGGATCGGATTCGGCCTGCCCCAGAACGATCGCAAACCCGGCCGCGGAAACGCGTGCGCCGGGATTATTGATTATCCGGCGGCTGACGGTCGGGTATCGTCGGCTCAACAGCGCGTCGGTGACAACTTCCTTCAACCACCAACGGCCTGAAATGGCCAACAGGTGCTGCTCACCTTTTGTTTGCGCAATTTCGACCAGATCTTCGGCACTCAGGCGCGCAGACTCGGCCAAAACCGGTCCGGCGACAGCGATCTCGTCGTTTCTTGCAAGGCGGCGCACAACCGAAGGCGGCGCCTGGGCCACAACGGCAAATTGGCTGCTCATCTCGGCAAGAGCAATGCGGGCACTGACATCCGCGATCGCGCGGATCTCGATCGTCTTGATGAGGCGTTCAAGCACGTTGTCAAATAGCTCGACCTGTTCGCCATCGAAGGCGCCGTCCGATGACAGAAAAAGATCCGTCACGCGCCTGATCGCTTCCAGGCACCGTTCCGCCGAGCCCGTGTTGATGGCTGTTTCGACTTCGTCGACAATTGAAAAATCGGCGGCTGGCATCGCTCATCCTGAGCGTTTTGGAGCGCTATTCTATGCGGATGACGATCTTCGCCGGGAATGCCTAAATGTTTCGTAAAATTGCAATTGACCTAAATGGCCGGGATAAAAATTGCTGCAATCGAGGGCGCAGTTCAGCCGCAGCTCGCTGATGTGCCGCGGATCAAAAGCACAGCTCCCTCGCATTGCTGGCAGCCGAGGCTCGCTCACCGGCCGGTCTCGTCGGACCGCGTCGTGCCGGGCGTCCCACAAATTGAATGCCTCCTCCACCCGGAATGCTGACCACCGGAGGCCGGTGCAACAGGTTAATTTAACCTCCCATTAACGTGATTCTTTAGCGCTTTAAGGCAGCTCTTAAGGATTTAGCGCCAGAGATAGACGATGCAAAAGTCCGCCGCCTCGGCGGGCAGGATTTGTGTTGTTTGATGAGTAAACCCGCCGACAAGCCAGAAGTCGTGCAGCTTCCGGCCGAAACGCCTGTCGCCGCGCCGGCAAACCAACGCCGGGCCGCCGCCCAGCGGGTGCGCGAGGCGCGCGATCGGTTAACGTCGACCAGTGGAACCCGCCCCGCCTTCGACCGTGAGCTGCTCCGGCAATACGCCCAGACCCGCATCTCGGCGTCCTTCGTCGTCATGCTGCTTGTGGTAGCAACTGGATTCCTGTTCGGCTTCTGGATGCAGCCAGTATCGGCCGCGGCGTGGACCGGCAGCATGCTCTGCATTCATGCCGCCATCATCCGCTATTGCCGCCGATTCCTCGCCGAACCCGCCTCGCTCACCGCGACCCACAAATGGCGGACGCGATTTGTGCTGCTCGATCTGTTGTACGGCCTGTCCTGGACCGCGATCCTGATCCATCCCGCCGGCCTCGACGTCGTCTCCAACACCCTGATGATGTTCCTGATGCTGCTGGTGATCGCGGTATCCAGCATGCTGGCGGCGAGCCTGCCGATCGCCGCACTTGCGGCCACCGCACCGGTCACGGTGGGGATTGCGCTGAATTTCGTGCTCGGCGGCAGCTTCGACAATTACGTGCTGGCGGCGCTGGCGATCGCCGCGGAAGGCTACTTTGCCCTGCTCGCCCATCGCCTGCATTCGACTACGCTCGCGACCCTGGAGGCGCGCGCCGAAAAGGACGCGCTGATCGGCGAGCTCGAGCAGGCGAAATCGATCTCGGATGAAGCGCGCCACCGCGCCGAGTCCGCCAATGTCGCAAAATCGCGGTTTCTGGCGCAGATGAGCCACGAATTGCGAACGCCGCTGAACGCGATCCTCGGATTCTCCGAGGTGATGAAGAGCGAGATTTTCGGCGCGCATGCGGTGCCGGTCTACAAGGAATATTCCTCCGACATCCACAATTCGGGCGTGCACCTGCTCAATCTGATCAATGAAATTCTCGACCTGTCGCGGATCGAGGCCGGCCGCTACGAACTCAACGAGGAAGCGGTGTCGCTGGTCCATGTCGTCGCCGACTGCCATCATCTGTTGAAACTGCGCGCCTCCAGCCGCGGCATCACCATCCACGAGGTGTTCGAGCAGGGCATGCCGCGAATCTGGGGCGACGAGCGCGCGACGCGGCAGATCGTGCTTAATCTGCTATCGAACTCCATCAAGTTCACCCCGCAGGGCGGCGAGATCTGGCTGAAGGTGGGCTGGACCGCATCCGGCGGACAATATCTGAGTGTCAAGGATACCGGCTCCGGCATCGCGGAGGACGAAATCCCGATCGTGCTCGCTTCGTTCGGCCAGGGTTCCAACTCGATCAAATCGGCCGAACAGGGCGCGGGCCTTGGACTGCCGATCGCCAAGAGCCTGATCGACATGCATGGCGGCACCTTCACGCTGAAATCGAAGCTGCGCATCGGCACCGAGGTGATCGTCACCTTCCCGCCGGAGCGCGTGATGTCGGCCCTGGCGCCGATGTCGGAGGAAGCGCCGCCGCTGCAGCCGGAAACCGCAAGCCAGGCAGCTTCGGACGAAAAACGCCGGGCCCGCAACAAGCCGATCATGAGCGCCGGCACCGGATTGTAACGGGAGCACTTGCGCAACAGA
>Ga0209422_1000237_pt1 | contig 13735 bp, 12 predicted proteins | sample BlaSpr_A8_OM2_M3_FD_187983 | JGI IMG/M metagenome (GOLD analysis project Ga0209422, IMG submission 187983) | Forest soil microbial communities from Thunder Bay, Ontario, Canada - Black Spruce, Ontario site 2_A8_OM2_M3 (SPAdes) (version 2) | ecosystem: Environmental > Terrestrial > Soil > Boreal... | reverse complement strand
GAAGTTTTTTTGCGATTGAAATCGGCTTCCAGTCCGTGTCCAACAGCCTCATGAAGAAGGACGCCAGGCCATCCAGGGCCAAGCACGACTGCCATTTCTCCCGCGGGAGCTTCGCGCGCGTCGAGTTGCAGAATCGCTTGCCGCGCCGCTTCTTTAGCAAAGAACTCGGGACCTTTTTCGCCGAAGAAGAAATCGAGAGCGACGCGTCCGCCGCCGCCAGAGCCGCCGCGAGCTGAATTGCCTTCGGTCTTGGCGATGCAAGAAACATTCATGCGGGCAAGCGGCTGGGAATCTTCAGCGAAAGTTCCATCGGAACCAACCACCAGAATGTTTCTTAGTTCATCGGAGTAGCTGGCGCGGACTTCCTGAATGCGGGGATCGTAAGCGCGCGCCGCTTTATCGGCGCGCATCACCAGTTCAACCTTGGCAGTGATCTCGGCATCGACCGAAGGCAAAGTTACGGGATACAGGCTGCGAGCTGCATTTTGCCGAAAGCCCGCCACCGCAGTCTTAGCCGGAGCGCTCGCAATCAGCGCCGCAGTCCGCGCCGCGTGCAGGATGCGGCTGGCGGAAAGATCGTCAGTATAAGCATATCCGGTGCGCTCGCCCGAAACTACGCGCACGCCGCAGCCGGCTGAGATGCCCTGCGAAGCCGATTTCACCATCGACTCATCCACCATTAGTGACGTGGAAGAAAGATATTCAAAATAAAGGTCGGCGTAGTCGCCACCTGCGGAAAGAGCCGCCGCCAGATAGCGTTCGAGGTCATTTTCTGTAACGCCGTATTGATCGAAGAAGAAGCGCTGTCTATCTACTAAAGATTGTTTATCCAAGCTGATCACCTATAACGATTGGATGCCGCCGGGCCGGAGGCAGACTCAGTTGAGCGGAATATCAATTATCACACACGGCGCGAAGGCGGGCGGACGGAAACATCCACAGCACATCCGTGACGATGGTCACATGTCACAGACAGCGAAATCACCGTGCTCTGATAATCCGAACGGAGATTCCAAATGCCCACAGTAACGCCACATGCCCTTACTCGCACCGTCCAGGACTTTCTGAGCGGGGCCGCTGGCGCGATGGTGCTGGAGAACGGAGCAGTTGCATTCGACCTGGCGCAGTCGAAGTATTCGATCTCCGGTGAGTATAACCGCTGTCTCTTGCACTTGTGGTCGGCGGAACGAAACTCAGTGCGGCGCGTGCTGGATGCGGAAATCAAGAACGGAACCTTGCGGCTGACGGTGCAACGGTTGGGACAGGCTCGTCCGTCGAAGCTTGAAATCTGCCGCGAGCGAGACCGGCGAACTCCAACCGCCAGGCGAGCCGCGCGGGCTGCTTATGAGCTAAAACTACGCAGAACGCTGGAGCGGCACTTCCCTGAATTCAAGATTACGCGACTCACCGGCGGAGTCGATCTGGAGAAATCTTTCGGTCCCGTTTACACGCGGGGCTTGATGCGCCGAGGGAGCTCGGTGTTTGCGCTGTTGGGAGTGAATGCCCAGGAGACGCAATCCTCGATCGACGCAGCGCTAACTTTCGGCATTCTCTGGCTGGATGTTTGCCGGCAAGCTCAGCAGGCCAACGCGCTGGTCGAAGGATTGAAATTGTTTGTTCCGAATGGAAGTTCCGCTCTGGTCCGCGAGCGAATGGCAAACCTGAATCGCGATGCCGCCAAGTGGTCGTTGTTCGAATTGGACGAACGGCACGATGCGCTGGTTGAAATTGACTGCGCGGATCGCGGAAATGTCGAGACCAGACTCATACACGCGACCGATGAAGACGCGGCGCGGGAGCGGTTTAAAGATTCGATTGCGCAAGTTTGGCAAGTCCTGCCGAGTTGCGAGGTTGCCGTGCTGTCGCCGGCGGAAATTGCTTTCCGCTGGCGCGGGTTAGAGTTTGCAAGGGCGCGCCTCGGTGGCATTCCCGGATCGTTCCAAAGCACTGAAGAAGTTGTGTTTGGCGTGGGCGCGGAAGAGCGCATTCTGGAGATACGAAACTGCGATGAATTCACGCAGTTAGCGCACTGCTTGCGCGATACTCGCCACCCCTACGGGCCGCGCCAGAACCCGTTGTGGCGGTTGCGTCCGGAGCGCTGGCTCGAGTCGCTGGTGGTGGGTGATGTGAATGTAGTGGATGACCGGCTTGAGTCTTCGTGCCGGTATTCGCAGGTTCCCGCGTTCTCTGCGGCTGACCGGGCCATGATCGATGTGCTTACGGCTACGCACACTGGAAGGCTTGCAGTGGTGGAACTGAAAGCGGATGAAGACATTCACCTTCCTCTGCAAGGTCTGGATTACTGGGCGCGCGTGCAATGGCATCATGCCCGCGCCGAATTTCCTCGCTTCGGATATTTCGAAGGCCGCGAGTTGTCATCACAAACGCCGTTGTTGTTTCTTGTGGCGCCAGCATTGCATGTGCACCCGTCAACCGATACGCTGCTTCACTATCTTTCACCGGAAATCGAATGGGAATTTGTGGGGATTGACGAACGCTGGCGCGAGGGAGTAAAAGTCGTGTTCCGGAAGCGGCCTGAACGGAGCGCGAGACGCGAACGCGAATTACTGAACGGTGAAACCGGCTGAACATTAACGCAGTTGCCGGCGCGGCTATTCCTTCCAGGCTCCTACCAGCCGGCGCACGTCGATTAATTGGGCCACGTGATAAGCGTTGTGGTCGGCTAGCAGCAAAGCCTCACGCAGAATCGTTTGCCCATCACCCCACGGAACGCGTGCGTATAGATTGGTTCTTGGGTTTGCAACCAAATCCTGCATGGCCTTCAAGTCTTTACGGAATCGCTGAACGCTTTTGTTCCATGCGGCAGTGTTCGGCGGTGCTTCAGTTTTAGGCCAGTAGCCTTCCGGCCATTTCGGCGATTCGTGTTTAGGGTTCCGGCAGAATTCCAGAATGTCCCACTGCGCAATGCGAAGATGCTCCAGCAGCATCCATGCCGAGTGCGGGAGTCCGTCGGGTTTCACGGCGCGCAATTTGTCTGGCATGTCTTTTGCAGCATCATTGAAGCGCGCATGGGCGCCGCCTCCGTCCAGGAGGAACAGCACGTGTTCTCGAAGTTCTTTGCTATGGGGATCCTTCGTTGGCATATCGTCCTTCTTCCTCGCACATCGAACCTCTGCTCGTCGTCTGCCGATCAAACCGAAGAGAGCGGAAGCGAACCATCGCCTCGTTGAATGTCTAAGGCCGCATCGTCTTCCCGCTTCTCGCCTCTTAAGACGCGGCCAATACCGCGCACGATGCGGCGCATGGGGAAAATATTTTTGTCATCCGCAAGAAATATCTCTCCGACGTGGCTGCCCCGGTAGTACCAGCGCTTAAGCAAAGCCAGGTGCTCCATTGTTTCCAAAGCGGTCGCAGTTTTCACGGGGGAAAATGAATCCAAAACCGCTGACACTCGCGATTCCATGGATTGCGATTTCGTATGCTCGGCGGGCTGGATGCAGAATGCGACAGGACCCGCGATCGATCCGTTCTGTAGGAGAAAAAATGTAACCGAGTCGAGCTGCCGGCACGGTTGAATCATTAGCGCGCACAGCCGGTCGATCCGGCGGACGATTTCTGGAAACTGAGTCAGGATCGGTTTTAGTTTTTCGAGGCGCACGTGAATCGCGGCCGCATCTTCGAACGCGAGATTTGCTGACGCAGTCTCGCGCTGGGCTGAAAGCTCGCGTGCCAAAGATTCTCCACCAGAATCAAAATAGGCTTGCACGCGATTTACTTCGGCGGAATATTCCAGATCAGTGCATCCTTTAAAGCAGGGCGCGAGGCACATCTTCATTTCAGAATAAATGCAGCCGGGAAACGTGGGATCGGGATGCAGATCATCCACGCAGCGGCGCATCTTGAAAAAGTCGAGCGAGTCGTTCATGAACTTCTCGGCGGCGGGGCGGGATTGGAAGGGCCCGTAGTAAAGCGAACGCCCGTTGAGGCGGCCCAGCCGCGTGGTGATCGATGCCCTCGGATATTCGTTTTCCAGATGCAGGTTCACCAGCGGCGCGAAGCGAAAGCGCAAACGTTTCGCGTAAGTCTTGGGAAACTCTTCGCGCAGGACTTTGTACAGAAGAAAGCCGGATTCGAAGTCGGAACCGGTAGGAGTGTATTCGATCCGGCGGATACGATCGCGCAGGTTGAGCTTCTTCGTGCGCTCGTCAACCGGGCCCAGCAGGCGCTGCAGACGGCGTCGGAGGTTTGCAGTCTTGCTGACGTAAGGCTCCGCCTGCGCGTTGTTGCCGCGGAGAATGAAGACAGCCGGTGCAGACGGGACAGCCAGAAAAATCTGCGCGTCGCGTTCGGGCGCGAATTCTAAACGCTCAGTCAGCACGAGTTCATTGTAAGCAAGTCTTCACCACGGAGACGTAGGAACTCGGAAAAAATTCGGAGTTGATGCAACGAACGCTCGGCCATCTTGCTTACTCGCCTTGATCACAGTCCGCCGTGAAGCCTTCCGAAATAGTGGGCAAGATTTAGCGACATGATCAGTATTCCCGCACCGAAGGCGAGCACATGCGCCGTTTTGCGCAGATCGAAACTACCGATACGACAGACCAGCAGATAACCGACGGCAAGATTGAAGAGGCCCCATGCGACATTGACCGTTGAGGAGGACAAGCCTACACCGGGTGGTGATGCGAAGGGGCTTTGGAAGGCATGCCCCGAGATTCAATTGCCGAGGTGGGGCAGAGCGTTTGCGAGAAATACTCCCCCGAAGAAGTACGCCACATAGTGGTACCAGCGCATGGTTGTTCCCTTCCGGCTGCGCAAACCGCTGCAGCTGTTACCAAAAGTTTTGTCGCAGCGGATCGGCGGTAAACATCTATCGAAAACTGGCACTCCGAAATTTCTGCCGGAAGTCCTCGCCTTCCATCTTGATCACGCGGCACATCTCGTGCAAGCGGGAGCGCATACGCTCTCCGATACGATCCCCCAGAGTTTCCGAGCGCGTGGCGGCCCGGGCAGGAGAAATCGACCCATTTGCGCCGGCGGCGGGCTGGTCCTCGAAATTCGTCGTAATGATTGTCGTGCGGTTGTCGTTGTATCGCGTGTTAAGAATCAGGCTTACCGTGTCCCAAACCCATTCAGTAGGTTTGACGGCTCCCAATTCGTCCAGAACGAGAACATCCGTTTCAAATACCGGGCGAAGAACATCCAGTTCAGTGGTCTGAACCGTAGCGTTATACGAATTCTGAATCTGCTTCAGGAGTTCCCGGTAGTCATAGAACAGGCAGGAAATTCCCTTATTCAAAATGAGGTCTTTGATGATGCCAACTGCGAGGTGAGTTTTTCCGGTGCCGATCTTGCCAATGATCAGTAGGCCCGTGCCGTCGCGCGGATCGTATTCTTGCGCGAACTTCGAAGCGGAAATATGAGCGAACGCGAGCGAGGGATTGGCCCCAGGGAAATCCGTGGTGTAACTGGCCAGTTCACAATGCTCGTAGCGGCGAGGTATGTTGGCCCCAGCCAGCAAGGTTTGATTCCGAGCTCGCAGCTGGCAATCGCAGCGCGTGACCCGCCGGTCTTTCGGTGAACTGGAGCGCGCAGGGAGCGTTTTCCACCCGGTACCTTCGCATAGCGGGCAAACCTCCGCCTGTGTCTTGGTCGACATCAATCTCCTGAATCCTTCCTGAATTGTATTCTTCGACTCTGCACCGGAAGCGCATCTTCCCGCAAGTGCGAAACGGTAGCGTCCTGTGTACAACCTGTGCAGTGCTGCGTCGTCCTGTGGAGAGTCGAGGAAAACCTGCGTGTCGCGCGGGTTGTGCCCGGAGAACCGGCGATCCTATTCCGGCTTTACCCTCAGCCGACCCCAAAACCCGCCCCGCCAGCCCCATTCCGGGAGGCGGGGGTGCGAAACAGGCTTCCGGCGCGGATTTTCACAGTTGACATTCTCCCCAGAGAGAGGAAAATACGAGCCGTCAGGTTTCCCACTCAGCCATATGTTCCTACTTTCCCGGTTTGTGCTGGGGATGAAAAGAGACCTGCAAGGAGAAACTATGAATAAGGCCGATCTGGTTGATAAGATCGCTGGCGCTTGCGAGATCAGCAAGGCGCAGGCTACGACTGCGATTGACACCGCTGTGAGCAGCATTACAGGTGCGTTGCGAAAAGGAGATCGGGTAGCTTTGATAGGTTTCGGCACTTTCTCGGTATCGCAGAGGAAGGCGCGGAACGGGCGCAATCCGCAAACTGGCGCCACCATCAAAATCGCTGCCCGCAAGGTTGCGAAGTTTACCCCTGGAGCTGAACTGAAGAAAACTGTAAATAAGAAGTAGTAAAGAAACTTCGATTCGCGAACGGCAGGGGGTCGGCCCTGCCGTTTTCGCTGCCTGGCATTTCCGTACGAGTATCGAGTAGTGAGAGGTGGACGTGACTCGGTACGCGCTACGCGGTACTCTCAACTAGCATGATTGCCCATCTGCGCGGAACATTACTTTCCAAGCATCCCAATCAGGTCATAGTCGAGACTGCCGGTGTCGGCTACGAAGTAAATATCTCAGTCCCCACATTTTCCGAGTTGCCCGCTAACGGCGCTGAAGTCGCGCTCCACATTCACACCCATGTCCGTGAAGATGTGATCGCGCTCTACGGATTTCTTCGTCCCACCGAGAAAGCATTGTTCGAGAAACTGATGACGGTGAGCGGCATCGGAGCGAAGCTGGCCATCACGATTCTGAGTGGGATGGCGGCGAACGATCTGGCTGCGGCGATTCGCGGCAATGACCTGGCGCGGCTCACCAAGATTCCCGGCATTGGTAAAAAAACCGCCGAGCGTATGGTGTTGGAGTTGCGCGACAAACTGCCGCAGGTATCGGGAACCTCAGCACCGGCCGTGCCTATTTTGAATGCGATGGAAGAAGATGTTCTATCCGCTCTGGTCAATCTTGGCTACCAGCGGGTCCAAGCGGAAAAGTCACTGGCGAGCGTGCTAAAGAACGGCAAGAGCGGATCGTTTGACGCCATGTTCCGGGAAGCGCTGGCCGGGCTTTCGAAATAGCGGCTGCGTCTCTTAATTCACTTTCCGATACAGAACTTGCTGAAGATCAGATTTAGGATGTCGTCCGTTGTAGTCGCGCCGGTGATGGCATCCAGGGGCCGGAGCGCATTGTAGAGATCGAGCAGCAGCATCTCATGCGGGACTTTGGCGTGCACTGCATTCGTGGCGGCATCGAGCGCCGCAAGAGAATCTTGCACCAAGCCCTGGTGGCGGATGTTGGTTAGAAATCCAGCTTCGACTTGCCCGCCATGCTCGCCGCCAATGTGGCGCAGAATCTCGGCGCGCAACTCGGAGATTCCTTCGCCGGTCAGAGCGGAGGTGCGAATACGCGGTAACGCTGAAGCTTGCAGTGCGGCGGCTGAAGCAGTTGTTGATGCGGGGGAATCTTTGCGGCGCGACTGGAAGTCGCGCCCTTTCAAATCCTCACCCGAGTGAGCTTTTGCGGAGGCCGCAACGTCGCGGACTCTTAAAGCGAGGTCGATCAGGTCCGATTTGTTCTCGACCACAATCACTGGCCGATTCGTGGCGCGGAGCGAGAGCTTCTCGTCTTCAGCGGTTGCTGGGTCCGACGCGTCGATCACGACTAGAACCAAATCAGCGTCCGCCAGCGCTTCCATCGATTTCCGGATGCCGATCGATTCCGCTTCGTCGAGTGACTGTCGGATTCCGGCCGTGTCGACAAGCTGAATCGGGATGCCACCGATGGCGACGGTTTCGCTGACCAAGTCGCGCGTCGTGCCGGGAGTGGCAGTAACGATGGCGCGCTCGCGCTCGACTAGACGATTGAACAAGCTTGATTTCCCGACGTTCGGGCGGCCGACGATGGCGAGCGTCAATCCCTGGTGCACGATCTTGCCGTAAGCGAAAGTAGCGGCCAGCTGTTCGAGCGGTTGTTGGACGGCAGCGATACGTTCTAGAATGGTTGCGTCCGGCAGAACGGAGACGTCGTCTTCGGCGAAGTCGATGCCGGCTTCCAGCACTGCAATCAGTTCAACCAGCTTCTGCTTAACCGGCTGCAGCCGCTTGGATAAAGCGCCTTCCAGTTGTTGCGCCGCGATCTTTGCCTGATAGAGCGTCTGCGAGTCGATGAGATCGCGCACCGCTTCGGCTTGGGTGAGGTCGATGCGTCCGTTGAGAAAGGCTCGCATGGTGAACTCGCCGGGCTCGGCCAGCCGGGCCCCGGCGGCTGCGCAGAGTTCAACAATGTGGCGAAGGACGACCGGGGAGCCATGGGCAGAAATCTCAATGATGTCATCGGTCGTGTAGGAATGAGGCTTGGCGAAGCAGGTGACCACAACTTCGTCGATGCGAGTCGAGTTTCCGGTTTCCAGTTTCCAGTTTCCGGTTTGTGTGGCTCCGGAAACCGGAGACTGGACACCGGACACTCCAGCTCCAGATGGTTCGACAAGTTCGCCAAAAATCGCCCGCCCCGGCTCCAGATCATGTTTCAGGCGCAACATGGGCTGCGCGATTTCGAGGGCTCGCGGCCCGGCAATGCGGACGATGCCAATGCCGCCGCGTCCGGGCGGAGTGGCGATGGCGACAATTGTGTCATCGAGATCCACGGGCCGATTGTAGCGGGTAAACTGGAGGGACAACCAGCGGCCGACTACGATTCGCGAATTTACGGCTCGGCCCGCGCAAACTCACATCGAGGATTCGCAATTGCCAGTCGCTGACGAACTGCTGAAAGCCAACGAAGAATTTGTCAGGAACTTTAACCTGGGGGATCTCGCCGTGCGGCCCCGCAGACATCTCGCCGTGCTGGCCTGCATGGATTCCAGAATCCTGTTTGAACGCTGTCTGGGATTGCATCCCGGAGACGCGCATATGATCCGCAATGCCGGCGGGATTGCCACCGAGGATGCGTTGCGCTCGCTGATCGTTTCCCATCACTTACTCGACACGCAGGAGTTCATCATCATCAACCACACCGATTGCGGCTTGCTGAAGGTGCGGGAAGACGAGCTCAAGAAGAGGCTGACGGAAAAGATGGGAACGTCAGCGGGCGCCCCGGCCCATTTTCATGCTTTTGAGGATCTGGATAAGAACGTGCGCGAGCAGGTGCGGCGAGTGAAGACGCATCCGTGGATTCCGAAGCATATTCCCGTGCGGGGATTTATTTACGACGTGAAGACCGGGGCGCTGCGGGAAGTGGAATGAGCAAACTCGGCCGACGGAGCCACAGCAGCATCTTTGCCGGCATCAAGCGTCCTGAGATTGCGCCTCAACCAGATGTCGATAAACAAAAAAGTAATATAGAACCGTTCCGAATGGAGCCAGGAAACCTAACAACACAAACCATACCGCCTTCTTCAAATAATGTGAGGTATCAAAACCAAACCAGAAATACCACATGCCAATCCAAAGCACAGCGACGCCCGTTACCTCTGGGTAAAGCAGCATGCGAACGACCGACGACGCGGGACCAGCTAGAGAGCGTGCCCCCGAAGCCGCCAGTGCCATACGAACCCCGATCAGTGTGCCTATAAATGCAAACACCAGCAATGAACTGGTGAAGTAAATGCGTTGCGCGGTTTGCGAGAAGAGCCAACTCCGGGAAATCCGCAGGTAGAGCATGGCCGGTCAGTTTAGCATCCCGCATTCTCCCTGCCTAGCGCGCCACCACCTTCTCAATCTCCATCTTCAACTGGTCATAAGGCAGCGCTCCCGGATGGTACATCGCGACCTTTCCCGCTCGGTCGAGAAGTACAAGCGTCGGCGTAGTAGACGCCCCGTACGCGTCGAAGTTATGAGTGCTGATGGGAACCGGCATGTCGAGCAGTCCTGAGTAGAAGCGATGTCGCACGGCATCGATGTAGGCAAGCTCATCGCTGGGTGCGGCGTGTTCGACCTGCGCGGTATATCCGTAAAGCCTTGTCGGTCCGACGACCGCCAATCCCCTAGGCGCAAACTCGGACCGCAGTTGGGTAATGATGGGTGCTTCGGCTTTGCAGTCCGCACACCAGTGCGCCCAAAAAAACAACAGCACGGGCGAGCCTTTGAGTTGGGACAGCACAGGCGGCTTCGATCCCAAAAATTGTTCTGCTCGAAGCGCGGGAGCAGGGCGTCCCTCAAAGGAAAGCAGATTCAGATTCTTCTGCAGCCGGGCGCGAATCGACGACGCGCCGTAGGTGCGCAGCGCCGTTTGCAGCAAAGCCACAGCCTGGGTACGCTGGCCGCGAGCCGCCAAAGCCTGCGACTCCACTTCGATGGCCGCCCCCAGCGCGATCGGCAGGTGCGGTTCGGCATCGAGCGGTCGCTGCTTGAGTTGCTCGACCGCCAGGGTTTTGGTCTGTTTGGCGTACGCCGAAGCCTGGTCGTACTGACCGTCTTGGAGCGCGGTCCGAGCCATCCACGAGTAGGCTTCAAGGTATTCCGGCGTCACGCCGTTCTTTGTGCGATAAGAATTCAGCGCCGAGTCAGCCGCGCTGAAGCTACTTTGCGCTAAAGCCGTTCGAACATCTTCCACAATCCCCGCCCATGCCGGCGTTGCAAGCAGAAATACGACCAGATATTTACGCAAACCCATGCCTTTGATCATGTATCTTTTCCTGCGCGAATGGCAAATCGCCACCGCTAGGCTAATTGGCGACGTAGTGCTGTAAGTATATGGTGATACGTTACTTAAGTGATGCAATCCAAAAATAATGTAGCAATCCTGAGGCACTTATTTTACAATTTGGCTGCGTTTGACTTTAGAGTTCTTTCGCAGTACCCAGTAATCTCCGCCAACCAGCGCGTGACCTGCCTGCCGAAGAAGCCTTCCGAAGATTCAGCGCTACATCAACGAAAAAGGAATTTGCAACACCATGGAAACAGGAACAGTGAAGTGGTTTAACGACGCCAAGGGCTACGGTTTCATCAGCCGCCAGAATGGCGAGGATGTATTTGTGCACTTCTCGGCCATTCAGGCGAGCGGCTTCCGCAGCCTGCAGGAAGGTCAGCAGGTGCAGTTCGACGTGGTCAAAGGCCCAAAAGGCTGGCAGGCCGAGAACGTGAAGGGTGCATAAACCACTTCGCAGCTAACAATTCGCAAGAGGAAATAAGGCGGCCAAGCAATGGCCGCCTTTTATTTTTTGTACTGGATCTCGGCGGGAGCCGACGCTACTGCCGCATGTCGCGAATCAGCACCACATCCGCATCCGTATGCCCATGAACTATCGCCAATTGTTTCCCGTCAAGCGACCAATGGAAATCGTAGATATTTTCGGAAGTGAAATCGGTAACCTGTTTGCCCTTGGAACCATCGAGCGGCTGTGACCACAAGTTGTCCACGCCGTTGTCACGGATCGGATAGACCACGGCCTTGCCATCGCGTGCGAACCGTACCAACCCGAGCCGCGGACGTTCGAACTCCACGAGCTTGGCTTGCCCCGAGTCGGTGGCTATCAACGCTAACTTTTCCTTGTGCTCGCCCGAGTGCTCCAAAGTTGCGAACACCGCAAGCTTGCCATCAGGGGACAGGTCGAAACTGCCATCCATGGAAATGGGCAATGCCGACACGGTTTGCGAGGCGCCACCGTTAATCGAGGCCCGCGCCAACTTTCCTTCGTCTTTCTGTTCGATGTAATACACCCAACGGCTGTCCGGAGAACACAAGGCATGATGGTCGCGCGTGCCAGTCGTAAGTTGTTTCAAATTGCTGCCAGCCGAATCGATACGCCAGATGTTCTGGTCGCCTGTATTTCCGTGAAAGCTGAGATCGAATACGACATAGCGGCCGTCAGGACAGGCAGAAGGATTACCGCTCGGTTTCCCTTCCTCAGTGGTGATAACGCTCTTGCTCCCGGTCGCCGGGTCGATTCGATTCAAGCTGTTTGCCTGATCCCCGATAAGTTGGCCATCTCGCGTCCAGGTGAAATTCGTAAATGCTTTCGACGACGTGATGGCGCGACCTTGGGAACTTGCGGCGGCCGCTGGCATTACGAACAGGTTCCATCGCTCGGTGCTCATCACCGTCACTAGCGATTTCCCGTTCGCCGCGACCCCTGGATTCGAATAGGAATTGGTATCCCGGGTGATCAGAGACATCCGGCCTTCTGGGTAGGAAACTAAGGCGATCTGGAATTGATTGAAATTTAAGCTTTGTCCGCTCCACCGTCCCAACAGTGCGCTGCCGTCCGGCATCCATGTAGGCGATTCGAATAAAGTGTTGCCGCCAAAGAAAATTTTCTGCTGGCCACTCGCTACATCCACCGCCGTAAGACTCTCGATAGATCCACCCACATTCACCACGTCGCACACAATCGTCTTACCGTCGGGAGACCATGCGGGTTGAAAGAGGCCCTGACTGTTAGAACCGCTGGCCAAGACTTGCTCTCCTTCCTCGCCTCCCTCCACCGGACGAACGATAAGCCGATACTTCCCGGGCTCCGGATTGTCATATCGCATGAAGGCGACCTTTTTTCCGTCAGGCGAAAAAGTAACGTTCGAATCGACGTCAGCCGCGAGTTTTTGGGGCGTTCCCCCGAGCAGAGGTGCGCGATAGAGAAACTTCAACTCTGAATTTCCCTGATCGCTTCTTACAAAATAAAAATAGTTTCCATCGGGGGAGAAGCGCAGCCCGCCGTAATCGAGATCAGCCGGCGGTTCTACCTGGGCATTGCTATTGGTGGGCACATTTCTCAACCATAGGCTTGCGAGTCCCTTGTTTCTAATCACGCTGAGGATGTACTTGCCGTCAGGAGAGATAGCGACCTGCACCGCGTCGCCTGTATCGGTTACTTTAGTGACGGAAATATCCTGAAACGGAGTTGGGTGGCCGCGGCTCAGAAAAGTGTAAACTCCATAACCTCCAGCCGCCACCAACGCGATCACGATTGCCGCGATTACTCCAGCGCTGACTTTGTTTTGCCGTGCCGCGGCAACAACGGCGGAGCTTCCGGATGTACGCTGAGGCGAAGTGTCAGATTCGGCGATTACAGAAGTCGCCGCTGCTACTGGAACTGCCGAGCCGCTGGTTGGCGCCACATGGCCCGCCTTGCGCCCCGACTCTGTGTCGCGTTTCAGCCTCCGCAGATCACCGCGCAGGTCCGCAGCTGACTGATACCGCAGGTCCGGATCTTTTTCCAGAGCCTTCGCAATGATCTCCTGCAGCTTGGCGGGCAGCGCGGGATTCAGCTGCAGCGGCGGAACCGGATCCAGTTCTAGAATGGCATGAAAGATAACAGCGGACGTCGCCCCTGAAAACGGCATTCGGCCAGTGGCCATTTGATAAATCACGACGCCCAGAGAAAACAGGTCCGTGCGCGGGTCGAGCTTTTCCCCGCGAGCTTGCTCCGGCGACATATACGCGATCGTGCCCACAGTTGCTCCGGGGCTGGTGAGATGCGCAAGGTTAGGATCAGACTGGGTAGGCCCGATCGTCTCCATTGCCATCTCAGCGCGCGCCAGTTTCGCCAAGCCAAAGTCGAGCACTTTTACTTGCCCGCGTTCCGTGACGAAAATATTTGCCGGTTTAATATCGCGATGGATAATTCCTTTGGCGTGGGCCGCGTCCAGCGCATCCGCCAGCTGGATGCTCCAATCCACCAGCCGTTCCAGGGGCAGAGGGGAGGCCACGCGACGATCTAAAGTCTCACCGTCCAGCAGTTCCATGGCGATGAACGATTGTTGCTCTCCGCCCTCAAGCTGCACCTTCTCGACCGCATAGATCGTGCAAATATTCGGATGGTTCAGCGCCGATGCCGTGCGCGCCTCGAATAGAAAACGATCCAGAGCGTT
>Ga0209422_1000236_pt1 | contig 13766 bp, 13 predicted proteins | sample BlaSpr_A8_OM2_M3_FD_187983 | JGI IMG/M metagenome (GOLD analysis project Ga0209422, IMG submission 187983) | Forest soil microbial communities from Thunder Bay, Ontario, Canada - Black Spruce, Ontario site 2_A8_OM2_M3 (SPAdes) (version 2) | ecosystem: Environmental > Terrestrial > Soil > Boreal... | reverse complement strand
GAGAAATCCGAGCCGCGGCGTTTGTATGGTGACGGGGCTTCGCCCCGTTCTGGCGGGGCAAAGCCCCGCCGCCACACGCGCGATTCGAATCGCCTAGACGTTGATCACCGCGATTAGTTCCTTCACTGCCGCCGCGCTTTTATCCAGGGCTGATTTTTCTTCGGGCGTTAGTTTGATTTCGATAATCTGTTCGATACCTTTGGCGCCGAGTTTCACTGGGACGCCTACGAAGAGCCCGTGAATTCCATACTCCCCATTAAGATAAGCCGCGCAAGGGAGAATCTTCTTCTTGTCTTTGAGAATAGCCTCGACCATTTCAGTGGCCGCGGCTGAGGGCGCGTAGAAAGCCGATCCTGTCTTGAGATGTTTTACGATCTCGGCTCCGCCGTCTCGAGTGCGCTGGACGATGCGTTCGAGAGTGGCCTTGTCCATGAGTTCGGTAATCGGAATGCCCGCCACCGTCGAATAACGGGGAAGCGGCACCATGGTGTCACCATGTCCGCCGAGCACGAATGCTGTTACGTTCTCAACGCTGACTTTCAATTCCTGCGCGATAAACGTGCGGAAGCGCGCGGAGTCAAGCACTCCGGCCATGCCAATCACGCGCTCGCGCGGAAAGCCGCTCATCTTGTACGCAGCCTGCGCCATGGCATCCAGCGGATTCGACACGATGATCAAAATGCAGTTCGGCGAGTGCTGAACGATCTTTCCGACTACATCGTTCATAATTTTGTGATTCGTATTCAAAAGATCGTCGCGACTCATCCCCGGCTTGCGAGGGATTCCCGCCGTGATGACGACAATGTCGGAGTTCGCCGTGTCGGCGTAGTCGTTGGTGCCGAGGATCGCGGAATCGCGCTTCTCAATCGGCATCGCCTCGAGCAGATCGAGACCTTTGCCTTGTGGCACGCCTTCGATGATATCAATCAGCACAACGTCAGCTAGTTCTTTGGAGGCGATCCAGTGAGCCGCAGTAGCACCCACATTTCCGGATCCAACAATGGTTACCTTATTGCGCATGAACTTCCTTTCTCAAGTGGAGCGACGGGCGTCCTCGCCCGCCCACCCCGGAAATATCTTTCTCAGCCAACGGCTACCGCGACGCGCATATTGTCAATCATGCAGTTAGCGAACTCGCTGGTCTTAACCTTGGTCGCGCCTTCCATCAAGCGCTCGAAATCGTAAGTCACTTTTTTCTGCTCGATCGTCCGTTCCAGGCTCTGTTCAATCAAATCCGCAGCCTCGGTCCAGCCCATGAAGCGAAACATCATTACTCCGGAGAGAATGACGGAACCCGGGTTGATGACATCTTTATCGGCGTATTTGGGGGCCGTCCCATGCGTTGCCTCAAAGATCGCGTAACCGTCGCCAACGTTCGCTCCCGGAGCGATTCCAAGCCCGCCGACCTGCGCCGCGCAAGCATCGGAAATGTAGTCGCCATTCAGATTCGGAGTCGCCAGCACGCTGTATTCATCGGCCCGAGTCACTACCTGCTGAAAAATAGAATCGGCGATGCGATCGTTGATCATCAGCTTTTTCTTCCACGCGCCCTTGCCGTGCGTGGCGTAAATGGAATCGAGGCAGGCCTTCACATCTTTATAAACGCCCTGCCGAAAGTCCTCTTGAGCAAACTCGAGACCCGGTTCGATGAGGCTGGCGTTCTCTTCAACGCTTAAACTTGGATTCTTGTCTTTGTTGCCGATGATCCAGCTCTCACGCTCGGTAATAACGTTGTCGCGAAATTCCTCCGTAGCAACGTCGTATCCCCACTGCCGGAACGCACCCTCGGTGAACTTCTGAATGTTGCCCTTGTGCACCAGGGTGACCGACTTGTTCTTATTATCGAGCGCATGTTGAATGGCCATGCGTACCAGGCGCTTTGTCCCAGTCACCGAAATCGGTTTAATGCCCACTCCGGAATCGAGGCGGATCTGTTTCTTGCCGCCCTTTAACATATCTTTATTCAGAAATTCGATCAGGCGCTTGGCGTCCGCTGTTCCTTCTTCCCACTCGATGCCGATGTACACATCTTCTGTGTTCTCGCGGAAGATCACGATATTCATGCGCTCGGGATGCTTCACCGGCGAAGGAACTCCGGCGTAGTACTTCACAGGACGGATGCAGGAATAGAGGTCGAGAGTCTGGCGCAGGGCGACGTTAAGGGAGCGGATGCCGCCTCCAACAGGCGTAGTCAGCGGGCCTTTAATGGCAACGCGAAATTCGCGGATGGCGCTGACGGTGTCATCCGGCAGCCAGTTGTCAAAGCGGGCTTTCGCCTTTTCCCCGGCAAACACTTCGTACCATGCAACCGAGCGCTTGCCCTGGTATGCCTTCTCGACCGCGGCGTCAAATACGCGCACCGACGCCTTCCAAATGTCGCGGCCCGTGCCATCGCCTTCTATAAAGGGGACGATTGGATGATCGGGAACCTTATACTTGCCGTTGCTATATTCGATCTTCTGCCCATTGGATGGGACAGGCACTCCATTGAACGACGCCATGATTACTCGCCTCCAGCAGCTTTGAAAGAACCAATCATTATAAATTGAACGAGGATAAGCTAGGCGGGGCGTCACACGAGAATGTGACGAAACTCATGGTAGCAGGTGGAGCGGAGGGCGTCCCCGCCCGGCAGTTACGAGGGGACGGCGAGGACGCCCGTCGCTCCATTGAATCGCTTACGATCTTTCGATCTTCACCGATTTCACGATGACATCTTTGTTCGGACGATCCTGCCGGTTTCGCGCGACCTTCGAAATCTTTTCGGCGACATCATATCCTTCAACCACCTCGCCGAAAATTGTATGTTTGCCGGTCAGCCAGTCGGTATTGGCAACCGTAATAAAAAATTGCGAGCCGTTCGTATTTGGACCGGAGTTGGCCATCGCCAGCTTGCCGCCCTTGTCGAATCGGTGCGCCGATCCCTTAGTCTCATCTTCAAACTGGTAGCCAGGACCGCCAAAGCCCGTGCCCATCGGGTCTCCGCCCTGAATCATAAAGTCTGGGATCACGCGATGAAAAACAGTTCCGTGGTAAAGCGGATCCTTACTCTTTTTGCGAGTAGTAGGGTGTGTCCACTCGCGCTTGCCCTCGGTGAGCTCAATAAAGTTGGCCACGGTCTTCGGAGCATCCTTCTCAAATAGCCGGCAAACAATATTGCCTTCGCTGGTTTCAATTACGGCATAGGTCCCAGGTGTGCGAGTCATAATCTCCTTAAGTAATTAAATTATTAAGTAGAGACGAGGCTTACCTCGTCTCCATGGCTGCTGCTCTACGACCTATGTCGGCTTCTTCGCAGTGGTGGCTGGTTTGTGTGCAGGCTTCGCCGCCGCTGCCCCCGCTCGATGAGTCTCGATATGCGTGATCTTGATCGGACGAAGCGGCTTTTCCCCATCCGTCGCCATGCGGGCAATTTTCTTTACCAGCTCCACGGCAGCGTCATCGCACTGCCCGAAGATGGTGTATTTGCCGTTAAGGCTGGGGTAGGGAACTTCAGTGACGAAGAACTGCGACCCGTTCGTGTCAGGTCCGGCATTGGCATAAGCAAGCCGCCCGGGCCGATCAAAAGTCACACTCGGCGAGGTCTCATTCTTAAACTTGTATCCCGGATCCCCAGTGCCATCGCCTTTGGGATCTCCACCTTGAATCATGAAGCTTGGTATGACCCGGTGGAAAACGGTGCCATCATAAAGCGCAACGCCGTGTTTTTTCGCGTGAGAGACCGGGCTGGTCCAGTCCTTGGTCCCGCTGGCAAGCGCGATGAAGTTCGCCACGCCAATCGGGGCGACATCGGGAAATAATGTGCAGTGCAAATCGCCGGCCGTCGTGTGAATGATGGCAGTGGGCTCACTGCTGGCTGCTGCGGCCGGAACGGCCTTATGGACGGGCGTCTTTGGCTGCGGAGTGGATGCCGCTTGGGCGGTGCTAAGCAGGGAACTCGAGACGATCAGGGCAAGCGTAGTCAGTAGGGTGCGCATGCGCATGTAGGCTCCTATAGGTATTTTGGCAAGCCTTAATTGTACGACAATCTTTGCCGTATTCAGCGCCGCATTCAACGGAGCGCCGGGCGCCGCCGGTCTAAGATGCTGCCATTCATCTGTTAGTCTGCATATCGCGGCTAACTCGCTCTGCTTCACGAAAAACGCGCAGCACGTTCCCGCCAAGAATCTTGCGAATGTCGTCAGCGCCGTAGCCGCCATCGAGCAAGGCTTGCGTAATCTTCGGCAAGTCAGCGGCCGAGTCGATTCCCTGTGGGGTCGCCCCGCTAACTCCGTCAAAGTCCGATCCCAACCCTACATGATCAATGCCAGCCACTTTGGCAATATGGTCGATGTGCTCAATCAGCGAGCTCAAAGATGGCCGCGCAATTTTGGCGGCCCATTCGCGCTCGATGCGGTCGTTATCGAGATAGGTAACGGTTTTTCCGGCGGCCCTGAGTTGGTCGGCGTTGGCTTTGACCGCGGCATCGCGATCTTTGGCCTGTGCTTCAGCGGCTTTACGGTAGTTCTCATCAATGAATGCATTGTAGAAATTTACCTGGACGACGCCACCATTCCTAGCCACGGCCCGGAGCATGTCATCGGTCATATTGCGAGGGTGATTTGTAAGTGCTCGCGCCGATGAGTGCGAAGCGATCACCGGAGCCTTGGTGACAGCGATCGCATCAAAGAAAGTTTTATCGGCCACATGTGAAATATCCACCAGCATGCCAAGCCGGTTCATCTCCAGCACAATCTTCTTGCCGTCCTCGGTAAGTCCATTGTGGTGCTCGACCTTGCCATCATTGATGTCGCCGGAAGAATCCGCCCACTCGTTCGTGTTCGACCAACTCAAAGTCATATACCGGACGCCAAGCCGGTAAAAATCGCGCAGCAGGCGGACATCGTTCTCGATGGAATGTCCGCCTTCAATGCCTAGCAGCGCCGCCAGTTTGTGCTCGCGATGTGCGCGCTCAATATCGGCAACACTAAAAGCCATCATCATCCGGTCAGGATGCCGCGCCGCCTGTTCATAAACCGAATCGATCAGATCGAGCGTGTGGTGCGCGAAATGCCCCTGGTTGGTCTCCGGTTCGACCCAAATGGAGAAAAACTCCGCGCCAAGGTTTGCAGCTTTTGCCTTGTCGAGGCTGATGTGGCCGGGATCTTTGGGGTCGGTCGATCCAATATCGTAGTTCTCGTCAAGAAAACGCTGCGGAGTATCGGCATGCGTGTCGACAACAATCGCGGAGTTCTGAATCTCGAGCGCTTTCTTGCTAACAGAAGTTTGTGCGGACGCGGAAACACAACCGAGAGCAAGTACAAAGAAGAACGTAAGCTTATACATGGCGAACCGAATTCTATACGATGCGTGACGATTTACTCATGCAACGATGTGTCCGATGGAGCGACGGGCGTCCCGCCCGTCCACCCCGACTGCCGAGGCATCTCCAACGTTTCAAAAAAGATCACCGCTCGGCAATGCCGATTAGCGCCTGCTCTACGCATTGCTGAAGCGGCTGCTCGGTGGAGATCGTCGTCTTGGGATACTTGATCTCTTCGAACTGTCGTTGCATCTCCAAATACAGCGCGAAGTCACGATTGCGGGCCGGATGCGATGGATCGTCCGCGTCGAGCCGCCGCCGGGCCGACTCATCGGTACAAGCGCACTCAATGATCTTCCAAGGCTGCCCCAGTTCGCGCGCGAAGCCTAGAACGCGGTCGATCTGGTAATTGCGAGAGAAAGTACGTCCGTCAAGAAAGATGGTGTGGGCAGGCGATTTTTGCAGCAGAAGGCGTGCCGCATCAAGCATGACTTCCATAACAAAATCGTCTTGCCCGACCGAGTATTCGATATCTTTGGCGGAAAAGAGCGCGGCGCGGATTTCGTCCTTGCTAAGAATGACACCGTCTATGCGTTCCGCCAGCGCGCGGGCGAGAGTGCTTTTGCCGGCCCCGGGAAGTCCGGCCATGAGAACGATCATGGTAATTGGTCTTTAGTCTTAGTCTTCAGACGCTAGACTTAGTATTTCGGAAATTGTAAAGGATGAGAGGTTCAGTTAGAACTGATTGCACTGAGGACAGTCGCCGGTGCGGCGGCGGGCTCTTCCATGGGAAGCACCGGAATCGGAAAAGCGGTTTGCGTTTGTCGCCAGTCGCTATAGCGGTCAGACACCATGATGTGAAACACCCACTGATGCCGCTCTTCTTCCGGTTCCACCAGGCCGAGCGCGTTTAAATAAAAAAGATAATATTCGACGAAGTGAATCTGCCCCTTCGTCATGCCGCGACGCTGTAGGTCAACGGTAATTCCGGCAAGATGCGATGAAGCGGTATCGCCATCGATTGGAGCGGCATTGCGATTGTGGCGGCGAAGCTTCTTCTGAATCTTGACCGTGCGAACGGCGGAGTTGACCTGGATCTTGGCGTGAAACTGGTGGTAGTAAATCTCAGAAAGATCTTCGACGAAATCGCGCGTCCACGGACGGCAGTAGCGGCGAGACGGATCGAGCCGGCGATCGAAATGCAGTCCCTCAGTTTCTTCGATTCGCACCAGATCGTGCGAAGCCTTCAACTCTTCCAATTCAATGTCATCGGCGATCCGAGGCAGATCAAGCCGGTCGATTTCTTCATTTTGCCGAAGCAGGGAATCATGCGACGGCCGGAACATTGGATTCCACAGCAAGCCGCGAAGTCCTCGGAAGTGCAACGCACGCCAAATCCGATGGCGATGGGCGCGCTGGATTGCGAAGGCATTTCCAGACGCCCCGAACATAACAAAAATCGCAAGCAGCAATATCACACCCAGCCGGCCAGAACTTGGCCGACAATTATTCAAACTCCGCGATATTACATTTGCCGGTGCGATTCTTGGCGTCATTAGCATGTACATCAGCCATTACATTGCTGCACGAATCATCTGCGTTATCGCTCGAAAGAGGTCCGCCAGTCTTTAATAACTTTTGTAAAGGAAGCTCCCAAATTGTAAACTAGGCATCAACGATCATGTTAAGCTATTCACGCTAAACACCATTACTTAAGGGACTTGTCGGTAGTTACCAGGTTAGAAGTTGTTGATTTTACAGTATCACCGCTGTACCAATGGAACGACGGGCGTCCCGCCCGTCCACCCCCGAACTAAGCGCCCATCAGCTCTGTTCCACGCCCAAATAGGACAATCCAGCAAGCTCGCAAATCCGCTATCACTTACGCAGCAAATCTCCCAGCGCCTGTTTCATCACCTGTCCGCCAACTTCGGCAATCGAGGTTGTCAGGGGAATTTCCTTTGGGCAAATCTCGACGCAATTCTGCGCATAGCCGCATTCCTGAATCCCGCCATCGCCCATCAGCGCCGATAGCCGCTCGCGTTTAAGCGCCGCGCCGGTCGGATGTGTGTTGAATAATCGCACCTGCGAAATCGCCGCCGCCCCAACAAATCCCGTGTCCTCGTTGAACTGCGGACAGGCCTCCATGCAGCAGCAACACGAAATACAATTCGACAGCGGATAAGCTGTTTCCTGAGCCTCCATGGGCACGCGTGGGCCGGGGCCGAGGTCGTAGGTGCCATCGATCGGCACCCAGGCTTTCACTTTTTTCAAATTTTCGAAGAGCACGCTGCGATCGACAGCGAGGTCGCGCACGACGGGAAATTTCGAGAACGGCTCCAGCTTGATTGGCTGATCAAGATGATCGAGCAGCGCCGAGCAGGCCATGCGGGCGCGTCCATTGATCAGCATGGCGCAAGAGCCGCAAATCTCCTCGAGACAATTCGAGTCGTAAGTGACGGGAGTAGTCTGCTTGCCATCGCGAGTGACGGGGTTAGCCGCGATCTCCATAAGCGCCGAAGTGACATTCATATTCGGCTTGTAAGGAATCTCGAACTCCTCCCACGACGGCTTGGCGTCGGGGGTGAGTTGGCGTTTGATCTTGATTACGACGGATTTATCGTTATTCGCCATCTTCGGTTTTGCCCTGTTTTCGCATTGTTTCGAACGAGCTTTCTTCTTGGAACATTGTCACGGCAGTTTGATACTTCTGGTCCTGAAATGCTTGGTGGAGTCGGTAAAGCCATATTACCAGCGCAAATCCCCAGACTGGTGCAATGAGCCATCCAATGTCATCCAGTTTATGTCGCAGTATTGCCTTAATGCCGCCTGCGATCCCAATAAGTGACGTCAGAACCCAAATCCCTGCGCGTGCCCGCGGGTCAGCCTTTATCGCGTTGTACAGATTCACCTTCGACAAAGAGTCGCTCATAGACCTACTCTAGTACTTCCTCGGCCGGGGCGGAATCAGACTTGCATCCACTGCCTCAAACTCAAATTTAGGCTCGTCTAAGTCTGGAGCGAACGTTGCCTTTGTGGTCTTCATCCAGTTCTTATCATCGCGCTCTGGGAAATCCGGCTTGTAGTGCGAGCCTCGAGACTCGTCACGCATGGCCGCTCCTTGCGCGATCACTCGCGACAGCTGCAGCATGTTGTAGAGTTGCCGCGCGAAGGCGATGGTCGTGTTGGCCCACTGCGAGCGGTCACTGAGGTTGATCTTCTGGAAGCGATTCAGCAGATCGACCAACTTTGCGTCCGCCTCTTCACATTTCTTGCTGTAGCGGATGACGGTGCAGTTCTCCGTCATGAGCGCGCCCAATTCGCGCCAGAGGAGGAAAGGGTTCTCGCTGCCGTCGGCTTTCATCAGCCCAGCGTTGATGTCCTGCTGCCGCTTACGCTCGGCGTCGAAGTGCCCGTTACTCGGTGCCGCTTGCAGATTCTTTGCGTACTGCACAGCGTTCGGCCCGGAGACAAAGCCTCCAAAGATGCACGACACCAGCGAGTTTGCCCCCAGCCGGTTGGCGCCATGATATTGGTATTCGGCCTCGCCGGCCGCAAAGATGCCCGGAATATTCGTGGCTTGTTTGTAATCCACCCAAAGGCCGCCCATGGTGTAATGCATGCCGGGAAAAATCTTCATCGGCGTGTCGCGCGGATCGTCGCCGACGAACTTCTCGTAGATTTCCAGAATGCCTTCCAGCTTACGATCGAGGGTCTTGCGATCGATATGCGTCAGGTCGAGATACACCATCGGCTTGCCATCGATGCCAAGCTTATGCTCGTACACAACTTTGAAAATCGCACGCGTTGCGACGTCGCGCGGCACCAGGTTGCCGTACTTGGGATACCACTCCTCAAGAAAATACCAGCGCTCGCTCTCTGGAATCGATTTCGGATCGCGCTTGTCGCCCGAGGTCTTCGGAACCCAAACCCGTCCGCCTTCGCCGCGAGCCGACTCCGACATAAGCCGAAGTTTGTCTTCGCCCGGAATACAGGTGGGGTGAACTTGAATGAACTCGCCATTCGCGTAATAAGCGCCCTGCTGATACAGCGCCGACTGCGCCGATCCCGTGCACACCACCGAGTTGGTGGACTTGCCGAAGATCGCGCCGCATCCGCCGGTCGCAATAATGATGGCGTCGGCCGGGAAGGTCCGCACTTCCATCGTCCGTAAATCCATCGCGCAAATGCCGCGGCAAACACGCTGGCCATCGAGCACAGCCGAAAGAAATTCCCAGTGCTCGTACTTCTTGACCTTGCCTTCAGACTCGTACCGCCGCACCTGTTCGTCGAGAGCGTAGAGAAGTTGCTGCCCGGTCGTAGCTCCGGCAAACGCAGTGCGGTTATAGAGCGTGCCGCCAAATCGCCGGAAGTCGAGCAGTCCTTCCGGGGTGCGATTAAACGGAACGCCCATGCGATCGAGCAGATCGATGATCCCGGGAGCGGCCTCGCACATCGCCTTAACCGGCGGCTGGTTCGCCAGGAAATCTCCGCCGTAAATGGTGTCGTCGAAATGCTTCCAGGTGGAATCGCCCTCGCCCTTCAAATTCTTCGCGGCATTGATGCCGCCTTGAGCGCATACAGAGTGCGAGCGTTTCACGGGAACGATCGAAAAAAGGTCAACCTCGCCGCCCATCTCGGCGATCTTGATGACGGCGGCAAGGCCTGCGAGGCCTCCACCCACTACGATGATTTTCGGTGCTGCCATTATTTATGAATCCGATCTGCCGCCCCTCAGGGGCTAAAGCCCTTCGCAATTAATTCGTGTGGTAACGGTGCTTCGCCCCGTCCCGGGCGGGGCAGAGCCCCGCCACCACACAACCCGAGCCTCTCCGTTAACGCATTACGATATTTTCCGAAGAATTCGGATCTAAAGGTTGATACGGGGTCTTCAGAAATCCGTACAAACTAGCCGCGCCCATCAAAACCAGCCCAAGCGCCAGCGCAACACAGACAAATCCAAAACGCCGCCGCGCCTTTTCGCCGATCGTAATGCCCCACTTCGCCGCGAATAGCCACAGCCCATAACTGAAATGCCACGAAGCGGCGATGATGCCCACGGCATAGAACAGCACCATCCACGGATTCTGAAATTCTCCCTGCACTTTCGCGAAGGCCTGCATCGGATGCGTCGGCAAATGCACTCCGGTGAAGCGCAAATAATAAGTGTGCTGCACCATATAAATCAGCGCGACAATGCCGGTCCAGCGCTGCGAACTGTAAAGCCAGTTGCCGCTCCACGGGTAAGCCGCGAGGTTGCTCTCACCCTCGTACCAGATGTAGATGCCATAAAGGCCGTGATAAAGAATCGGAATCCAGATGAAGAACAACTCCAGAAGAAGAACTCCGGGCAGGCCGTTCAGAAATTCGACTTGCTTGCCATAAGCCAGCGGGCCTTTGAAGGCTTCGACGTTCGAGACGAAGTGTTCGAGGAGAAACGCTCCAATGGGTACGACGCCGCTGAGCGAATGCAGGCGCCGTAGCCAGAACGATGTTCCCTGGCCCGCGCGCAACGGGGCAACGCCCGATTCGATTGTTGGAACTGGTGCTGCAGGGTTGGCGCTTGCCGCCACGATGATTGCTCCTTGCTGGTCCGGTATGAAAGCTGAAAGTAAATGTAAAACTAAAACTAATGATTATCGTTTTGCGCGGGAACGGAAGTCAAGCCGAAGTCTTCCAATACCACCGCAAAAACGCGCGGAAGGCTTCTCCGCGATGGCTGAATTGCGCCTTTACCTCTGGGCTGAGTTCAGCAAAGGTCTGGCCGATTTGAGGAAAATAAAATAGCGGGTCGTATCCGAATCCATTGTCGCCTCGCGGCGCTTCCAGAATAAACCCCTCAACCGTGCCGCGGAATGTCTGCAGCGTCTGCCCATCACGCGCAGCCGCGAGCACACACACGAATCTCGCCGTGCGCTTTTCCGCGGGGATGCCTGCGAGTTCGCGCAGCACGCGGGCATTGTTCGCTTCGTCGTCGGAGTTAGTTGCGGCGGCATTTGGTTCATCGGCCGCATAGCGCGCGGAATGAATGCCGGGCGCTCCACCGAGCGCGTCAATTTCAAGGCCGGAATCGTCCGCCAGCACCACATCGAGAGGAGCGGCTACGCTGTAGGACTCCGCTTTCTTGCGGGCGTTCTCTTCGAACGTCGTTCCGTCTTCGACCACCTGCGGCAGAGATGAGAAGTCGGGAAGGTTGGCGATTGTAATGCCATGCGCCGCAGCCGCCCCGGCGAAGTCGCGAAGTTTGCCCGAATTCGAAGTTGCCAGCAGCACCGTGCGAGGGTTCATTGGGCCGGGCTCGCGGTCTCGTTCGTTTGCACGTCTCGTCGCATGTCGGGATCTTTATCCGGTGGTTTGTACGGTCATTGCGTACGGAAGAAAACGCGGCTGATTCGATTGATTGATGCCGGCCTCATCCAAATAATAATCAGCAAACCAAAGCTCACCAGCGAGATGATATCTCCCACGATTTGATCCGCCGTCCTTCGCAGATAGATATGTACATCGGCCTCGCCATCTTGAACCGGAATAACCATCAGCCCCGTAGTCTCGGTCTTCTCAGTCGCAACGGGCGCTCCATTCACCACAGCCTTCCATGCCGGATAGTCAAAAAGGCGCACCACGATATTCTGGATCCCGTCCGCCAGCACTGTGAAGTGTTTCTCTGTGGCTCCCCACGCCAGTATCTTGCTCTGAACGGCGTGTCCCGAGTCGTCGCTGATCCGTGGAAGATCTTTGTTCAATTCGCTGGCATCCGCGCCTGCTGGAACATATTCGTCGGTGCCCTCGTAGCCTGTACCGTCGGCGATGAAGTCAGCCATCTCGCGGATGTCTGCAGCCGTGTCCCACCACGGCGGTTGCGTCAAATGGCCCGCGATGATGAGCGTCGCCAGCAAGGCAGCGCATGCCGCCAACCGCGAGATCCAACGGCGAGCGGCCATTGTGAGCAGCACAGCCAGCGCCACGTTCATGCAGAGCAGCCAGCGGAAGGGAAGCTGCACAAATCGAAATTTTGGCAAATGCTGCCACAGCAGGTTAGTAAACGAAAACATGATCAACGCGCTTGCGGCACCCCAGGCAGAGAGCAGCATCCACGGTCTTGCGCTCGCGTTCGCCGTACTCCCGCCGACCGGACCGGCCAATTCAGTCTCTGCGCGCGTGGTTCGATGCCGGTGCGAGACTACGATGGCAAATACAAGAACGATGATTTCGGCGATTGCCACGAACGAAACCAGGAGGTTGAAGCGATTGTGATCGGCGTCGGCCAGAACAGTGAAAAGAAAATTATCCTGCGGCCGCACGCCCGGCGAGAGCACCTGGTCGATGTTGATCCACCGCTGTTCGTAGATCGCCGGCAGGAGATAGAAAGACGCCACGGCGGCTCCCATAACTACTGCCCCCGCGGTTGCAAGCAGTGAACGCCACTGTGGTCGTTTAGTTGATGATCGGTCAGGCCCGCCGGCTCGCACCGCGAAGAGCAATGCCAATCCGGCCATGGAATAATGGATCATCACCGCGGCAGGGAGATTCGTTAACCATGATGCAGCCAAGGTCAGGCTCAAGTAAATTGTTGAGCGAGCGAACGCACCCGGCCTGTCCATCCCATTTCGCGCCGAAGAATCTGGCGGTTCACCAGCCGAGTCATTTATCCGCAAAAGAAATAGAAGCGCCAGCGGTAACAGGACCGTCCCCAGCAATTCGGCATAAGCGCTGCGCCAATACACAATCAACAAATGGTAAGGATTCAGTGCATAAAGCGCCGCGACAAACATCGCGTCCTTCGGCGGCAGCCACACGAGGGCGAGCCTGTACATGGACGCTGCGGCCAATGTGAGCACTATCAGGCAATATGCGCCTGGTACCACCTTCCACGGCAAAGCAGCGCCCAATGCCGCTCCCAGCGTCCATGATGCCGGCGGATAAAACAGGAATCGCGGCTCGCCATATCCCCAGTGCGCCAGCTCCGCCCATCGCGGGTACGCAACGCCATGCTTCCACTGGCTTAGAACATCCATCCACGAATACACGTGGAATTCAAAATCATGTCCCGAGGGATTGCCCTTCCAGAAAAACGGAACGATAGCCAGCAGGCATATACCAGCCAGCACCAACGCGCGCGAGATCGGATTTCTGAGCAAACGGTCTCTAGCTTACAGGAAACCGCTGATTTTCCTGGAACGCGGCGCGAAGTGAGGCGGCCGCGTTTGTGGTGGCGCAAAAGGTGGCCCAGTCCCCGAGATTTCGGACGGTTGAAATCGGAAGACCTGGTTAGGAATCCGGTGGCAACGGCGCGGAAACTTACTTGCTGCGCGTGACGGGACAACCCGGTTCCCGTTATGGGAAGGACGGGCCGTTACTAATTAGGTACCCCACCCCCCTCCCCCCCTATCTATTGGAATCATGGGGTTAGGCGGGAATTCCCGCAAAATCTTTGAGTTTAAAGGGGTTAGAGGTAACATATTTA
>Ga0209422_1000235_pt1 | contig 13793 bp, 10 predicted proteins | sample BlaSpr_A8_OM2_M3_FD_187983 | JGI IMG/M metagenome (GOLD analysis project Ga0209422, IMG submission 187983) | Forest soil microbial communities from Thunder Bay, Ontario, Canada - Black Spruce, Ontario site 2_A8_OM2_M3 (SPAdes) (version 2) | ecosystem: Environmental > Terrestrial > Soil > Boreal... | reverse complement strand
TACGCGATCCCACTCAGGTAGCGCGCTCTTTGCAGGCGCGCAACGGCTTCGATCCGGCCCTGGGCGAATATCGTTGGATGGTGTACGCAGTGGATTTTTTTCGCTACACGAGTGGTCTGTCACGTTGCATCATCGAGTACGACGATTGGTTCGTCAAAGGAATGCCCAATCTGAGGAAATTAACCCAATTCCTTGAGCATTCGGACATGGGCGCCGACGCAGATATTTCATCGATAGCTGCGGAGATTGTCGATCCGGCCCTTCGGCATGGGGGGAGCGCGCCGCTCAGAGCGCATAATGCATACGTACAAAGTTTCTACAACTTGACGAAACGCTTCGAAAATGAACCGCACCTGGCCGGAACGATCGCCGATGCTGTAACGCAATTCGGACTTGTTCAGGAATTCGTACGTCCCTTCGAACCGATCATCGAATCCCATGACGGCGCTACGCCGCCAACCAAAGACAACGGGCGAGCTACAGTCCAATCTAAGCAGCAGGATAAGATCGTGCGCTCGCGAGGTGCAGCCGCCCTGAGCAAGACTGAGATCGTCAACGCGTTAGCCAGGAAGCGCCGATTCTCGAGTTACCTCGAGATATCCACACGGAAAACTGGAAATCATTTTGCGGGCGTCGACCGGACGCAGCTCACGACCTGCCACCGGCTAATGTACCGATGCCCGGATGACTATTCCGATGGGCTCGAAATAGATTTTCGGACACGAGGCGTCGGCATCAGCGCATTTTTCGCCGAGGTTCGGCGCCGCCGGACGACGTACGATATCATGCTGATCGATTCGTCGCACACCTATGAATGCTCGATGCGGGACCTCTCCTACGCCCTTTCCGCACTCGTCGACGACGGCATTCTCGTCGTTCACGACTGCGACCCACCGGACTTGTGCGGGGTCACGTACCCTGCTTTCGTCGACTTCGTGCTGGGCCGCGATGACATCGACTACTACACCGTCGACACCGACTTTGGCTGTGGCGTCATCAAGAAACGGCGCCCTTTGTCTTCGTCGGATCGTATATCTGCGGTCTCCGCGACCGAAGGCTTGAGACTCTTTTGGGAAGCGATCCGCAGCGACGAGACGTTGCGCTACGTAGGCTTCAAGGAGCGGAAGCGCGAGCTTCTCCGCATGATCTCTGTGAGAGAGTTTTTCGAGTTGGAGAGTCTCGATTCGCTACACGTCGCCGGCGTCCAGAATCGGCCGGCCTCGCGGAACGCGACGCGTCTTCGTTCAGGGTTGCCTTTGGAGAGATAACATTCGCAGAAATCTCGCCAGCGCGGGCCTGATCGACGCAACGGCCAGTTTGAACGACCAGAACGAACTACCGTGTACCGCACCGATCAGCGCCGAGACTTCATCGATCTCCGCTCTCGTGTGCGCGATGATGTTGTCGGTCTGGCCGATGAACCGCTGCTCCAGCTCGCCATACGCGGTTCTCCACCGTGAACGCAAATCGTCATTCGCTCGCCAGGCGGCTGCTAGCTCGGACGTGCGCCGCTCGAGTTCGTCGGACGAAGCCTGAAGGCGGATATTTATCTCACGCAGAGATCGGCCCGACGTTTCCAGTCGATCCGCCAGGACATTGATTCGTGCTTCACGCGCGGCGAGCTCCTCCCGCGCCTTCGCCGCCTCCACCGCTGCCGCAGCCTCCGCCGCCGCGCGCGCCTGGACAGTTTCGGCTTGAGCTCTTGCAAGAAGATCCTGATTGGTTTCGAGCGCCGTCCGGGCCGCGTCGAGTTCGCGCCTGAGGTTCTCGGTCTCAACGGCGTAGCGCGCGGCGAGCTCCTCCTGCGCCTGCGCTGCCGCTTGGGCCGCTTCAACCTCCGTCTGGAGGGCCTCCGCAGCCTCCGCGGTCTGGTCGAGGTGCGCGCAGCAGCGCAGTTCGAAGGCTTCCGCCGCCGCGCGCGCCTGAGTCGCCGTCGCCTGGGCCGCTTCGACCTCGGCCTGCAAACCTCGCTTTTCGGACTCGTGACGCTGCAGCGTTGCGCCGAGCGTCTTGAGGTCGGCGTGGGCCGCCGCGAGTTGCTTTACAAGCGTGCGGGTTTTCGTCTTGTCGCTTAGAGGCTTGGCTTTGATGATGAATTGGAGCGTTTCCGATTCGGGATCGGCTTCGATCTCCGAAATGACCGCGTCGGAAAAAGAGGCCCTATCGACCTTAGGCACTAGGTTGGATCCGCTAAAGACCGGCACCAGTGTGCGCTCGATCTGATCGATACGATAGCCCGCCTCGGCGAAGAGCTCTTCGACGCTCCTGGCCGTAAAGAAACGCACGTGGGTCTCGTCGAGAAGGCCGACCTCCTCATACTCAAAGCTGCCCTTGAGCAGCGCCAAACGGACTGCGCCGTGCGCAATGTTCGGAATCGAGGCAACGACGTAGCCGCTCTTGTTGAGAATCTGGCGGGTCTCGTCGAGGATACGTACCGGATTGCGCAAATGTTCGAGGACGTCGCCGAACACCACTACGTCGAAACGAGCACCTTCAACGACTTCCGGCAATGGAACCGCCTCGATATCTGCGACGAGAACCCGGCTGTAAAAGCTCCGCGCGTGCTCCACGGCCGCCGAATTGATGTCGATGCCGGTCGTGTCGCAACCGCGATCGGCCATCAGTTTGGCGAAGTATCCGCCTGCGCAACCCACGTCGAGCGTGATCTTGTCGCGGCCAACCATCGCCAGCATCTTGGCGAGGCTCGTATTGGCATCAAGCGACGCCTCGTCCATGTCGGTGCGATAGGACTCAGAATAGTCCTTAACGTCAGGCCGACGTTTGGCGGTCTTACGAACTACTCTTAACATTACGACAGCGCGACCCTTCGGCGCGGACTGAGGTCATCCTCGCGCGGCGCCGGCGCAGGTCACCACGCCGACCGGGTGGTAAACTCCTCTCATTCGCAACTCAATTCGAGCCAGCCGTGCGGCCTCGCGACACTGAAGCGCCGCCGGAAAACCCGAACGAGCGGGTAGCCCAAGACGACGTCGACTTGCGCGAGAGCCGTCGAAGGGTCGCCTCCAGGCTGGGCGAGATCTTCAAGACCAAGCGTCAACTGGCGCGCCTGCGCAACGACTACGTGGTCATCGAGCGCAGCAAATTCTCGCGCCTCCGCAGTCTTTGGTTGATCTTGAAGTCACTGCTGGGTTTGGGTTCCAAGCGCGATCGTTTTGCAGCGGTCTCGAACGGGGCCGGCTTGTCGGTCCTCGCTCCGGCCCACGCGATGGTAGTGACGACGTTGCCGGCTTCGGATCATGCGTACCTCGCCGTCGCCGAGGCTTTCCAGCGACGCCTTTCCAAGAGCAACCCGCTCGAGCAAGCGGTCGTCTCGGTGATAATTCCCGTTTACGGCCAATGCGCCGTGACGATGCGCTGTCTTCGGTCGATCGCCAGTACATGGTTCGACACGTTGAAAACCGAGATCATCGTCGTCGACGACTGCTCCGGTGACGAAACCTCGCGCGTGTTGGCGACGATACCCGGCATTACCGTTCTCCGGAACGCGAGAAACCTCGGCTTCCTCCGCTCCTGCAACCGCGCCGCATCCATCGCGACCGGCCGCTATCTGTGTTTTCTGAACAACGACACCGAAGTCCGCAACGCCTGGCTCGATCATCTCGTCTCGACCGCCGACGCCGACTCCTCGATCGGCGCGGTCGGCGCGAAGTTACTCTACCCGGACGGGCGTCTGCAGGAAGCCGGCAACATCATCTGGCGCGATGGTGCCGGCTGGAATTACGGACATTCCGACAACCCGGCTGATCCCATGTTCAATTTCAAGCGAGAGGTCGACTATTGCTCCGGTGCTTGTCTACTCGTCAAGACCGAGCTTTTCCGTGAAGTTGGCGCTTTCAATGAAGACTTCGCTCCAGCCTATTACGAGGATGCTGATCTGTGCTTCGCTGTACGCGAGCGAGGCTACAAGGTGGTCTACGAACCTCGCTCCGAGGTCGTACATTACGAAGGCGTCAGCTCGGGAACCGACGTCGCGAGCGGGGTGAAGAGATACCAAGAAATCAACAAGTCGAAGTTCGAACGCCGCTGGCGGCACGTATTAGCCGAACATTACGAAAATGATCCCGAGAACGTGTACGCGGCGGCGCGCCGACTCTGCGGTCGCCGAACGGTATTCATGATCGACTCATACGTTCCGATGCACGACCGGGAAGCCGGTTCGGCGCGCGCCTGGGAAATTGCCAAAATCCTGCGAAGTGCCGGTTACCGGGTGGTGTTTCAGCCGGACAATTGGGCCGGGATCGAGCCGTACACGACCCAGATCCAAGGACTCGGCGTCGAAGTCATACATCACGTCGACGGCGCCCGGACCCACGAAGAGCGAACGCGCGACGTTCTGCAAAGCGTCTCCGTCGCTTGGGTTTCGCGACCGGAGATCTGCGAAAAGTGGCTCTCGGTGCTGCGAGAGTATCCGCAGATTCGAGTACTGTACGACACCGTCGATCTTCATCACGTCCGGTTGCGGCGCCAATCGCAACTCGAAGGTACGACCAAATCCGAGTCTTGGAAGGCGATCGAAACGGTCGAACTCGCCTGCGCCGAAGCTGCCGACGCAACGATCACGGTCACCGAAGCTGAAAAGGAGCTATTAAAGGGGGCCGGCGTGCGCCGCGTCTACGTGGTGCCGACGATCCACGATCCCAAGATTGTCGAGCCCAGCAACCACGAGGGCACTGACGGCCTGCTCTTCATCGGCAGTTACGGTCACGCTCCGAACGTCGACGCGGCCGCGTGGCTGTGCCGCGAAATCATGCCGATCGTATGGCGCTCGCTTCCTGGATTACACGTGACCCTACTGGGCAGCGATCCACCGCGGGAAGTTCTCGCCTTGCGCTCGCAGCGCGTCGCGGTGCCAGGGTACCTGCCCGAGGTTGACAACCAGTTCTTGTCGCACCGTATCTTCTGCGCGCCGATGCGCTACGGAGCCGGAATGAAAGGCAAGATCGGCCATGCTTTGTCGTTCGGCTTGCCGACGATCACGACTCGCATCGGCGCCGAGGGTTTCTCTCTACGCGACGGAGTCGACTTCTTGCAAGCCGAAACCGCAGGCGAATTCGCCGACGCGATCGTACGCCTGTACTCAGATCGGGACCTGTGGGCCGTAATCTCGGCGAACTCGCTCCGCGCGCTCGAGCCGTTTTCCAGCGCGCGTATCGCACCTCGCTTGTCCGAAATCATCGAGTCGATCTCCGACGACATTCCGTCCGGAAGCGGAGTGAGATAGGGGCGGGATCGCTAGACGCGCTCGAGGCTGACGAACGTCTTCGTCCGGACCGATTCGTAGAGAGCGTTCAACATCGCCATGACGGCAAGACCGTCGGCCGGTCCGCCTGAGTAGGCATCGCCGCGCAGGATCGCGCCGACGAACTCGTCCCACTCGAGCTTCCACGAAGTGTCTGGTTCCTCAAAGGTCTCGAGGTGGATCGTCGGTGGACCGCCGCTCGGCATCCGTGTGTGAAGCGCAAGCGATTCAACGCCGTAGCTGCCGCCGAGACCCTCGATGACGAGCGCTCCGCCGTCACCGAAGACCTCAAATGAGAAGAGATTCTTCCACTGCGTCCAGCTCGTATGAATACTTGCGACTGCGCCATCCACGAACTCGAGTAACGCGAAGCCGTTGTCTTCGAGTGGTGCGATCGGCCAGACCGCGTGTTGGGTCATCGCCGCAACGCGCCTCGCGCGACCTGCGAACCAATGGATCAGATCGAGCGCATGCACGCCTTGATCGGTCAACTCGCCGCCGCCGGCGAGTTTGGGATCGCCGCGCCACTCCTTTTCGTAGCCCGGACGACCGCCGTGGCCATACCGGATGCGAAGGTTGATGAGCCGCCCTACTGCACCCTGGCGAAGGCTTTCGCGGGCGCGCCGGATCGCCGGATGATAGCGGTGGTTGAACCCGATCTTGAGCAGCTTCCCGCTGCGTTCGGCGACGCGCGCCAGCGCGCGTGCTTCGTCGAGATCGCGACCCATCGGTTTCTCGATCAAGACGTGTTTGCCGGCCTCGAGGGCGCCGGTCGCAATCTCGGCCAAGAACTTGTTCGGCGTCGCGACGACGACGACGTCGACGTCCGGGGCGCAAACAGCCTCTTCCCAGCGGGCCGCCCGGCGCGCGCCAAAACGGACCGCCAGCGCCTCGGCTACCGCGGGTACGGCGTCGCAGACGACCGTCAATGATGAACTCGCGTGCGCGGCCGCCTCGGCCGCTCGCCGCGATCCGATGAGGCCGGCGCCGACGACTGCGGCGCGAAGGCTACGCATCGAGCGCGACCAGCGCCGGATCGGCGATGGTCCGTTCGTAGTCTTGGAGCGAATCGATCCACCATAGTTTCTCGCTCATCCTGTAGGCGCTCAGCCGCTCTCCGGCCTCCAATGCCGCCGGCAAAATGGTTCGTCCGAAGTCCGAAAAACCGCTCGGCGGGATGAATTCGAAAAGTCGCGGTTCCAAGACGATCAAGCCGGCATTGACCCAATGACTCTCCACCGCAACGTCCGGTTTCTCGATGAAGGCGGTCACCCGGTCATCGGCGTCGAGTTCAACCACGCCGCTCTGCGCGACGTCCTCACGCTGGAAGACGGCGATCGTCCCGAGATCGCCGGGCCGGTGGGCGGCGATCAGCCGGTCGAACCGGCACGTGGTCAGATTGTCACCATAGACGAGGAGAAATGTGCCATCGAGCAGATCACGCACCGGGTTGAGTGCCCCCGCCGTTCCGAGTAACACCGGCTCATGTGAATAGGTCATGCGAACGCCGAAAGCCGCGCCGTCCCCGAAGTGAGAAACAATCGCTTCCGAATGATGATGCGTGTTGACGATGAGGTCTCGAAACCCGAACGCGGACAATCGTTTGATGATGTGCTCGAGGATCGGACGGCCGCGTACCTCGATCATCGGCTTTGGAACGTGCTCGGTCAGCGGCCCCAAACGCCGCCCCTCCCCGGCCGCCAAGATGAATGCGCGCACAGCAATGGTATTGGGAGAGCTGGCCTGCAACGCCCTCTTGAGGGCAACGTCACTCTTTCGGCGAAGCCTCCCCGAGCGCGATGAATCCGAAGACGACGAATTTCACCCAGCAGTTCCTCGATGAGGCTTCGCGGGTCATTGCCGGGCTGAACATCGAGGCAATCGAGAAAGCAGTGGCGATCCTAGCTGAGACGCGCGCAGGCGGTGGTCGACTGTTCATCCTGGGCGTGGGCGGTAGCGCGGGAAATGCCTCGCACGCGACCAACGATTTTCGCAAGATCGTCGGTCTCGAAACCTACGCCCCGACCGACAACGTCTCGGAATTGACCGCGCGCACAAACGACGAAGGCTGGGCAACGGTCTTTTCCGAGTGGCTCAAGGTGAGCCGGCTGCGCCCGGCAGACACGGTGCTGGTGTTCTCTGTCGGCGGGGGAAATATCGAGAAAAACGTCAGCCCCAACCTTGTCAGCGCGCTCCAATACGCGAAGAGCGTCGGAGCGAAGATCTTGGGCATCGTCGGACGCGATGGCGGTTACACGGCGAAGGTCGCCGACGCCGCGGTGCTGATCCCAACCGTCAACGCCGAAAACGTCACGCCGCATGCGGAGGCATTCCAGGCAATCGTCTGGCACCTGATGGTCAGCCATCCGGTGCTGAAGCGCGCGCAAACGAAGTGGGAGTCGGTCGACAAATAGGCGGAAATGGAGTGCGCGCCGTTTTCCTCGACCGCGACGGCGTTCTCAATCGAGCGATCGTGCGCGACGGAAAACCATACCCGCCAGTCACGCTCGAGGATTTGGCGATCCTCCCCGAAGCGGCGCCAGGATTGGCGCGGCTCAAGGCACTCGGCTTCGTTCTCTTGGTCGTTTCGAATCAGCCCGACGTCGCACGCGGAACGCAAGATCGGCGGCAAGTCGAAATACTCAATGCAGCCCTCGCGGGCGCACTGCCCGTTGACGAGTTCTTCGTCTGCTATCACGACGACTCGGCCGGTTGCGACTGCCGCAAGCCCGCTCCCGGATTGATCTTGCAGGCCGCTCGGTGTCACGGCGTCGATCTAAGCCACAGTTTTCTCGTCGGCGATCGCTGGCGTGACGTCGCAGCGGGGCAAAGGGCGGGAGTTCGGACCGTTTTCATCGACTATCACTACGACGAACGGCAACCCAAGCCACCTGCCGACGTGACGGTGCTGAATCTCACCGAAGCGATCGATTGGATCGTGGCCCGCGCCTCGCAAGGAGCACCCGTGTTAGAAACGTCAGCGGCCCTCGCAAATCCACGCCTCGCCGCTCTGAAGGTCAAGATTTTCGCGGATGGCGCCGACAAAGCCGGCATCGTCGAACTCGCCAAGAACGCGTACGTTAAGGGTTTTACGACCAATCCGACTTTGATGCGCAAGGCCGGAATCACGGACTACGAAGCCTTCGCGCGCGATCTTCTCGAGTCGATCCCGGCCTACCCGATTTCGTTCGAAGTTTTCGCTGACGACAACGCCGAGATGCTGCGCCAAGCGAGACTCATCGCCGCTTGGGGCGACAACGTCTACGTGAAGATCCCAGTCACGAATACGAAGCGGGAGACGACCGCACGGGTGATTCGGGAACTCACGCAGGGCGGGGTCAAGGTCAACGTCACCGCGCTGATGACAGCGGCTCAAGTCGCCGAGGTGTGTCAGGCCCTGGCCGGCGGCGCGCCGGCGTACGTTTCGGTTTTCGCCGGCCGCGTCGCCGATACTGGACGCGATCCTCTGCCGATCATGAGCGAATCGCTGAGGATCATCAACAAACATCCCGGAGTCGAGCTGATTTGGGCGAGCCCGCGCGAGCTGCTCAACATCTTTCACGCCGATTCGATCGGCACACACATCATCACCGTGACGCACGACGTTCTGGCAAAACTGAACCTCGTCGGCAAAGACCTCGACGAGTATTCCCTGGACACCGTCAAGATGTTCGCTTCGGACGCCGGCAAGGCGGGCTTCAAGCTCTAGCGTCGCGGGCTCTCTACGGCGAGCGCGGCTGCGTGCGGTGCAAGATGGCGACGCCGATCGGAACGAGTAACGTGGGGCGTTCGAAATCGTATCCGTCTTTCCTCATCCTTTTCAGGATGACCGAGTTAACCTTCGCCTTCTCTTCGGGCCCTAGAAAACTCAGGACGCCACCGTACGTGATTTTCCCATCTGCGTTCGAAAGGATAGAAAGCACCGCGTAGTCGGCGTGGTCAATATCGACCGGTAGAAAACGGACGGTCCGGTTACGGTACAGGAACGGCATGAGCGACTCGCCGGTTGACACTACCGAGCCCTCCGGAACAGCTTGCCGTGCAGCCTCCGCCAGCCCATGAACCTGAAGGCCCCCCGCACTCACATAATCTTTGGTTTCCTTGGCAAACTCCCTCAAGAAGTGTTGGTTCAGATACAATGGGGAGATCGTAATTCTCGGCGCTGTCCCGGGGTCGATGCAGCCGAGAAACAGCACCAGCCCGCCGCCGGTGGCGTACAGCGCGGGCATTAGCCGGTGCCCGCTCGCCATTCTATATGCCGCCACATATCCTGAGAGAGCCGCCCAAATGAGAACCGGGAAATAATACGAGTGGTAGTGCGTGACGAAATTTACCTTCTCGGCGCCGCCGATATTACCTAACAGGTTCGGGAGCATGCAGACCATTGCGATTAGAGCGGCACGCCATTCGAAAAACGCGATCACGAGAAGGACGCTGTTAATCAGCAAAAATAGCTCACCATTTTGGACGAACCCCGGAAAGCGCACGTTAGCCATGAAAGCGCCCACACTCATGGGCAGGAACGTTGCGTAGTATTCGTTGACCAAAACCCTGGAAAACAAGAATCCATAGGCCAGAAGAACGGCCCCCATGCCGATCTTCAATAAGCGGTCCGGAGCGGGTACTTTCTTCCAGTACAGGAAAGTGTAAAGCAGCAAGAACACGCCCAAGATGGTGCCGGCACGCTCGTTAATTGCGGCCGCGATGACCGCGGTGATCAACAGCTGGGCCCGTGATACGCCCTCGCGCGACGCCAGGTACATGAAAATGAGCCCAGCCAAGACAAAGAGCCTGTCGGGATACGGCTGACCCCAAAAGCCCAGCGACCAGGCGGGATGCGTCATTATCAGTAAACAGAAGAGTAAGGCAGCCGGAACTGAGAGATCGCTACGTCGCAATATGAAATACGATACCAAGAGAGTCCCGGCGAACGTCAGCGAGTGCAAAAGGAAAAACACGACATCCGTCGGCAGGATCCACGTTAGCGCAGCCATCGGATATAAGATGAGATGCGCGTGAAACGTAAACATGTTCCGCTCTTTCACCGACGGCGGAGAGAGCGGATTGCGTGCTATCTCGTCCGCCGGCATCATTAAGAGATGGCTCTGAAAAACGTACCAATACACGTTTTCGAAGACACCGCTGACTGGAACACCTCGACTCGCGATGTTTTCGGCGGTCTGAAAGAATTGCGCCGTATCACCGCGTTGGTCGGATATCTTGATGACTTTCACGCTTGTCATCAATGTGGTCAAAACGACGAACAAAACGACCGCTAGGGTGAACTCGAACTTCGGCGACCGCAACTGGACGGATTCGTGCGGCGAGACAGCCTCGCTCATAACACATTCCTCCGTCTCTTCTTCAGTCGCATGCCGACACAGATATTGATCTGATCGACAGATAGCGGGATCGGGAAATGCTTGCTAACTATCGGAGAGAATCGCTCGGCAAGCACTTCTTTGACCTCGGCCAACGTGTTGACGTGCTCGGAGCGAATGATGGGCGTATAGTCCATCTTAAACGTCTTTTCGAAGAGGCGCTGCGCCGAAATGGACCGGGCTAGGGAGTAGGCAAGACCCCCTTCGCAAGGCAGGACGACGTCGAGGATGCCGTCGCTTTTCAGGAGGCGATCGATCTCGCCCAATGCCGCCGGAAGGTTCGGGAGATGTTCTAGTGTGTGGATGGCAACGATACGATCGAACCAGCCGTCCGGAAAGGGTTGCCGCTCTTCAATGTTGCCCTGGTGTACGTGGTCCGGGCCCAACTGCCGAGCGAGTTGCTCACAAAAGTTAGGCCTCACCTCGACGACGTGATATTCTTGGCCGTCGAGGTCCTCGAATGCCAAATGCCCACCGATCCCCGCACCGACTTCGAGTGTTCTGATGCCCGCGTCGTGACCGAGTTTCACCGGAAAGCTGTGATTGAAACGCTCGAGCAACGCGAAGCGCTTCGGTAGCAGGTCGAGCCACAATTGCGCAAACTGCTCACGTGCCTCTAATTGCTCGTCGGTCAACACTGGTAGGGCCTTCGGCCAAACTGTCTTCGGCATTGCGTGAATAGCCTTTTTCTCTAGGCGAAGTCGCGGGTTACACCGCAACGGGCTCCGTTTCCTATAGCCCACCAGAAGGAACCAGGATATCTCGGGCGCTTTTAGTAGAACGCACCTCCGATTGTTTATTCCATGTCGCTCCCCATGAATCGATGTTATGCAGACCGACGCGGCATATTACCAAGCGGCCCACCATCATCAAGAGCAGTCCCCGTACGCCCTCGCGAAGTACCGGATAACTCGAAGCTGGCTCGAACCGTACGCCAAGCCGAACGCGGCCGCGCTCAACATCGGCTGCGGCGCCGGCTTTTTCAATAACACCCTCGTTGAGATGGGGTTCCGCACCACGGCCTGCGAACCGGATCCCGGGACGTTCGAGTTGGCACAAGCAACCAACTCGAACGCTGAGGTGGCGCTCGAACAATGCGGAATCGACGAGCTCATCGGGCGAGGTTATCACGCCGACGTCTTCGTTCTGCACGATGTGCTAGAGCACATCGAAGACGATGCGGCAACCGCCGCAAAGTTGGGACTTCTTCTCAAGCCTGGGGGCCGCGGCATCATCAGCGTGCCGGCTTTGCAGGTCCTCTACGGCCCTCACGACGTTCGCCTGGGGCACTACCGACGCTATACCAAACGTAGCTTACGATCGGTGTTGGACCCTCACTTCCATATTGCGAGGCTCCGCTACTTCGGATTCTTTTCGATTCCGATTGCGTTCCTGTACGCCCGAGTACTCCGCGCCGAATATCCAATCGGCGCCACCCGGAACAGTGCCGCGATGCGCCTCTTCCGCTCGCTCTGCAATTTGGAAGCGGTGGTACGCCTTCCGATCGGCACGTCGCTGCTCGCGGAAGTCGTCGCGCCGGCGTAGCGAACCTTCGATGAAGCTCTGGACGGTGCTCACCATCATCGCCGCGACGATCCTGTTTGTCGTGGCCCTGAGCAATACGGTCTACGACGCTACGTCGCCGTCCTGGCTGTCTTGGCACGTGCTGCTTCGGAAGTCGTACAGCGTCATCGCCTTCGCGCTAGTTGGATACTTCCTGCGCCGCGCGTTGAAGGAACACGACCGGCTGGACGCCATCGCAACTTGCGTATTGGGCGTCACGGCCTACAGCGCCGCGATCGAGATCGGGCAAGCTGCCGTGGGTTCCCATGAAGGCTTACTGTGGAATGCGGTCGATGTGGCCTGCGGCACGCTCGGCGGCGCGCTCGCCTGCGCCGATGTGATCGTTCGCAGACTGGCCGCAACTCGAGCGATTTAATCCCGCATTTTGGGGATATTGGATCAATCGGATGAAAACGGCCGGGTTCATTATCTTAGGCATCGGTGCGGCGTTTGTCATCGCGTGCAGCGGCGGTGGTAGTGCGCCCGGCGTGGCGCCGAGCCCCACTGCGAGTGCAGGCAGTCCGGCACCCACGACAAATCCAGCAATTCAAGTGGCATCGGGTTTCGTTTCGAATACGATCGCATCCGTGCCGAGCGCTCGCCAACTCGCCGCACTTCCGAACGGTGATTTGCTCGTCGCAACTAGCGGGACGCAGATATACATCGTTCCCAACGCCGAGGGCGCGGGGGCCTCGGGCGCGGCGTCGGCATTCATTACGTTGCCGGACTCGCCGGCCCAAGGCGTCGCCCTGTCGGCCGATGGCCAGTCGATTTACGCCGCGACTCAACACGGCGTGTACAAGATTCCCTACCACACCGGCGATCAAAGTGAGCCGGCTTCATCTGCCGTGAAGATTGCGTCGGTCCGCACTGGTCCAATCTCGCCGGGAACCGACGGCGACGTTCACGTCACGAGTTCGGTTGTGGCCACGGCGTCAACCCTCTTCGTCGGTGTCGGCTCCTCGTGCAATTCATGTGTCGAGGTGGATCCGACTCGAGCGAGTATCCAGGCGATGAATCTCGACGGAACTGGCATGCACGCGCTTGCAACCAGAATTCGCAATCCCATTGCGCTTGCGATCAACCCAGCGTCCGGAACGTTATGGGCAGCGGGCGCAGGACAGGACGGCCTGCCCTACGGGCATCCGTACGAATACGCTGACGCCGTCACGCTTCAGGCCGCTTCGCCGGTCGACTATGGCTGGCCGGATTGCGAAGAGAATCGCGTCGCGTACAAAGTGGGCGCCAATTGTTCCGCAGTCGCCGTTCCGCGCGTCGAGTTTCCGGCCTATGCGACGCACATCGGGGCCGTCTTCTATCCGGTGAGCGCGACCGGTGCCTATGTATTTCCGGCGCCGATGCGCGGCGATCTCTTCGTGGCGTCACACGGCTCTTGGCATTGCTGCCCTTCAACTGATCCGCAGGTGGCGGACGTTCCGATGAACGGCGATACACCGAGGGCTCCCGTTAACTGGAGCAATCCGAGCGCGCAGTGGACGCCGTTCATGTCGGGCTTTGGGACCACTGCCAATACAAACTACATCGGTCGCCCAACGGGTATCGCCGTTGGGTCGCAGGGCAGTCTCTTT
>Ga0209422_1000234_pt1 | contig 13806 bp, 12 predicted proteins | sample BlaSpr_A8_OM2_M3_FD_187983 | JGI IMG/M metagenome (GOLD analysis project Ga0209422, IMG submission 187983) | Forest soil microbial communities from Thunder Bay, Ontario, Canada - Black Spruce, Ontario site 2_A8_OM2_M3 (SPAdes) (version 2) | ecosystem: Environmental > Terrestrial > Soil > Boreal... | reverse complement strand
CGGCGCTCGCCGCGATCTCGATCGGCGCGACGTACGCCGGCCATCGCGAACGGTGGGTTGCGGGCGAGCGCGGATTCTTCGGCGTCTTACGGATGGCGCAAGACTACGACCCGCGAGAGGGTACGGTGCACGTGCTTTACAGCGGTACGACCCTGCATGGCGCGGAAGTCGCCGATGCGGGTCCGCGACATTGCAGGCCGATGCTGTATTACGCGCCGGACACGCCGATCGGTCAGGCGGTGCGCTTGGTGGAACGCCGTGGCGCTGTCGACATCGGCGTGGTGGGGCTAGGCACCGGCGCAATCGCCGCATACGCACGCCCACACGATACCGTCACCTACTTCGAGATCGATCCGAAGGTGCTGGCGTTCGCCTTCGATCGCTCGCGGTTCGGCTATCTCGCCGACTGCGCGAAAGGTCGGGTTCGAGTCGTTATGGGCGACGCCCGCTTGATGCTCGCGCGCGAGGTGGCGAAGCGATTCGATCTACTGGTCGTCGACGCGTTCACCTCCGACAGCGTGCCGACGCATCTCCTGACCGAGGAGGCGCTGCGCGGTTACCTGCGCGTACTCAAGCCGCGCGGCATCGTGCTGCTCCATCTTTCAAGCCGCAACCTCGAACTGGTGACCCCGGCCGAGGCCACGGTCGCCGCAATCGGCGCTCCGGCACTCGCTCAATTCCATGTGGAAGAGGACAACGCGCCGTACCTCGCCGACGCCGCCACCGAGGCGGTCGTTTTCGCCGGTTCAAACGCCGCGCTGCGAGACCTCGCCCGCGATCGGCGCTGGGTCCGCGCGGAGCCGTCGGGGACGGCGCCGTGGACCGACGACTACAGCGACGTCTTCGGTGCACTCTGGCGAAACCTCAAACAGTTCAAACAGTAGACCTCAAGTTTTTTGGGGCGACGGTTTGGCGACGGGTTCGACAAGGTCGCCGACGGCAGGTTGCGGACCGCCGGATACGCTCGAGTACATAGCCTCGACGTACTTGCCTTGCATTTGCGTGACCGTTAGATAGATCGGACCTTTGGCTTTGTGGTCGGCGCTGGCGAAGATGCGCAGCACGTCGCCGGGCTTCACACCTTCGCGCAGATCGACGAGCACGAGCGGTTGCCGGACCTGAAAGACGCGCGCGATGTGGGTAAAGAAAACCGGATACTTCCCGAGCGTCGCCGGTACGTTTCTTGACCACGTGATCTCGGGAGAACTCTCGAGATCGCCGGCGCCGGCGCTCGACGGATCGCTATCGAAACTGACGGTCTGATCGTAGACTACCGAGCCGGTGAAACAATTGGTTACGACGATGTGGGAACGCGCGGCGACACGCCCGCCGCCGACGTTCGGCATCCCCGGCAGTCGCGGGCGGAGTTCGAACGGCGCGGAGACGACGAAGTCGGCCAACGCTTTGTGGCAATCGTCGAGGGTTGGTCGCTCTCCCGCGAACGGGGTCACCGTCGCGCTGACCCAGTCGCTTACCATCTTCGTCCAGAGCGTCGGCGACATCGTCGGCCGAGCAGTGTCGGCGACCGGCGCACTCACGAGCACCCGCACGGGCGCGCTGCGCGCCAGAACGGGACCGCTCAGCCCGAGCGCCAAGCCGACGCCCAGGAGGGCGTAGCGCAACCGCGCACGTCCATCGGCGGTCCTGTGGGCTAGAGGTATTGTTTCTGACATGAGTGCTCTCCCGGACGTGTCGCAGGCGAACTTTCAGAGCGAAGTGCTAGCAAGCGGCGAACCCGTGTTGGTAGACTTCTGGGCCGATTGGTGTGGTCCGTGCAAGATGCTGGCGCCGGTGGTCGAGAAAGTCGCCCAGGCGTATTCCGGCCGAATCCGTTTCGTAAAGCTCGACACGGATCGGAACCCCGGGCTCGCGGGCGAATATCATGTGTCGGGAATCCCCTGTCTCATCCTCTTCAAGGACGGCCAGGCCGTCGACCGCATCGTCGGATTCGTTCCGGAGCGAGCGATCACGTCGATGCTCGACAAGCATCTCGCGGCCGCCTAGGCCCTCAGAACTCCGCGGCGACGAGGCTCGCGATGCGAGCCGCTTACGTTATGTCGCTGCGTGACATCCCGGCGGTGCACCGGCTCCTCGCCGAGCCGCGCATCGCGGGCTTCTCGCCGCTCGTCGGCCCCGAGACCGTCAAAGACGCGATCGATGCGGTGATCGCCGAGATTCGGCGGAGAGCCGGCAACCGTCGCCCGGCTGTTCCGCAATTCGAGGCAATCGTCGCCGCCGTTTGCGAACGTCTGGCCGTCGCGGAGCGCGACGGGCTGCTCGAGGTGATCAACGGGACCGGGATCCTGTTGCACACGAACTTGGGCCGTGCGCCGCTGGCCCGCGAAGCGATCGATGCGATCGGCGCGATCGCGCGCGGCTATTCGAATCTCGAGTTCGATCTCGAAAGCGGGACGCGCGGCTCGCGCTACGAGCGTATCGGCGGCTTGCTGCGCGAAGTGAGCGGCGCCGAAGACGCGCTCGTCGTCAACAACTGCGCCGCGGCGGTCTTGCTGGTTCTCGACACATTCGCGAAAAGCCGTGAGGTCGTCGTAGCCCGCAATCAGTTGATCGAGATCGGCGGCGGTTTCCGATTGCCCGACGTTCTCGCGCGCAGCGGCGCGACGCTGGTGGAGGTCGGCACGACCAATAAGGTTTATTTGCGCGACTTCGAACAGGCGTTGACGCCGCGCACGGCGCTGCTGTTGCGCAGCCACAACTCGAATTTTCGTATCGAAGGCTTTGTCGCCGACGTCAATCCGGCAGAGTTGGCTGCGCTTGGACGCCGTGCCGGGATTCCGGTCGTCGAAGATCTGGGCAGCGGAGCGCTTGAAGATCTCGTCGACTACGGGCTGCCGCACGAACGAACCGTGGTCGAAGCAGTCCGTGACGGCGTCGATCTGATCGCATTTTCCGGCGACAAACTTCTGGGCGGGCCCCAAGCCGGCATCATTGTCGGACGCGCACCTCTGGTTGCGCGCTTGCGCGCAAACCCGCTATTGCGTGCGCTGCGGGTCGACAAAGCGACGCTCGCAGCGCTTGGCGCTACGCTGCGGCTCTATCTCGAACCGGACGGCGCGAAGCGCGTCCCGCTCTATGCGATGCTTGGGCAATCGCTTGAAACGTTGCGCGAACGCGCCGCGCAGATTCAAGCGAGACTCAGCCAACACGCGAGGCATACCGGGGTCATCGGCTCGGAAGCATATGCCGGCGGCGGGACGCTGCCGCTCGCGCGTCTGGGGTCCATCGCGCTCGCGATCCGGCCAAAGCGTGGCGATCCGAACGCGCTGGCCACAGCCCTCCGGCGCGAACGGCCACCGATCGTCGGCCGCGTCGAAGGCGATGAACTGCTGCTTGACCTGCGCACCATCCATCCCGATCAAGACGCTTACGTCGCCGAGGCCCTCGCGCGCGTCATCGGCTGATGCACATCTTAGGGACCGCCGGCCACGTCGATCACGGAAAATCTTCGCTCGTCCAAGCGCTCACCGGCACCAATCCGGATCGTTGGCTTGAGGAACAACTACGCGGAATGACGCTCGATCTCGGTTTCGCACACCTGCGATTCGACGACGGCGTTGAAGCGGGGATCGTCGACGTTCCGGGCCACGAGCGCTTCCTGCACAATATGCTCGCGGGCGCGGCGGGGATGGAATTGCTGTTGTTGGTCGTCGCGGCGAACGAAGGGCCGCGGCCGCAGACGGTAGAGCATCTCCAAATACTCCAATATCTGAACGTTCGCAGCACGCTCGTCGTCCTGACGAAGTCCGACCTGGTGTCGAGCGACGAATTGGCGTTCGCGCGCGAACTCACGACCGAGGCGCTGGCCGGAACGATCGCCGCCGGCGCGCCCGCGATCGCCGTCTCGACCGTCACCGGTGCCGGACTCGACGAGCTGCGCGCGGCGATTCACGACGCGCTCGTCGCTCTACCGCCGCGACACCCCGAAGCACCCGCCTATTTGCCGATCGATCGCGTCTTCGCGCTGCCCGGACACGGGACGATCGTGACGGGGACGCTGATGCAAGGCCGCATCGCAGTCGGTGACGAGTTAGCGCTCGCGCCGGCGGGACGCACGGTGCGCGTCCGCAGCCTCCAGGTTTTCGGCGAATCGCGCGAGCGCGTCGAGGGTGGATCGCGTGTCGCGGTCAACGTGCCCTCGATCGAGCGCGCCGAGATCGCGCGCGGCGCCGTCCTCGCGAGCGCGCAATTCCAATCGCTCGCCTCATTCGACGTTCGCTTTCAACCGTTGCCCGGCGCGCTCGGAATGTTACGGCGCCGGACGCCGGTGCGCGTCTACATCGGTGCGGCCGAGATCTTCGGGACGCTCGCTTTCGAGAGCCTACCGGCGACCGCAGGCGAAACGAACGCGCGACTCCATCTGCGTCAGCCGACGGCGGTATTTCCCGGCGCGGCGTTCGTCGTGCGGCGCCTTTCACCGAAAGATCTGCTGGGAGGCGGGACGATCGCCGGATTCGAGGCGGCGTCCGAAGGCGACGATACCGAAACCGACGAGTTCGCGGCGCTCGTGGCCGCACTACGCGAGGCCGGACTCGACGGGACGACGGCGGCGCGCGTCGGCGCGGCGGCCAACGTGCGCGAGGACGTCGCGCAGCAAGCCCTCGATGCACTCGTGGAACGCGGCCGCGTCCTGCGGCTCTCGAAGCCGGCGGCGTATCTCGACGCCGAACTCGCCGACGGAACCTACACGCGCATCGTCGAGCAATTGAACCTCAATCAAACCGAGAAGGCGTGGATGTACGGCACGACCTCGCTGGCGCTTTCGCGTGCGCTCGCCATCGCGGAGCCGACGCTGATCCGGCTGCTGGCCGTCTTCGCCGAGGACGGACGGATCGCGGCGCGCAGCGGCTATTACGCGACGCCGGGTTTCGTCCCGACCTTGAGCGCGGAGCAGCGTGAGTTCTTCGATCGCGCCTTCGCGCTCGACCCGCAACAGCCGTTCTTGCCCGTGCCGTTCGGCGAACTCCTCACCCAGGTCAAGTCGTCGAAGGTCGCCGGCCTCCCGCAGGCGTTCGACACGCTGCTCGCGAGCGGCGTGCTGATCAAGATCGGCGACGACGTCTATCGCGGCGAGCAGATCTCGAACGCGCGCTCGCGTCTCGAGTCGTCCCTTCGCGCGAGCGGCTCGTTGACGATGGCCCAATTCCGCGATCTCGTCGGCACGTCGCGTAAGTACGCCGTCCCGCTGCTCGAGTGGTTCGACGCGAGCGGCGTGACGATCCGCAATGGCGACGTGCGGGTCTTGCGGGAGCGCCTCAAGGCGTAGGTTTCGCTCGCGCGGTTACGGATGCGGTGACGGCGGCTTGAGGTTCACGCGTTGCGTCGTGACGACGATCAGGCCGGTGGTCCCCGGACTGTAGAGCATCCGTTCGACGACCTCCGCCCTCGGACAGCACGGCAAATCGCCTTTTGAAAACAGCGGCGCCGTTGCGAAGAGGTGGCCGTCGCGCACCGCGACGCGCAGGAAACCACGCTTCGAATCGACCGCCGCGAGGTAGTCCGGCGCACCACCGGTCGAGCGATAGACGAGCGCGACGTATGCGCCGGTCGGCTTGCCGGTGTCGAGCGGGACGGCGAGCAGCCAGTCTCCGTCGATCGTCTGTCCAGACGTCGCTTGATCGGCGCGGATGAACCCGCCCGACTTCTGCCCGTCGACGTTCACCCACACGCTTTTTTCGCTCGACAGCGATGGGTCGCGGGCGACGCCAGGGGTCGTCAGCACCAGCTTGACGACGTCCAGGCCGGCGAACGGCCCGCTGAGCGCCGCGCGTGCCGGAGCGTTGTTGCCGGCCTCGAGCAGAAGGGCGATCGCCAGCGTGGCCACGGCGAGCGAGGGGCGGCGAAGGTTGCTCACAGTAGGTCCAAGCTTTGCTCCGCAACGAAGCGAGCCTCCCGCCGGGTTGTAGAAGGGCACATGAACGCAGAACGGATGACCGAGCGGGTCAGAGAAGCGCTCAACGAAGCCTATACCCGCGCGCTGCGCGAGCGGACGCCGAACGTCGAGCCCGAGCACGTGCTGGCGGCCCTGCTCGACCAAGACCAGGGCATCGTCCCCGCATTGCTTGCGAAGGCCGGCGTCGACATGAGCGCGTTCGGACGCGCGGTCGACGAGTCGATCGCGCGCCTTCCGCGTCTCTCCGGTGGCGGCGACGTACAGCCGCAATTTTCGGCGCGCGGCAGCCGCATGCTGGTGCAAGCCGCCGACGAAGCCGCGAAACTTAAGGACGATTACGTCTCCGTCGAGCACGTGCTGCTCGCGATGCTCGACGACTCGGGTTCCCTCGGGCGTCTGCTGCGCGAAAACCGCGTCACGCGCGATCGTTTGCTTGCGGCGCTGAAGGAAGTGCGCGGCAACCAGCGCGTCACGTCGCAGAATCCCGAGGGGACGTACCAGTCACTCGAACGTTACGGCCAGGACCTCACCAAACTTGCCGAAGCGGGAAAACTCGATCCGGTTATCGGCCGCGACGAAGAGATTCGCCGCGTCGTCCAAGTGCTCTCACGCCGCACGAAAAACAATCCGGTCCTGATCGGCGAGCCCGGCGTCGGCAAGACGGCGATCGTCGAAGGCCTGGCGCAGCGGATCGTCCGCGGCGACGTCCCCGAAGGCCTCAAGAATAAGCGACTGGTCGTGCTCGACATGGGCGCGCTCGTCGCCGGCGCCAAGTATCGCGGCGAGTTCGAAGAGCGCCTCAAAGCGGTCCTCAAAGACGTTCAGAGCTCCGAGGGCCAGATCGTCCTGTTCGTCGACGAACTGCATAACGTCGTCGGCGCCGGCCGAGCCGAGGGTTCGATGGATGCGAGCAATCTGCTCAAGCCGATGCTGGCGCGCGGCGAGCTGCATATGATCGGCGCGACCACGCTCGACGAATACCGCAAGCACATCGAGAAGGACGCCGCGCTCGAGCGGCGCTTCCAGCCGATCTTCGTCGATCAACCGAGCGTCGAGGACACGATCTCGATTCTGCGGGGCTTGCGCGAGCGCTACGAAGTCCACCACGGCGTTCGCATCAAGGACTCGGCGCTCGTCGCGGCGGCAGTGCTCTCGAACCGCTACATTACCGACCGCTTCTTACCGGACAAGGCGATCGATTTGGTCGACGAGGCGGCGGCGAAGCTCCGCACCGAGATCGATTCGATGCCGGTCGAGCTGGACGAAGCGTCGCGCCGGATGATGCAACTCGAGATCGAGCGCGAAGCGCTCAAGAAAGAAAGCGACGAAGGCTCGAAGCGCCGCCTCGAACGGATCGAGCACGAACTGGCGAACCTGCGCGCGGAAACCGACGGCATCAAAGCCCGTTGGCAAGCCGAGAAGGATGCCGTCCAGAAGTTGCGCGCGCTGCGCCAGCAGATCGAGACGACCAAGACCGAGATCGAACAGGCCGAGCGTCAATACGATCTCAACCGTGCCGCCGAGCTGCGTTACGGAAGACTCGCCGGTCTCGAGAAGGAGTTGAAAACCGCGGAAGCCGCGCTCGGTGCCGACGGCAAGCCGCGCTTGCTGAAGGAAGAAGTCGACGAAGAAGACATCGCCGCGGTGGTCAGCCGCTGGACAGGCGTTCCGGTTTCGAAGCTCCTCGAAGGCGAGATGAAGAAGTTGTTGCGGCTCGACGAAGAGCTGCACGCGCGCGTCATCGGCCAAGACGAAGCGGTCACCGCGGTCGCCGAGGCGGTTATCCGCGCGCGCTCGGGCTTGTCCGATCCCAACCGTCCGATCGGTTCGTTCATCTTTCTCGGTCCGACCGGCGTCGGTAAGACGGAACTTGCGCGAGCCCTGGCGGCCTATCTCTTCGACGACGAGCGCGCGATGGTGCGCATCGACATGTCGGAGTACGGCGAGAAGCACTCGGTAGCCCGTCTCATCGGCGCGCCGCCGGGATACGTCGGGTACGAAGAAGGCGGCCAACTCACCGAAGCGGTGCGGCGCCGTCCGTTCTCGGTCGTCCTGTTCGACGAGATCGAAAAAGCCGCGCCCGAAATCTTCAACGTGTTCCTGCAGATCCTCGACGACGGCCGGCTGACCGATGGTCAAGGCCGCACGGTCGACTTCAAGAACACGATTTTGATCATGACGTCCAATATCGGCAGCCAGCGCATCCTCGACTACCACGGGGCTGGCGGCGCCGACTATGCAGTTATGCGCGCGACGCTGCTCGACGAGTTGCGGCGCCACTTCCGGCCGGAGTTCCTCAACCGCGTCGACGAGATCGTCGTCTTCCAAGCGCTGAACGAGGAACAGCTCGCGAAGATCGTCGAGATCCAGATCGATCGGCTGCGCCAGCGGCTCGCCGACCGTCGCATCACGCTCGAACTCTCAGAGTCGGCTCTACGGCATCTGGTGAAGGTCGGCTACGATCCGGTCTACGGGGCGCGCCCGCTCAAGCGTGCGATTCAGAAGGAGCTCGAGACGTCGCTCGGGCGCAAGATCCTCGCCGGCGAGATCAAGGATGGCCAGAGCGTTTTGGTCGACTACAACCAGAACAAGGGCGAACTCACGTTTACCGCCGGCTTGCCGAAGTTACCCGAGCTCGAGCGCCTGCGCTAGCAAGCTGCGGGAGAAGTGCCGCGGCAGGAGCGCCGTGCCGCGACTCGGTAGGACGGGCCATGAAGCAACACATTCGAACGGTTGCCGTAGCGGTCATTGCGTTTGCTATCGGCGCCGCAGTCACGCACCTTCCGCAGCCTGCTCGCGCGGCAGCCGCGCCCCTCGTCGCCGGAACTTCCGATCTCGCGGCCTTGACGGCCAACGATCTTGCGCCGCCGACCACGACCTTCCCGAACCTGCGTGGGAAGACCATGGTCGTCGAGGACGGGATGACCCTCGCCGTGCAGATGGGGACGGCCTACAAGCACCAGCACTATACTGCCGATGAGATCCAGGTCGTCCTCGAAGGCACCGGCACGGAGTGGCTCGGCGACAAGCAGGTCAATCTCAAGCCGGGAACCATGGTCCTCATTCCGCGGAATACGACGCACGCCGGCTTGGTCGACACCTCTTCGGGACACTTGAAGTTCATCTCGATCAAGACGCCGCCTCAAGATCCGAGCGACGTTCACCCTGTCCCTTAGCGGTGCTTAGGCCGAGGCTTTCTCGCGCTTGCGCAGACGCTGTCGCTCGGTTTCGTGGAGCAACCGCTTGCGAAGCCGAATCGACTTCGGCGTCACCTCGACCAGTTCGTCGTCCTCGATGAATTCGATCGCGCGTTCGAGGGTCATTTCCTCGGGCGGCGAGAGTTTGGTGCTGTCGTCCGAACCCGAGGCGCGCATGTTGGTCAACTTCTTTGCGCGCACCACGTTGACCGCGACGTCGTACTCGTCGCCGGCGCGGCCGACGATCATGCCCTCGTACACGTTGACGCCGTCGCCGACGAAGAAGCGGCCGCGCGCTTCGAGTCCGACCATCGCATAGGCCGTCGTCGTCCCCGTGTCGCTCGCAACGAGCGCCCCGACCGCGCGTCCTGGAATCTCGCCGCTCCAGGGCTGATGATCGTAATAGGTGTGCGACATGACGGCGGTGCCGCGCGACAGCGTCAGCAGCTCGCCGCGCAGTCCGAAGATGGCGCGCGTCGGCATCGTGTACTCGAGCCGCCGCGACGTGCCGATGACGAGCATGTTCGACATGATCGCCTTGCGCTTGCCGAGCGCCTCGATCACCGAGCCGGCGTGGTCTTCGTGCACGTCGATCACGACGTACTCGACCGGCTCATATTTGACGCCCTTGCGCTCGGTGAGGATGACCTGCGGTTTGGAGACGGCCATCTCATAGCCTTCGCGGCGCATCGTCTCGATCAGAATCGAAAGATGCAACTCGCCGCGCCCGCGCACTTCAAACGTGTCCGCGCTGTCGGTATCGGCGACGCGTAGCGCGACGTTCGACTCGAGCTCGCGGTGGAGTCGTTCGCGGATCTGGCGCGATGTCAGGTAGCGGCCTTCCTTGCCTGCAAACGGCGATGCGTTGACGATGAACGACATCGAGACCGTAGGCTCGTCGACGGAGATCGCGGTGATGCCTTCAGGCGTATGCGCATCGGCGATCGTGTCGCCGATGTTGAGGCCCTCGATCCCCGAGACGCAGACGATGTCGCCGGCCGTCGCCTCCTCGACCTCGATGCGCTCGAGCCCGGCGAACGTCAAGAGCGTCGTCAGCCGCAAGCCCGACTCGATAGTGCCGTCGCGCGAAACCTTGGCGATCGGCGAATTGATCCGCGACGAGCCGCGAAAGACGCGCCCGATGCCGATGCGCCCGACGTACTTGTTGTGGTCGATCGCGGAAACGAGCATCTGGAAGGGGCCGTCCTCGGCCGGCGCCTCCGGAATGCGCTCCGCGATCGTTTCGAATAGCGGTTCGAGGTCGCCGCTCTGATCGGTCAGCGCACGCTTGGCGATGCCCAGTTTGGCGTTGGTATAGACGACCGCGAATTCGGCCTGCTCGTCGCTCGCGCCGAGTTCGATGAACAGGTCGAAAGTCTGATTGACGACGACTTCGGCGCGCGCGTCCTTTCGGTCGATCTTGTTGATGACGACGATCGCGCGCAGGTCGAGCTCGAGCGCCTTGCGCAACACGAAACGGGTCTGCGGCATGACGCCCTCGGCCGCATCGACGAGCAAAAGCACGCCCTGGACCATCTGCAACACGCGTTCGACCTCGCCGCCGAAATCGGCGTGGCCCGGCGTGTCGACGATGTTGAACTTGATGTCGCCGTGCCTGATCGCCGTGTTCTTGGCCAGGATCGTGATCCCGCGCTCACGTTCGAGCGGGTTCGAGTCCATCACGCGAGTTGCGACGGCTTGGCCCTCGCGAAAGACGCCGCTCTGCTTGAGCATCGCATCGACCAGCGTCGTCTTACCATGATCGACGTGGGCGATGATCGCGATATTACGGAGGTCCGGCCGAGTTTTCATGTTCCGAAACGGCGATGACGCGTCGAGAACGAGCCGATCGCCTTTGCCAGCATGCTTGCGTCGAAGTCCGGCCAATAGACCGGCGTCGCCCACAGCTCGGTGTACGCGACTTGATATAAGAGGAAGTTCGAGAGCCGTAACTCGCCGCCGGTGCGGATCAGGAGATCGGGGTCAGGCAAGCCGGCCGTATAGAGATAGTGTGAGATCGTCTCCTCGTCGATCGCCGAAGGCGCCAGATTGCCGCGTTGGACGTCACGCGCTAGGGCGCGCATCGCATCCCCGAGTTCACGGCGGGCGCCGTAGTTGATGGCAAGGTTGAGCAAGAGGCCGTGGTTGGAAGCAGTTGCATCAACCAGGGCGTTCAATGCGTCGCGCGTCGACGGCGGCAGCGCGTCGATCCGCCCCAAGAGGCCGATGCGGACGTTCTCGGCGCAGAGCGCGTCGCGCTCGCGCAGGGCGAAAAGCCGCAACAATTCCATCAACAGCGCGACCTCGCTCGGCTCGCGCCGCCAATTCTCCTCGGAGAACGCGAAGACGGTGAGGATCTCGACGCCCAGACGTGACGCCGCGCGGATGATCTGACGAAGCGTTTGCGTGCCGGCACGGTGTCCCTCGATCGCCGGGAGGCGCCGCTCGCGAGCCCATCGGCGATTGCCGTCCATGATGATTGCGACGTGCCGCGCCACGTTCGATTCGTCGTCGGTCGTACGCGCGCGAGCGATCACGAAGACGTCGCCAAGCGCAGGTTGCCGCGCGCGCCATCTTCGTTTTCGTCGACGGCGTGAACCGCGCGAACGACCGTTTCCAGTTCGTCGATGTAGGCGAGAAAGCGTGCGCGGCCTGAAGCGGTGATACGAACGATCGTCGTCGGGCGTCCCTTACCGCGCGTGCGCGAGAGCGTGATGATTCCCGTCTCGGCGAGCGCATGGAGATGTCGGTTCAAGTTCCCGTCGGTCAGCGCGCATGCGTCTTGCAGCGCCGTAAAACTCATCCCGTCGGGGTTGGCGACAAGACAGGTGCAGACCGCAAGGCGACCGCGCTCGTGGAAGATGCGTTCGAGCCCTTCGTAGGCAAACTGCGCCGGCTTCACGACGCCACCCCGTCACGAAAGGCTTCCGCCCGAACCAGAACGCCGATCGCGATCTGACCGCCGCCGAAAGCGAACGGGATCACCCACCATGAGAGCGGGTCGATTCCGGGAAACAGCAAGAGAATCGTTGCAAACGCACCGAAGGCGACGGCGATAAACACGACGTTTCGCGGCACCATCGCGCGCGACGAAAAGAGCCCGAGCGCGTAGGTCGCGCACCACATTCCGGGGAGCAAATCGAACAAGCCACGCGTCACGAGGGCGAGCGTGATCACGGCTCCGGCCGCGATCGCCGGCAAGATGCTCATCCCGACGGTTCGCATCTGCGCGTCGGCTTGGTGGCCGCGCTGACGTGCTCGCCAGACGAGAATCGCGCCGTAGTTGAGGGCGAGCGCCACCACGAGGCAACTCAGCCAAAGAACGAGGTAGGTTCGCCGCTCCGCCGCGAGCGCCGGATGCGGAATGAGCGCGTACTGGACGGCGCCGGCGAGGATCGCGACGCCGCCGCTCGCGATCGCGGCCCACGCCGAGTATCCGTCGAAGCGTTGAACGGTCGCCAGGCGGCCGCGGACCTCGGCGAGGTCGGCCATGGCTTGCCGGAGTTGCATCGCCTTGGACTTTGCAGTACAAAGTTATGACTCCTGCTGGGCCAAGGGTGACCGGCAGCACGCCTCTCAGAAGCGTTTGGTGCTGTCCACGAGGATCGTCACCGGACCGTCGTTGACCGAACGGACGGACATCGTCGCCGCAAATTCGCCCGTGGCGACGTGCGCACCGAGCGCGCGCAATTCGGCGACGAACCGTTCGTATAGCTCGCGGCCGACTTCGGGCGGTGCCGCCCCGATAAACGAGGGACGGCGTCCTTTGCGCACGTCGCCGAACAGGGTGAACTGCGAGACGACGAGGATCTCGCCGCCGGCCTCAGCCAGGGAACGATTCATCGCGCCCGCGTCGTCACGAAAGATGCGCAACTCGTAGGTTTTCTTCGCGAGATAACGCGCGTCGTCGATCGTATCTTCGGTCGCAACTCCGAGCAGTACCAATAACCCGCCGCCGACCGCACCGACAACGCGTCCGTCGATCTCAACCCGCGCTTCGCTCACGCGCGTTACCACCGCTCTCACCGCACGAGCCGGTTTCGCGTCCCCGTGTGGCCGACCCGCCCTGTTTCGGGTAAGATCAGGCTATGTCAAGCGAATCGACCAGTTGCGCTCACGACATTTGCCAGTGCGTCGTGATGGCCGAAGCCGGACCCGAAACCGGGAACGAGCCGTCGGAGACGTTTTGTAGCGAGCACTGTAGGCGGCACGAGGATGACGAGGACGAGACGGCCTGCGCCTGTGGTCATCCGCCCTGCGACCAACCCTGACCGCTGACCCCGCGATGCTCTTTCCGACGACGATTGCGGGCAGTTTGCCAAAACCGGCATGGCTCGCCGAGCCCGAGCGGCTCTGGCCCGATTGGCGCCTGGCCGGTGCTGCACTGCGCGAGGCGCAGCGCGACGCAACCCGCATCGCGCTCTTCGAGCAGGAGCATGCCGGTATCGATCTCGTCACCGACGGCGAGCAGTCGCGCCGGCACTTCGTGCACGGGTTTGCGGGCGCGCTGGCCGGCGTCGATTCGGCGAAACTCGCGCGGCGCGGCATCCGAGGCGATCGCTACGAGGCCGATTGTCCGACGATCGTCGGCGAAGTTCGGCGGAACGCGCCGGTGCATGTCGACGAGATGCGGTTCGCGCGTGAGGCGACGAAGCATCGGCTGAAGGTCACGATTCCGGGCCCGATGACGATCGTCGA
>Ga0209422_1000232_pt1 | contig 13865 bp, 17 predicted proteins | sample BlaSpr_A8_OM2_M3_FD_187983 | JGI IMG/M metagenome (GOLD analysis project Ga0209422, IMG submission 187983) | Forest soil microbial communities from Thunder Bay, Ontario, Canada - Black Spruce, Ontario site 2_A8_OM2_M3 (SPAdes) (version 2) | ecosystem: Environmental > Terrestrial > Soil > Boreal... | reverse complement strand
GGAATCATTTTTCGAGGTTCCGAGTAATCTTCTAGCTGATAACTGTCGTTATATCGCCATAGCGCTCATTGATCAGCGGTCAAAACGTGTAATCGCCTGTTAACAACAGTTAGTTGGCGAGCGCTATCGCCTGTAACAACATTTAGCTCACGGATCATTCCGGTGAGGCATCATGCGAGCTGCAAACGCGCCTAGGGAATACGCAGAGGCTGCGTAGAGTAGCACTGTGAAGGCCCAGTCAAAGCAGTGGTTTTGCGGAAGACAGCCCCGTCCGAAGAAATGCTCTGCTTTAGTTAATTCAACTCCCGAAACGATTACGGGCGGGAATGGCGCGAAAAGAATCAGCAGAGCTATCGCCAACGCCGGTACAACCCACGTCCAAAGCATGACTCGGTGCCGGTAACGACGTCCTAGCTGAAATCCCCACAGCAGCCCAACGATGATCTGCACCGGGAAAAAAGGCGTTTCCGTCAATATCCAAGACGCCGCTCGCATGCCCAGCGACGGAAATAATGGGTGCAAGGACAGCACGACGGAGTATGTCAGCAGGGGCGCTGCCACACCTGCGACGCCGAGAGTGCTGAGTGCAAGGTGACCTAGGAAATGCAGGACATCCATTGCGCGCTCACCGATACCATGACGGTGTAAAGACAAGAACGAACTAGGGTTCTCTTGTTCTTTCTCGTCACGAGAAACATTCATTCCCTCCGTGCCATCGACGGCACGCTTTCCCAATTCACCCGTAAGAGCTGCGGAGGCTTCCGGGGTCAGGTGCTCTAGGTCCCGCGCCAAGCGCAGCAGTTCCTCGTTTGTTTTAGTCCCGTATCGTCCAGCAAAATCCTCGACGTGCATCACGCAGAATCTTACCACCGGCAGTCAAAACGGCTGCGAGCGGACGACTCCGCTAACTGTTGCAATATCCCCATTACACTCAAAACTCCAGTCAGAGGCGAACGGATGGCGCGAGCTTGTGACATCGCTTGGTTGCGACATTCACGAAGCGCCCAAGCCTATGTTAGCGATATTTCGCTGGAGGCGGTTGTGCGTGCTCAGCCGGTTACGCTTCCTCGTCCTTGACCTCAGGATTGGGAATTCGACCTTCCATTAGTGGGGCCAATGGTTGTGATTGCGCTGGTAATCGTGGAGCCGGCTGACATCGTCGTTCAACACATCTCGATCGCGAGGAGACAACCGTTGGTCGTTAGCCGACTTTCTGAGCGAATCAATGACATCGTTCAGAAGACCGTTGTCGAAACGGCCTTGATCGAGGTCGGCCTGCATTTTGGCGAGCTCCTCCTTGGTCCTGCCAAGACGCGCGTTTTCTTTTTCGCTCGCGTTTCGAGCACTCCAGATATGGTCAAGATCTTGCCCGACATGAGAGAACACGTGGGGCCGCCACTGGTCGCCATGGTAGCGCTCATCCCGCTCGTGATACCAGTCCTGTGCAAGAGCAATCGATGTTACCGATGCCAGAATCAACACGACTGTCATACTCCGTTTCATGTCTGCTCCTTTACTTGATTATCTCGGACACATTCTATCGTACGCACATGACGTGAAGTCCAGCAGGCACCCACCAAAAGTCTTACGTGAACCCGCCGTGCCCCCCAATTCCTCGGCTTGAGTCGTGTAGCTGATTACGTCAACGTCGAGAAACCGGGCGTTACAGTGCGACAACCAGTTGCAGCAGTGGCGAGTCAATTTGCAGCGGGGTTTTGAGTGCTGTGGCCTTCAATGAGAAGACCTGTCGGTGTCTATTTCGCGGCTTCTTCGTCTTCTTCTTCGCTAGTCGACAAATCGACGGAGTGGCCGCGAATCACGTAGGTGCGCTTCGTCGACGGATTTGCTTCGAAGGTTACGCGGGCAGGAGAGCGCCGCCAGTCCGGCAACCGGCAGGCTGAATCTGGAATCTGCCCTTGCTGAGTTTCGGCTGCGACTTTCACTTCACCCATGAGCCACTTCACTATCGGCTTACGGCAATTGATTTGGACGACCACAGCAAAAATCTGCTTGCCGTCATCGGAGACGCCGCAGTAGGCGGCGTAGTCGCGGTACCAACTGGCTTCGGAGTAGACGGCATCAAACTCGGGAAGGTTGATCGGAGAAATGCGGCCCGTAGTGCGATCGACGAGCAGCCATCCGCCGCGCTGCCAGCGCCAATGCGGTGCCGAAGCCGATTCCTGGGGCAGGCTGTCGTTGACCCGGAAGGCGCGACGCACGACGAACAAGCGGTCTGTGACCTCATGGGGCGAGCCGAAGGTGAATTCCTTGACTCGCGCATCGATCAGGAGGGGACGAACTTTCATGGTGAGGGATTTTTCGTCTTCCCCGCTCACACTAGATTCGGGATTCCATTGCACGATAGTCCATTTCCCGAAAATAACTGTATGAGGTTTGGAAGCGGCAGCGGCGAAAGTTTGTAAAAAAAAGCAGAAGGCAAATGCGGCCGCAAGGCGAGAGCGGGAGATGCTGATCATGGCCGAAGGAAAGCAGGAAACGCCGTCGAAAACAAGGTTAGAAGTCACAATTGCGGTCGCTCATTTCAGGCAGGTCCCGAAGTGGCACCAGCCAGCTGTTGCCTAATTGCATCCCTGAACGCTCCGGAAACGTACGATTGCGGTAAAATCTATTAAGCGTCTAGATGAGTTCCCCCCACGATCCCCGTTTGGCTGACAACGGAGCGCCCAAGGCAACTTCCAAGCCAGAGGGGGGTTCTGAACAGAGTATGCTCAGTTTGTGGCCGCCCCGCCGGCGGGTTCCCAGAATTCTCGTGGTGGACGATCAGCCGAGCATCGCTGGCCTGATGAGCCAATTGCTTACCATGCGCGGATACGAGGTAGTAACCGCGTCTGATGCGGAGCAGGCGCAGGCGGAAGTGCGACGGCAGGCGCCGGACTTGATTCTGTCTGATGTGAGGATGCCGGGAAAATCAGGGTATGACTTCTGCCGCGAACTCAAAAGCGATCCTGCGACCCGACTGATTCCTTTCGTGCTAATCACGGGACTGACTGATAGCAGCGATAAGGTGCGCGGAATTGAGGCTGGCGCGGACGACTTTTTGAATAAGCCTGTTTTGGCAGAAGAGTTGACGGCGCGAGTGAAATCTCTGCTGCGAGTAAAGGAATTTACCGACGAACTGGAGACTGCCGATTCGGTTTTGTGCACGCTGGGTTTGAGCGTCGAGAGCCGCGACCCTTATACCGAGGGGCATTGCGAACGCCTGGCGGTTCGCGCCGCGGATTTGGGCAGGCACTTGAGGCTGGATGAAGATTCGATTGTGGCCCTGCGCCGGGGCGGATATTTGCATGACTTGGGCAAGATTGCAGTGCCCGATGCGATTCTGAAAAAGGGCAGCGATCTGACGCTTCAGGAGTGGGAAATCATGAAGCAGCATCCCGCGACTGGAGAGAATATCTGCAAGCCGCTGAAATCGTTGCGGCTGGTGCTGCCAATCATCCGGCATCATCACGAGCATGCCGATGGCTCCGGCTATCCTGACGGAATGCGGGCGGGTGAAATTCCGCTGCTGCCGCGGGTTTTGCAGGTGGTCGATGTTTACGACGCGCTGCGGACGGCGCGGCCTTACAAGCCCGCGCTGGCGCACGACCAGGCCGCGCAAACCATGCGCGAGGAAGCCCGCCAGGGCTTGTGGGACGCAGAATTGGTGAACGAATTCTTCAGCATGCTGGTCGAACAGCGCAGCGTGGCTTAGGGGCCCGGTACAACTTGCGGTTTCAAAGTTTCCAGTTTCAACGGCTTATTCGTCCAGCTTTACGACGTACAATATTGAAGTTATTTCTTAGGCAACGGGTCTTGTGCTTGCCACATCTTAAGCATTCCCCATGCAGCGGGAAGTGCCTGGGGCGGAAAGCTTCGATTAGAAAATGACTTACTCGATCGTCATACCGGCTTACAACGAAGGTCAACGGCTGGCTCCCAGCCTTGAGAAGGTACTGGCATACGTCCACCAGCAGGGGTGGGGTGCTGAAGTGATCGTTGTCAATGACGGCTCGCGCGATAACACCGCGGAGATTGTGCGCGAATTTGCTGCCAAAGATCCGTTGTTGCGACTGGTGGAGAATCCGGGAAATCGGGGCAAAGGGTATGCGGTAAAAAATGGAATGTTGAACGCGCGGGGGGAAATTATCGTCTTTAGTGATGCCGACCTGTCTTCGCCCATTGAAGAAATGCCCAAGCTGCTGGAAGCAATATCGGCAGGAGCGGACATCGCTATCGGTTCGCGCTGGCTGCGTTCGGAACTGCAGATCCACCGGCAATCGCTGCACCGGCAGTTGTTTGGAAGAGTGTTCAACGGATTGAACCGAGTTGTTTTGGGGTTGAAATTTAGAGATACGCAGTGCGGCTTCAAGGCCTTTACCCGCCAGGCCGCGCACATGATTCTCCCGTTGCAGCAGATCGAACGTTGGGGCTTCGATCCGGAGATTCTGTTCCTGGCGCGCAAGTTCGGTTTGCGGGTAGATGAAGTTGCGGTGCGCTGGGGCCATGTGGGCGGAACGAGAATTAATCCCCTGGTGGACGGAGCGCGCATGTTTCAGGAGATGGTGCGCATCCGTTGGAACGACCTGAGCAGCAAGTATGATGGCGGCTCGCCGGCGACTGCACCGGCAGTTAAGACGCTTGCCAAGCCTCTTCCTGAGCGGCCTGCGCCGAGGGTTTGAAGAATCAGGCTGACTTCCGCTTCGTATCTGAAGCCGAATTTTTCACCGCTTCCACTACCTGACGTCCCATCTCAGACGTTGTCGTCGGTTGCTGGCCATCTCTGACCAGATCCGCAGTACGAGCGCCGCGACCGAGCACTGCGCTAACCGCGTTCTCGATGCAAGCCGCCTCGCGATCCAGTTGAAATGAGTGGCGCAGTAACATCGAAGCCGAGAGAATTGCGCCCAGCGGATTGGCAAGTCCCTTCCCGGCAATGTCAGGAGCGGAGCCATGCACCGGTTCGTACACTCCCACCGGGCCGCCGATGCTGGCAGACGCTAGCAGCCCCAGAGAACCTACGACTCCGCCGGCTTGATCCGAAAGGATGTCGCCAAACATATTTTCGGTGAGCACCACATCGAAATCTTTCGGACGCTGAACCAGGGACATCGCAGCGGAATCGACATACATATGGGAAAGCTGCACGCCGGGATAATCTTTCGCGCAGCGGGTGACAACTTCACGCCAGAGCCGCGAACACTCCAGAACATTGGCTTTATCGACGGAGAGAACTTTCTTGCGGCGCCTGGTAGCCAAGTCGAAGGCAACGCGTGCGATGCGTTCGATCGCCTGTTCGCCGTACGTCATGGTGTTGGTGGCGACGCGTGAGCCGGCGGCGCCTTCGATTGACCGGGGCTCGCCGAAATAAAGCCCTCCCAGCAATTCGCGGACAATCAAAATGTCGGTGCCGCGAACCAGATCTGTGCGCAACGGCGAGCAATCTTCCAGAGCGGGGAAACAAATTGCAGGCCGCAGATTCGCATAAGCTCCCAGTTCGCGCCGCAGGCGAAGCAGTCCGGCTTCGGGGCGAAGATGGTTCGGATAGTGGTCGTATGCTGGACTTCCGACAGCCCCGAGCAGAACTGCGCCAGAAGAAAGGCAAGCCTGCAATGTGTCTGCAGGAAGTGGGTCGTTCGTGGCCGCCAGCGCTGCTCCGCCGATATTCTTACGCTGGAGTTGGAGTTGATGGCCGAATGCGTCGGCAACAGCCTGCAGAACATTGATCGCTTGTTCAGTGACTTCTGGGCCGATGCCGTCGCCGGGGAGAATGGTGAGGTTCAGGAGCATGCGGGATTAGTTTAATGGAAAGTGCTGTCGTAAGGCTCCGGGCTGCGCCCGGCGGACAGCCGAGGGCGGCTGTCCCCACATAAAGCCTCGTAGCCGCGAACCGTTACACGCCCCAGAGATAGTCTTCCTGCTGCTGCTCGTGAGCAGGCTCGGAAAGAACAGGGAGGGGGTGGCCAAAGGTATCGGCTTCTACTGCCAACGGAAATGGCCGGTGTGATTCCTGAGTGGAGGCGCTGGCAGCAGCGGCAACCGCGGTGGCGAGCGGCTCGAACAGCGGAGTCGCAGAGCTGGCCGGCTTATGAGTATCGCGGATCAACTCCAGCAGGTGGTGATCTTCGACATGTTTGATCTTGTCGGCAAGCCGAACGAAGCGACGATAAATATCATCGAGCGCACGGCGGTCGAATTGGTAGCCGAGCTGTTCGCAGCGAATCGCCAGCGCATGACGGCCGGAATGCTTGCCCAGAACGAGCTTTGAATCGGGCACGCCCACCGACTGTGGGGTCATGATTTCATAGGTCAATGGATTTTTTAATACGCCATCCTGATGGATGCCTGCTTCGTGCGCGAAGGCGTTGCGTCCAGTGATGGCTTTATTGGGCTGCACGGGCACGCCGGTGATTTCGCTCAGCATCTGGCTGGCGGGAAAGAGGTGTTCCCCAGCGATTCCGGTCTCATAGGGATAACGGTCATGACGAACTCGCATGGCCATGACGATCTCTTCGAGCGAAGCGTTGCCGGCGCGCTCGCCGATGCCGTTGATAGTGCACTCGACCTGACGTGCTCCGGCAGCGACAGCCGCCATGGTATTGGCCACCGCCATGCCAAGGTCGTTGTGGCAGTGAGCGGAAATGGTTACGTTCTCAATTCCCTTCACGCGGCGGCGAATAGTCGCGATCAGTTCACCGAACTCGGCGGGCACGGTGTAGCCGACGGTGTCAGGAATATTCAGAGTGGTAGCTCCGGCTTCGATGACCGCATCGAGAACCTGGCAGAGAAATTCGGGATCAGTCCGCGTGGCATCTTCAGGTGAAAACTCGACATCATCGCAGAGCGACTTGGCGAAGGCTACGGACTCTCGCGATTGCGCCAGGCACTCCTCACGCGTCATGCGCAGCTTGTGCTTCAAATGAATATCTGAAGTGGCGAGAAAAACATGGATACGAGGCCGTGCAGCAGTTTTCAAAGCCTCCCAGGCGCGTTCGATATCAGGACGGCAGGCACGGGCAAGTCCAACGATGATGGGGCGGCGAATGACGCTGGCAATAGCCCTTACCGCTTCAAAATCACCGTCGGAGGCAATGGGGAATCCGGCCTCGATGACATCAACGCCGAGACGGTCCAACTGATGCGCCAAGCGCAGCTTTTCCTGGTGATTCATGCTGCAACCGGGCGACTGCTCCCCGTCGCGCAAGGTGGTATCGAAAACGATGACGCGAACCGCCTGCTCCGTAGACATGGCTTCCTTCAGAAATGGATTGCGACTTGTGGGACCTAACCTTCACGTATATCGTACGAGCGCATGGCCCTGAAGCAAAACTTATAATTCTTCATTGATCATTAGTCTCTGTACTATAATAAGCTTTGCTAATGGATCGTAAAGTTACATAAGGAATGGGAAAATGGAACTTTCGCAGCTCGAAGTGTTTCTGGCGGTGGCGCGCGAGCATCGCTTTTCCCGGGCAGCCGAGAAACTTTACCGCACACAGTCCGCAGTCAGCCAAACCATTCGCAAACTTGAAACGGAATTAGGAGAGGCCCTTTTCGACCGTTCGTCGCGCGAAGGCATTCTGACCGATGCGGGGCAAGTGCTGTATGAATATGCCGAAAGATTGCTGAATCTGCGCCAGGATGCCCGCGAATCGCTTACCGAGTTGCGCGAACTGCACAAGGGCAAGCTTTTAATTGCGGCTAATGAGTTCACCGCGCTTTATCTGCTGCCGGTCTTGGCGGAGTTCCGGCGACTGCATCCCATGATCAAGATCACGGTGCAGCGGGCGCTGGGCAGCCGCATTCCGGACGATGTGTTGCAGCATAGTGCGGAGTTGGGAGTGCTCTCTTATAAGCCTGAGGAACCACGGCTGCATTCGGTAGTGACCTACCTGGACGAACTGGTGTTTGTGGTACCGCCAAAGCACCCGTTGGCCACGGCCCGCGAGGTGAGCATTCGACAACTGGGGGCTGAATCGTTCGTGGCCCACATTGTTTCGTCTCCCTATCGGGAAAAAGTGCTGCAAACTTTTCAGAAGTACAAAACGCCGTTGCACATGGGGCTTGAACTGCCCACACTACAGGCGATCAAACAGTTTGTCGCCATGGGACACGGTGTGGCATTTATGCCCGAGATCAGCGTGGAGGCGGAATTGGGGCGCGGAGAACTAGTACGGATTCCGGTTCGCGAACTGCGTGTGCAGCGCAAGCTACGTTTGATCTATCGCAAGGAGGCCGGACTATCGCACGCGGGCCGCGCATTTTTAAAAGTCGCTGAAGCGGTATCGCTGGAGCGAACCGGACGATATCGTTTTCAACGGGAAAGTTAAAGTCCAGCCGCACCCGATCATTACATGCGGGAAATGCGCGACATTTTCACCCGAGAGCATTAACAGTCGGCGCAAAGCTCGCCGAACTCAAATGCAGCAATGGCCTCATTCAAATTGGGGTGAATCTCAAGCACCGAATTCACGTTGGTGAGATCAAGCAACTCGCTCACCAGCCCGGTGGGACTTGCAACTTTCAGATCCGCCTTCTGGGATCGCGCCCGAGTGTGCAGAAAAACCAATTCGCCAATTCCAGCACTATCGATTGAGGTGACACCGCTGAGATCGAGAATTACTTTGCCGCCGTTGTGAAGACCTTCGCCCACTAGACGCGAAAGAGCCACAGCCTCGTCGCGATAGACGATGCGGCCCTGGCAGTGAACGATCAAGACATCGCCGCGATTTCGACTTTCCAAACTCAGTTTCAACGTAAACTCCTTGAGTGGCGTTGCGCAGGAAGTTAATGGATGACACTGCCGAGATGTTTGCTTGTTCTCGTGATCAGCTTGCATGGTAATAGATAGACGCTCGGAAATCGGTTTCGGAATCATGAAAAGAAAGTAATTTTTAGTAGAAAGTTCCCGGTCCTGCACTCGCACAAATTTGCCGGACGGGCATCCTGACCCTCCGATACACTGCATCTAACGAACTTCGCGCATTCAGGTAGAATTTGCTGCTGGCATTCATTGCCCGGGAGGATTCATTTTCGTGTTGAAAACCGTTGCCGTAGTTCTGGCATTCTTGAGTTTGATGTTGTTTCCAACCGCATCGAAAGCCCAACTCCTTCCGAGTGGGAACGTTTATGCCGGAGTGGCTTATGCCGACTCGGTCGATGTTGTAAACCGGCTTACGTTCCGAGGATGGGATGCTTCGGCGGAGGCGTTGCCGTTTCACCGCTATGCTTATGTTGGCATTGTGCTCGATGCCAGCGGCATCTACCGTTCGGGCGTAAATCAATACAACTTTGTCCTTGGGCCGCGAGTCTCGAAGAACTTTGGAAGATGGCGCGTATTTGCCGATGCCATGGCAGGAATTCAGGAGACCAGGACTGGAGGCGCCTCGTTCCATCCGGTGATCGAAGACTTCGGCGCCGGCGCCGATCGCAAGCTTCCGTTTAAGAACTTTTCCTGGCGGCTGCAATTTGATTACGTGCACAGCCACCTGCTGAGTGCGAACCAAAATGACTTTCGAGGCTCGACCGGCCTCGTGTGGCGATTCTGACCGGCGGTGCAGTACTGCGAATTCAACAGATCCTCCAAAATTCAAAAACTTCTCGACCCTTCCTGGGTTAGAGATATCGGAGTCTCGCGGAGACCGGCATGCGCGGGTGCGCTCGTGAACCGTGCCGGATTCGCTTCCAGCGGCATCTAATATTCTCTGCCGCTTCTTCAGTTCACGCAGAAAGCGAGGTTAAGAATCGTCATGCAAAGAATCGGACTCGCCGCCATTATCCTGATGATGTGCGCAGGCGCAGCAAACGCTCAAATTCCTACCAGCGGGAACGTCTTCTTCGGATACTCCTACTACAACACCGATGTCTCTTCCATCGATCGCGCTAACACCAATGGGTGGGAGGCATCCGTGGAAGGCAAGCTTATCCCCTGGGTGGGAATCGTAGCTGATGTCGACAGCCATTACGGCTCGCAGAATTTTGTCGGCGCATGTACGGGGCTTGGCGTTGGATGCGGCACAATCCACGCAGGCTTTACCGAGCGCAATTTTCTTTTTGGCCCCAGAGTTTCCGTGTCTGTCGGAAAGATCCGTCCTTTCGCCGAAGCCTTGTTCGGTGGCGCCCACGTAAGTGTCAACAACGGCGGGGGCTCCGATACGTCGTTCGCCACCGCATTGGGCGGTGGCCTCGATTACAAAATAATCCGTCCCGTAGCGTGGCGTTTCCAGGGGGACTACGTACAGACGCGTTTCTTTGGAGCGACACAGAACAACGTTCGGTTGTCGACTGGAATTGTGCTTCGGTTTTGAACGGCCGTAATGCGAGCTGTGAAGGAAATGCAAAGAGCAGGATCCAGATGGTTGGCAGGGTCCTGCTCTTTCTGGCCACGAAGAAAGCTCGCAGCAACTTTGCTAGCGGGACAAACCTGTGTCTAGGTCTGCCAGTATTTGTGGTCGCGCAGAAAATAGTTTTCGTTCCAATAGTTCATCGCGGTCTTTAGAAAGAGCCAGCCCACGCGCAGGTGGCCCATCTTCTGGAAACGGCGGTTGGTGGTGTAGACGCCGCCGCGAACGATGCCGAAGCGCTTGCGCTCCACCTGCTGGCTGAGGAGATAGTCCTCGGCAAAGAGAACTCGCTCATGAAATCCGTGGAGTTCCCGGAACTTTTTCAAATCGAACAACATGAACATTCCGGTGGCAAAGGGGTGGTGCAGGCAAGACAGGTATTGAAACAAATCGTTGCCGGCATAAAATAATTTATCGATCCAGTTGCCGTCGCGGCACAGGATGTTGGTGGTGACGCAATGAAGTTGCTTGCGCTGCGCCAGTTCCACGGCGCGGCGAATTACTGAAGGGTGAGCCAGTTCAATATCGGCGTCGAGAAAAATAACGTAGTCGCTCTCGGCCCGTGCCGCTCCCAGGTTGCGGCCTACGGAGGGCATTCCGCCGCGGATGACGCTTACGTTCAGACGATCGCGAAAGCTCAGCACAATCTCTGGGGTGCCGTCGGTCGAGTTGGCATCAGCCACCAACACTTTCGTACTCGACATCTTCGAATAGTCCTGCATCGTCAGCGAAGTCAGCAAACGAGGAATCAGCGTGGCCTCGTTCTTGGCTGGAATCACGATCGTTAATTCGTGCGTGGTGTTCATGCTGGTCAAATTCATGGATTTGAACCCCCTGTTCGTCAACCGTCAGATAAGTAAGGCGGGAATCGACCCAGCCGCCCGCGTTGTAATACTGAACTCCATCCTTTTCGACGTGAATGGCTTCATGGGTATGACCGCAAAAAATCCGGTCAGCCTGGTGCTGGCGCGCGTGATGCAGTGCTCCCACAGAAACTTTGGAGGACATGCGAAGCCAACGCGTGTTCATCCGGTCGATGAGGCGCACGATTGGCTTGCTTTTAAAATCTAATTTCTGCAACTTGAGATAGAGAGAGGTACCGAGCTTGCTCAGGCGCAAATTGCTGACCTGGAAGCCGTCGAATTGGTGGCCGTGAATCGCAACGTGCCGCAGGCCGCCGTACTGCCACTCGTATTGCTGATAAACTCGCACGCCCACCAGATGAGACATGACGTCGGTAAGCCCGTGGTCGTGATTCCCTTCGACCCAGACGATTTCGATCTGGCGTTTTGGATTCGAAAGCTTGCGAATGTAGCCGAGAAACTTCCAGTGTTCCTTAGTGAGGCGGGCAAAGTTTAGATCAGCGAAAATATCGCCCAGCAAGATCAGCCGCTGAAAACGATTTTCTTTCAAAACGTGAGTCGCTTCGCGCGCGCGGCTTGTTTCTGCACCCAGGTGCAGGTCGGAGAGGATCAGCGTGTTGTACACGGGCAGATCCATACTTTGGTTGTAGCAGGGGAATGTTACGGGGTGATGAAAGTTGCATCAAAATTGGTGCAGGGGTAACTTTAAGAATCACCTGTGCACGAAGCTTTTACGCGGAGAGTCCGCCGAAATGTTTCAGCAGTGTGAATGCGGGATGCGTTTTCACGTAGACTAGCCTCTCTTTGAAAGCCATCGGGCACATCCTGGCAAAGTACACAGCATGGATCTGGATGCTGTTGCAGCACCTCGGCATTTGGGGAGTATTCGCGATTGCGTTCGCGGATTCCGCTCTCCTTGGCATGCCCGTGGATGCGATCGTCGCAACTTACGTGTACCAGGACCGCAAGCGCTTGCTTTTTTACGTGGTAATGGCGGCCATTGGGTCGGCGCTAGGCAGTATTCCGCTTTACATCATCGGGTACGCTGGCGGAGAGAAAGTTCTCCGCAAGCGGATTTCCGAGGAGCGATTTCAAAGGATTCACCGTTCCTTTGAGCAGCACGAATTCTGGGCGCTGATGTTTCCGGGAATGCTGCCTCCGCCTATGCCCTTCAAAATCTTCGTGCTGGGCGCGGCGGTATTTGAGATGCCGTTCCGCGATTTTCTGGCGGCTATTTTCGCGGGGAGATTCGTCCGCTTCTTGACGCTCTCTTTGCTCACGCTGTTGTTTGGCCCGCAGATCGTGGGACTGATGGGAACGATCTTCCGGCAACATTTCTCCTGGGTGATAGGGGCGATAGCGGGAGCATTGCTGGTATGGCTGCTGATGCGGCGCAACCGGAAGCGCAGAGAGGGGATCGGCTGAGTCGCTCGCTTCGCTCAACGGGACAGCGGAGGCGGCTGTCCCTACGTCGGTTTATGCGGCGGCGATGTGATCGCCCGTAGTCTTGTGCATCCAGCCGCTTAAAGCATGCAAAAACACCGGCGTGCCGAACATCGCGACAGAGAAAAACAAATCGCTTTCCAGGGTCCCGCGGAAAAATGGCAGGCCGGCGGCGTAAGACATCATCAAGCCGCTGAAAGTCTTCGGATACATTTGCCAGGCAGCCCAGACCGCGAAATTGCTGATGAGAAAAAAGGAAACTGAACTCGCAAGGGCTGCGCCGACCACGCGCACTGGACCCGATTTCTCTCTCAAGTTGGTTCCCAGCCACAGAATAGCGGCGTACCAAGCCCAAGTGACCAAATGGTCCCAAGACAACGTGTACGAATAGATGAACTTGGTAAGGACAACATCTGTTGCAGCCAACAGTACCAGAGGTATCCACATCTGCCGCCGCGACCCGCGGGCACCAAAAAAGAGTAACGATGCTGCTATAGGAGTGAAGTGCCAGGCGTGCGGCAGGACATTCAACGGACCCACAAACGGCAGGAAACGCACGGCGATGGCGAGTAAGACGAATAGATAGGGCAGCATAAGCACCTCGGGACTGAATCATTATTCTGGGCGCGGGAAGGTACCTACGTCAAGCAAGTACGATCGGCGGTTGGCGGACAGCTGCAAGTTCGATGCGTTCGCCCAGCCGTCGCTTCTATCTTAATCGGGCGCGGGGGCGGCGATTGGCTTCGTGTCGGAGCCGAAGATGTCGGCAACTACATGCAGGTTCTTGTCGAGCAGAACTCCAGCGCCCAGGGCACGGCGAGTTTCGCCTCGGCGGCTCAACAGGCCGGGCAACTGCGCAAAACGCAGATCCTGGAAATTCACGATGTAGCCCTCCTGCGGAGGTGGAAGCGTTTCGGTCTCAGTGATGGGATACTTCGCCCAGTCCAGGTACACGCGTCCTAGGTAAGATTTTTTTGCCGCGAGCGTAACCGGGGTTTCTTCCGGTTTGTAGCGGATTTTCAGCTGGCCCTCAGGGTCCACATGCGGGCCCAGTGATTCCACTGGAATAAGCACGAAGAATGCGGGAGTCTCCACGACGCCGTACCAGCGAAAGGGATCGGCCAACGCGGGATAAGCGGAAACGCGAATTGGCTCTGCGTTCTGATAAGTGCGGGCGGCAAGAGCGCCAACTGCGCGGCGATGCTCGACGTCTCGCAGT
>Ga0209422_1000231_pt1 | contig 13881 bp, 10 predicted proteins | sample BlaSpr_A8_OM2_M3_FD_187983 | JGI IMG/M metagenome (GOLD analysis project Ga0209422, IMG submission 187983) | Forest soil microbial communities from Thunder Bay, Ontario, Canada - Black Spruce, Ontario site 2_A8_OM2_M3 (SPAdes) (version 2) | ecosystem: Environmental > Terrestrial > Soil > Boreal... | reverse complement strand
GGGGTGCACGTCGACGACACGATCTTTGAGCCGCTGGCCTGCGCCGATTCGGTGCTGCGTTCGGATGAGCGCGAACTAGGCGTCTGCCTCGCAGACCTTGGCGCCGGGTCTTGCGATCTGATCGTCTTCCAGCAGGGAGCCGTCGCGCACACAGCGGTCGTTCCCATCGGCGGCGATCACTTTACCAGCGACCTCTCAGTTGGAATGTGCACCGGTCTCGCGGACGCTGAAGCACTCAAGAAAAACTTCGGCAATGCAGTCCCGACGCTGATTCCCGAAGGCAACGAAATCGAAGTGCCATCGGTTGGATCGCGCCCTTCGCGCATGATGCAGCAGCGCTTGGCAGGCGAGATTCTTGAGCCGCGAGCGCGTGAACTTTTCGAGTTGGTGCGCGATAACCTGCGCCACGCGGGAGTCTTGGAGCACTGCATAGCTGGATTAGTGCTCAGCGGCGGAGCGTCGAGACTTCCTGGAATTCTAGACGTCGCTGAATCTGTACTGCGAAAAGCGGCGCGTCTGGCATGGCCAATGCCGATGTCGAAGATGCCATCATTCATGGCCGAGCCCGAGTTCGCGACCGTCTTAGGCATGGTTTATTACGGCCATCGCGCGCGTCTCGCCCGCGGCCTGCAAGAGCCCGGATTCGGCTCGCGCATGAAAGCTCTATTTGCAAGGAAAGGCGCGTAGAAGCAACGGCAAGAAAATTTGAGTATGGATATTCGAGATATGCGCCAGAAAGCTGACTCCGGCAGTTGTGTTGCGCAGTCCATTCTGGGCGCCTGCTACTTGGATGGGATTGATGTCGAAGTCGACTATCAAGAGGCATTTCGGCTGTTGTCCAGGGCCGCTAGTCAGGGAGCTTCGCGAGCAGTGGTCAACCTTGCGCGGATGCACGCTAAAGGATTGGGAATCATTCAGGATGTGCCCGAAGCGATTCGCCTTTACAAGACAGTTGCGAACGTTGAATTTCTCGCTCCCGTGGAACTTGGCAGGATCTACTCGCGTGGATTGGGTGTGCCATCTGATCCAGATGAGGCGCTCAAGTGGTACACAGCAGCGGCGGAGACTAAAAGCATCGGCGACTGCGAGGAATTGCGCGAAGCAAAAGCATACGTGGCGGGCGAGACATGAGGATTTGCACTTTGCCGGAGCAAGCAGCTCCTTCGCTTCGCCCAGGATGACAATTTTATTTAAAGGGTTTGGTTGTTACTGAGAACTGACAACTGAGAACTGAGAACTAAAACTACGAGGTGAATCATGACTGAAGACAACGGACTCCGCATATCCTTCAACGAAGAAGCCCGCAACGATGCACGCATCAAGGTTATCGGTGTCGGCGGCGGCGGCAACAACGCGGTCAATCGCATGATTGACTCGGGAATGGAACACATCGAATTCATCGTCGCCAACACCGACTTGCAGGCCCTGCGGATGTCGCGTGCGGCCACCAAGATTCAACTCGGCGTCAAATTGACGAACGGTCTCGGGGCGGGAGCCAATCCCGAGATCGGCCGCAAGGGCGCGCTCGAAGACTCCGACAAACTGATCGAAGCCATGGAAGGCGCCGACATGGTTTTTGTCACCGCCGGCCTCGGCGGCGGCACCGGCACCGGAGCCGCGCCCATCATCGCCTCGCTCGCGAGCGAGATGGGTGCTCTTACCGTTGCGGTCGTTACCAAGCCGTTTGCCTTTGAGGGCAAACGCCGCATGCAGCAAGCGGAGCGCGGCATCGCCGAATTAATGGAGTCAGTCGATACCACCATCGTCATCCCCAACGAAAAGTTGCTCGCTGTCGCCGAGAACGCAGGCTTCTTCGAGTCCTTCCGCATCGCCGACGACATTCTTCGCCAGGGCGTGCAGGGCATCTCCGACATCATCACCATCCCCGGCATCATCAACCGCGACTTCGCCGACGTAAAGGCCATCATGGCCGGTATGGGCTACGCCGTTATGGGAACGGCAACTGCCAACGGTGAGCATCGCACCGTCGAGGCCGCCCAGCGTGCCATCGCCTCACCGCTGCTCGAGGCGGGTGCAATCGATGGAGCGCGCGGCATCCTCATCAACATCACGGGGTCAAATTCGCTGAAGCTCGCAGAGGTGCAACAAGCCTGCACCATCATTCAAAACGCAGCTCACGAAGATGCGAACATTATTTTCGGCGCGGTCCTCGACGAGAAGATGAAGGACGCGGTGAAGATTACCGTCATTGCGACCGGTTTCAAAGAAGAAGACATGCGCCGCCTGCGCCAGCAGGAAAACTACGATCCAGTGATCTTGTCGAGAAACGCTTCCCGGGATAGTGGATGGGACAGCCCCCGCCAGAGAGACCGCTATGTCGTTTCCGACCAGGCTGCAGAACCGGAACCAACTTTTGAGCCAGAGCCAGCATTTCAGCCCGAGCCCGCGCCAGTAGCGTTTCGCAATGCATCACCGGCAAGCGGCACGCACGGCGATGTGATTTCTCTAGATGGAATGCGCACGGTTGCTCCCAGTTATCAAGCGGAAGATCTCGACGTGCCCGCCTTCCTGCGGAAACGAACGGACGTGATGTGATCACAAGATTTCGCGAGGCGGAGGTACGGGAACATAGGCCCGCCTTCCGTCGCGCTTTGCATTGAGCATTCGCACAGCATATTCTTCTCTACGGACAACCCCAACTCGACCAGTTCGGGCAAACGCTTTTACGCGCATGCTAGCTAACTCTTCGCGTTCGAAGTCTCTCCTCATTTTGCTAGTGTTGCTGGCTGCGTCCGAATTCATCGTGCGCGGTCCCGTACGTTTTCTGCGGGCGGCGGATTTCAATGATTTTATCTCGCCCTATATTCAATCGCGGGCCCTGATAGAGGGAATGGACCCTTACAGCCCGGAGATTCTGGTGCAACTCTGGCCCACGGAGGGCACTCGCAGGCCCGATTTTATCGCCAAGGACTTGGCCGAAGGCACGTTGATTATGAAGCGCGGGATACCGACCGCCTATCCCCTCACTTGCTTGTTGATGCTTGCTCCTCTCGCTATTATGCCGTGGCCAGTCGCTCACCTCGCCTGGTTAGCCATTAACATTTGCCTGATTCTCGTCTTGATCTGGTCCCTTCTCAAGTGGTGTGGATTCGAGAGGAACGACTGGCGAGGCTATGTATTTGTGGCTTTTTCGCTTGCACTCGCGCCACTAAACACTGGCGTTGCAACAGGGAGCATCGTCATTCCTACAGTGGCGCTCTGCGGATTGGCGCTGTCACGAGATCAACGCGTTGATAGCGAAATTTTTGCTGGAATTTTGTTCGGCATCGCGGTTTGTTGGAAGCCACAGATTGGGTTGCCGTTTCTGGCGTACTACCTGTTGCGAAAGCGTTGGCGACTATGTGGTATCGCTTTCGGCGTCGTCTTTACCGCTGCGATGCTGGCAATGGGGCGACTTGCGATCAGCGGTACTTCTTGGCTCCAGAACTATCAAACGGACAACAAAATCCTGTTCGCGTCGGGGATTCTAAGCGACTTCACTGAACGAAATCCGATGCGTTTCAGCCTGATCAATCTTCAAGTCCTTCTTTATGCCGGCTTGCACCGCGTTTTCGCCGCCAACCTTCTGGCCTTGGCTGTATCCGCTGCTTTATTCGGAATCTGGGTCGTGCTGGTGATGCGGACCGACTCTCTTGATGCCTTGCTGCCGGTGAGCGCAATAGTAGTTCTTAGTTTGCTTCCGGTTTATCACCGGTTTTACGATGCCGTCCTGCTGATTTTCCCGATTGCTTGGAGCCTCAGGGATTTCTCACTGTCCAAGAAACATTTTGCGCGCGGCACTTTTCTATTGACCGTCCCTTTTCTGATTCCGGGCGGATCGATCTTGGAGCAACTCGAACTGCGCGGTCAAATACCGGGCGCCATTCGATGGTCGTGGTACTGGATAAGGATTGCGATGCCTCACCAGATTTGGCTCCTCTTGCTGTTGAGCGTGCTTCTTCTTTGGCGTATGGCGGCCGGGTCGAAACGCACGACCGCTGTCGATACGCCCATCTCGTCGGGAGGGGAATACGAGGCGATTTAACTTCAGTCACTACGTCACTATTACTACCAACTCGATCTACTTCTACTTAAAAAACTCCCCCATATCATTGACAGAGCTCGCTGTGCCCGGATAGCTCGTCACACCCAGTCCCTGCAACATCAGCCGAAGCGTGTTCTGGTGCTGATACAACGTCGTCGACTTATATCCCATCTTCGAAAACTGAGGACTCACCGCAACCCATGCCACGCGCCCGCCGCCATGGGTATTGTCATTCGCGGATTCATCAAAAAGAATAATCAGCAGTCCGCCATCCTTGAAGGTGTTGCTGGCGATGAGGGGAGCAATATTCTTCTTCAGCCAACCGTCGGCGGTCGCGAGCGAGCAGTTATGCGCGTCATTACACAAATTAGGAGTGATGAACGAATACTGTGGGAGATGGCCGTTCGCCAGATCGGTTGCGAATTGCGTGAAGGGCACCAGATTCAATTTCTCGCTAGAACTGTTGATGACGTCGGAAAAAAATGACAGTGGACAATGCCGGCGCGCATATAAGCCAACATCCGGCTGGATGTAGCCGGTGTAGGGCAGGCTTTCCTCGTATGATTTCCAGGTTTTGCCCGCAGTCATCAGATGGCGTACCACGTTATCGGCCGTGACGGTGCCGGTATAGCCGTCGTTATTGGTGATGATCTGCCCTGTCGTCAGCATGAAATAGTTGCCAATCGAAGGATGCGTATTGGCGTAGTACTGCGTCCCGAGGCCGTAGCTTTTGGCCAGGCCATTCAGATAAGGCATCGAAGAATTGCCGATGACACTCGCGTAGTTGTTGTTCTCTTCAACGACAACAAAAACGTGCTTGAAAACCGGAAGGGTCTGAGAAAAACCGGAAACGGAAACAAACAGAAGCAAAAGTCCGCGTAAATAGTTAGACATGATTATTTGATCAACCTCACTGGAGGAAGTACGAAAGTGGCTGGAAATTCGTAGTTTAAGCCTCGCCTAGTAGACACCGCTTCGTCAAAATCGGAAGTTCATTCGACGAGCTTCACTTCGCGGCAGCAATCCAGGCGTCAATCTGAGTTTCGAGCAGATCAAGCGGCAGGGGCCCTTGATCAAGCACCGCATCGTGAAAGGCGCGGAGATCGAACTTCGCTCCCAGCTGTTTCTGTGCTCGCGCTCGCAACTCCAGGATTTTCATCTGCCCCATCTTGTAGGAGAGCGCCTGCGCGGGCCAGGCAATGTAACGGTCTACTTCGGTGTTGATGTTTTCGTCGTCCATTGCCGTGTGCTCGTGAAAAAAGTCGACCATCTGCTGGCGCGTCCAGTGCTGCGAATGCACACCCGTATCCACTACCCAGCGCACCGCTCGCCACATTTCGTTTTGCAACCGCCCGTAGTCACTGTATGGATCCTGATAAAAGCCCACCTCTTTTCCCAACCGCTCCGAGTAAAACGCCCAGCCCTCGGTGTAGGCATTCAAATCAAGGTTGTACTTTCGAAACGGCGGGAGGCCGGTGAGTTCCTGTGCAATTGAGAACTGCAAGTGATGCCCGGGGACGCCTTCGTGATAAGCAATCGCTTCCACATTAAGTAACAGGCGCTTTTCAGGGGCGTATTCATTGACGTTGATGCGCCCTGGACGCGAGCCATCTCCAGCGCCGAGCGAGTAATCGGCCGGCGGTGCGGACGCGGTGCGGTACGCTTCCATGGGAACGACGTCGAGCTTGTTCTTCGGCAGTCGCCCGAACAGCTCCGGCAACTTCGTATACATCTGATCACGATAGTGCGTGTACAAATCAAATAATTGCTGCCCAGATTTCGCGTGCAGTTTCGCATCTTGTTGAATGTGCTGATTGAAAGATTTCAGATCGCTGAATCCCTGCGCCTTTGCGATGGCGAGCATCTGGCTTTCAATTTCCGCCACGCTCTTCAGTCCGAGCTCATGAATTTTTTCAGCTGCGAAATCGGTCGTGGTCTGATGGCGAACCGCGAAGCGATAGCGTGCCTCTCCATCCGGCAAGGCCCACACTCCGGGATCGAGCCGTCCGTGCGGCGCATAATCCTCGCGGACAAATTTGGCAAATTTAGCGTACGCGGGCGCCACTTCGCTCTTGACTGCGCCTTCAATCTTTTCGCGCAACTTTTTCTGATCCGCGTCAGAGATCGCGCTAGGAAATTTCCGCAGCGGCGCGGTGAATGGACTCTCGTCCGGCGGATCGTCGGCAATCTCTTGTGCCTGAGTCGAAACTTTCTCCAGCAGATATTTCGGAGGAACCAGGTGATCGCGCAGTCCATCTCGCATATGTCCGATTGACTGCTCCAGCACGCGCGGAATCTGGTGAAGACGAGCGAGGTAGTCTTCGTAATCTTTCACCGAGCGAAATGGAGAATCAAAAGGCAGTGAAGCGTAGAACAAATGAACTCCGCCGAACTGCGTGGCCGGCATCTCCCAGTCTTTGAATTGCGCGGCCTCAAGTGCCTCGCGGAGGCTGCGCATGATCAAGGCATGGTTCAGTTTTTCCTGCTCCGGAAATCCGGTAACGTCGATCGCTTCGAAGCGCGCCAGCGATTGGCGCGCGTGTTCGAGGTCGTCGGCAATCGCCTTGTCCGAATAATCGCTGACCTTATCGTTGTAGCGGTTGTCGCCCACCTGAGTGGCAAGTTCCGGCTGCGTGCGAAGCGTGTATTCCCACTCGTCGGCGAGCAGGCGATTGAGCGCGGCTCGCCGTGCTTCGAGAGATTGTTCAGCAGCCGAGGCGAGAAGAGGAACGAACAGGGCGAGAACGGAAAAAACAATCACGAGAGATGTTCGCAAGTCGCAGGGCCTCGAATCTCTAAACTTTATATCCAGTTATTTTCTATTTATTTTCTATCTTGGCATGCGCCGTAAAAATAGCAGAAAAACGCCAGTTGCGCGGGTTCGCGGAAGCCGACTTTCTGTCCGCCGTGCCGAAAAAGTAATGCGTCCAGCAAAGATGGCATTCGTCGCTCCTGTGCAAACTACTGCATATTTGCAGTACCTTCAAAGGTAACAGGGTCACGATTACCGAAGTGCGTGTCCTTTCTTGTAATTAAGATTAAACGCAATTAATTCATAAGGTTATCGGCTACCATCCCCAGCGGAACGCTTTGCACTTTGCCATTGCATAAAAACCCGTAAATCGCCTACTATCGGACAGTTGCAGCAGACCGGCGCCGATCCGAGGCGATTTGGCGACACTCTTGCATCTTAATAATCAGCCGATTAGAGAATTAGCTGGAGATTACCGGCTAGGTACTAGCTCGGCAGAGTACATCGGGGAATAGATCAGTGAAGGTCAGGGCCGGTTTTCTTCGTCTTGCATGTTTCTTCGGACTAGCAATCTTGCTGGAAGCGAGCGGTATCGCCGCCAGCGTCAACCCGCCCACACTCACTCATCGTTCCAGACCTCGCGGAGTTACCGAAAATCAACATGCCAAAAGGCGCATGAGAACGCTGGCCAGGAGCCGCGTCCCGCGCTCGCACTACGCCGCCCACACTGCTTCTTCTTCTGCTACCCATCCGGCCTCCACCGTCCGTCGCCATCGCTACCATGAGCGCTTTTCCACCAGCTCATTTGCCTCGGCGATTGCGGACGGCGATCAGACTGGCGGGGAAGACCCCGTCGTCCGGCAGGCCGCGATCGATGCCTTGGGCAACATGAACGGCACCGTGGTTGCGATCGAGCCGACCAGTGGACGCATTCTCGCCATGGTCAACCAAAGACTGGCGCTTTCCGGTGGCGCACAGCCTTGCTCGACAATTAAACTTTCCGTCGCCTTGGCCGCCCTCAGCGAGGGCGTGATCGATGAGCAGACGCCGGTAGCACTCGGCGGTCGCAGCCGCATGAACCTTACGATGGCGCTGGCGCACTCGAACAATGCTTATTTCGAAGCAGTCGGACGCAAGCTCGGCTTCGAAAAAGTCCAGTATTACGCGCACCAATTCGGCCTCGGCGAACTCGCCGGCTACCAAATTCCCGGCGAACAGTTGGGCACCTACCCGGAAGAAGAAATCTCCGCCAAACTCGGCGGCGTCAGCAAAATGTGCTCCTTTGGCGAAGGCATCTCGATGACCCCGCTGCAACTGGGCGCGCTGGTTACGGCGATCTCCAATGGCGGCACCCTCTACTACCTCCAGCATCCGACCAATCCCGAAGAAGTAGCGAACTTCCAGCCTCGCGTGAAGCGCCATCTCGATATCGAGCCCGTGATTCCAGAGCTTTCCGACGGCATGGCAGGGGCTGTCGCCTATGGCACTGCGCGCAGCTTGCGCTTGAACTTTAATGAAGAATCGATCCTCGGCAAGACCGGAACCTGTTCGCACGCCGGTACCCGCTTTGGATGGTTCGCCTCCTACGCCAATACCGACATCGGACGCATCGTCACAGTCGTCTTCTTGCAGGGCGGACGTCCCACTTTCGGACCCAAAGCAGCCGAGATTGCCGGGCGCATGTACCGCAATCTCTACGATCACAACTTCTTCGTGGCCGGAGCAACCGGTGCGACCACCTCGTCCGATCTGAGGAAGGTCAGCACTCCACAGCAATAGGGGGCGTTACCCGCAATTCTTCCGTAGAGACGCGGCTCGCCGCGTCTTCCCTCTGCAGTGACCAAAGGAACCCGTCCCGCCCTGTTCTTCCGCATGTGCCCGCCACTCCTCATTAGAATATTCACTGGTACACCCGATTTGTCTCATACGCTCGTACCATACGGTCGTCGAAACCATGAGCTCGTCCTCTGCCGCATTAGCGAAACAGCACAATGAGCCGGCAACCGCGACTCTCTCCACTAACCCCGGTCTGTTGCAATCGCCGTGGCAAACGACATTACTCCTCTGCGTGCTCTTAACCGCCTGCGTGCTGGCGTCCTACTATCCCGTAATCCACAACGGATTCATCAACTTCGACGACGACGCCTACATCCTCGACAATTCCCACGTAAAGGCAGGTTTGGCGTGGCCGACGGTCAAGTGGGCCTTTACCACTTTTGATAATGCAAACTGGGCTCCTCTGTCATGGCTTTCCCATGCGCTGGACTGCGAACTCTTCGGATTGAATCCTTCCGGCCACCACTCCATGAGTGTGTTGCTGCACTCCGCCAATGCCATTCTTCTGTTTTTGCTGCTCCAATCAGCAACCGGGTCTCGATGGCGAAGCCTGATGGTCGCCGCATTGTTTGCGCTCCACCCGATCAACGTTGAGTCAGTGGCATGGGCCGCCGAACGCAAAAATGTGTTGAGCATGCTTTTCTTTCTGCTCGCCTTGCAGGCCTATACCTGGTACACACGAAAACCGGCGATCCTCCGCTACGCAGCGATATTTGTTTTATTTGCGATGGGACTCTTAAGCAAGTCACAGATTGTCACCTTTCCATTTCTACTTTTTCTGTGGGACTACTGGCCGCTGTACCGCATTTCCCCCTCCGCGGATTCCGATGCACTGAGCCAATCGGCGACCGGCCTCTTTCGATGGAAGAGTCTTCTGTTGTGGGAAAAAGTGCCGCTTTTGCTGCTTTCTGCCTCTAGTGCGGTGGTGACGATGAAGGCCGAGACGGCCGGAGGAGCTGTCGCTAGCCAATACAGCCTACTGTTGCGACTCCAGACCGCTGTGATCGCGTACGCGAGTTACTTGGGCAAAGCTGTGTGGCCGTCCAAGCTGGTCGCGCTCTATCCGCACCCCACCAAACTTTATCCATCGTGGCAAGTCGGCGGGGCTTTAATTTTATTGACGCTCATCACTGCCGCGGTTCTTCTTGCCCGTAGTCGCCGATACTTGCCCGTCGGATGGCTATGGTTTCTGGGAAGTTTGGTGCCGATGATCGGTCTGGTGCAGGTAGGGTCGCATGCAATCGCCGATCGTTTCGCCTATCTTCCCTTCATTGGCTTGTTTCTGATTTGTACCTGGCTAGCGGCCGACCGCTGCCAGGCTCGTCGCATTCCCCCCGCGCGTGTAACGGCCGTCGCGGTTTGTTGTCTGCTTTTTCTTGGCGTGCTTACCTACCGTCAGGTTGGTTATTGGCACGATATTCGATCCTTTTGGCAACGCACCCTGGCGCTCACCGAGAACAACTATGTAGCGCATGACACGCTTGGTGTATATCTTGCCAGCCAGGGCGATACCGACGAAGCGGTTGCGCACTTTCGCGCCGCAATCGCCATTCGTCCCGATGATCTGCCCGCGAATCTGAATCTTGGTACTTATGAGCACGGCCGCGGCAATTTCCCCGCTGCCATCGCCAGGTATCAGATGGTCGCCGAGCACGCGGCCGACTTGGGTGTTCGCTCCAAGGCTTATGCCAATCTGGGTTCCGTCTATCGCCAGATGGGAGATTTACCAAGAGCAAAAAAGGATTTCGAAGCGGCCGTGCAATTCGATCCAAATGACACTTTGGCGATTGTCGGACTGGGGTTGATCGCAGAAAAAAATGGCGATCCGGCGGAGGCTGTTCGTCAGTTTTCAATCGCAATGACGATCGAACCGACTGACGTCGGATTTCTGCTGCTGGCCCATGCGTTAGAGCGGGAAGGGAAGCCGGCCCAAGCGAACTTAATTCGCCAACGAGTGGCGCGTTTTTCGCCGAATCTTGCAGAAGCGCGAAAAGTTGCAGACTCCCTTCTTGGCGGAAAATAAGTGCGACTGGGTAACCAGGGGAATTCATGTTTCGAAGTTTCACTCGCCAATCCCTGCAGCCTGGTTAAGAATCATGGAGTCCATGAACTCGTCTTCCTCGGCGGCGGCAACCAGACACGTTGAACGCCCTGAAGTCCAAGGGTTCACAAAGCTATTTCAGTCGTCTCGGATAGCAATCCTTCTCGACTGCCTGCTGCTGATCGCGGTCGTGCTCGCCTGCTACAACCCGGTAACTAGCAACGGTTTTCTAAACTTCGACGATGACCGCTATATCACCGAAAATCCTCATGTAAGAGCTGGCCTGAACTGGCCGACCGTTCAGTGGGCATTTACTACTTACGATCAGGGCAACTGGCATCCCCTGACCTGGCTTTCGCATGCTCTCGACTGCACGCTATTTGGACTGAACCCCGCCGGCCACCACTACACGAGCCTGTTGCTGCACGCCATCAACGCCGTTCTTCTCTTTCTGCTGCTGCGGAGTGCTACAGAATTTCGCTGGCGCAGCCTGATGGTTGCCGCTCTATTCGCGCTTCATCCCATCAACCTCGAGTCCGTGGCGTGGGCGTCCGAGCGGAAGAATGTTTTGAGCATGATGTTTTTTCTGCTCGCTCTCTTTTCCTATGGATGGTACGCGCGCAAGCCTCGCCTCGGCCGCTACGCCACCGTGGCCGGCTTCTTTGCTCTTGCTCTGCTCAGCAAGCCGCAGGTCGTCGCCTTTCCGTTCCTTCTTTTGTTGTGGGATTACTGGCCGCTTTGCCGAATCGAAGCTCCGACCATCCCGGCTCCCGCAACTCAACCCGCCGGTGCGCCGAAGTTCCGAATGACTTGGTTGGTAGCGGAGAAGCTGCCGCTCCTGCTCCTATCCGCTGCCAGCATTGTGGTGACCATCACAGCTCAACGAGCCGGAGGCGGCGTCAAAACTCTCTCTCTCTACAGCCCGCTGTTACGTTTGGAAACCGCTGTAATTTCGTACGTCAGCTACCTTGGCAAGGCGTTCTGGCCCGTGAAACTGGCTGGACTCTATCCTCATCCCACGCAACTCTATCCAGCGTGGAAGGTTGCGGCCGCCGCATTTTTACTGGTCGTCATCACCGCCTTAGTCATCCGCGCGCGCGAGCGCCGATATCTGTTCGTGGGATGGTTCTGGTTTCTAGGCAGCCTGATACCAATGATCGGCCTGGTGCAAGTCGGCTTTCAATCCATGGCCGACCGCTACGCCTACATCTCGTTTATTGGCTTGTTCCTGATGTTAATTTGGTTCGCGGCGGACTGGGCCAAAGCTCGTCAAGTCTCGGCGCCAGTGGCAGCCATTCCCGCAGTATTTTGCCTGCTTGTGTTGGGATCCCTCACGTACCGCCAACTTGGCTACTGGCACGATGTCTCGTCATTCTGGTCCCACACATTAGCTGTTACTCAAGACAATTACATTGCGCATGACTCGCTCGGAGATTTTCTGCTCACCCACGGCCATGCCGACGAGGCAGCCGAGCACTTTCGCGCCGCCATCGCCATCCGTCCCGATGATCTGGCCGCTAACCTGAATCTCGCTAACTATGAAAACGCCCGCGGAAATTTTCCGGCAGCCATCGAACATTACGAAAAGGTGGCTGCTGAAAGCGCCAGGATGGGCTTGCCTGCCGCGTCCCTCCAGGCTTCTGCCTGCCTCAAATTAGGAACGATTTATCGGCGGACGGCTGACTTCACGAAGGCGACGGAATATTTTGAGAAAACACTGCTGCTAGTTCCCAATCAGCCGCAAGCGCTGATCGGCCTGGGGTTGATCGCGGAAGGAACTGACAACGTGAAGGAAGCGATTAGGGATTACTCACAGGCGATGGAGGCCGAACCGAGTGATGTGGGATATCTATTGCTGGCGCATGCGCTGCACCAGGAAGGGAAGTTAGATGAGTCGAAGGCGACCTATGCGCTCGCGGCACGTTCATCGAATTTAGCCGAAGCGCAGAAAGCCGCGATGGCGCTGCTCTCAGGGAAGTAATTGTCGTTCAGTTCCGCAGCCTACCGCTTGACCTCGTCCTTCGCGACCGCGCCGTCCTTAATATGGATGATGCGGTGCGCGTACTCCGCGATGTCATGCTCGTGTGTCACCAGCACGATCGTATTGCCTTCGGAGTGCAGCCGATCGAACAGCGCCATGATCTCGTTGCCAGTTTGCGAATCTAGGTTTCCAGTCGGTTCGTCGGCAAGAATAATGGCAGGCTTATTTACCAACGCTCGTGCGATGGCGACACGCTGCCGTTGTCCTCCAGAGAGTTCGTTGGGCTTGTGATTCATTCGCGATTCCATGCCAACCGAAGTGAGCGTCGCCTTAGCGCGCGCTGTCCGCTCGTCGGACGCGATTCCCGCATATATCAGGGGCAGTTCCACATTATGCAGAGATGTGGCGCGCGCCAGCAGATTGAAGGTCTGGAACACAAAACCAATTTCGCGATTGCGAATGCGTGCCAGTTCGTCGTCGTCAAGTTCGCTTACCAGTTGTCCGTTGAGCCAGTACTGACCCTTCGATGGCGAGTCGAGGCAGCCAATCAGATTCATCAGCGTCGATTTCCCCGAGCCGGACGGCCCCATGATAGCGACGTATTCATTGCGCTGAATGCGTAGGTTGATGCCGCGTAGCGCATGCACCTGTTCCGAGCCCATATCGTATGTCTTCCACAGATCCTCGGTTGAGATCATGTAGGAATCGGGGGAAGCCCAATTCGCCGGTTTATCCATCGATAGGACCTCGGCAGTCGCCATCTTTGCTCTCCTTATCCGAGTCGAACTGGGGCACGTACGCTCCTGCGTTTAGACGTTCTAACCAGGCAGAGGTTAGACGCCGGCGGTAGAGGAGCGGCCTGCCGCACCTCTTTCAAGAACCTCCCAGGCCGTTAGCTCACCGGTGTCGCTCTGACAACCTTGAATCTATTCCTGCCCATGCTACTAACAAAAGGTCCAATCGCACCCGGTTACATAGACAGTTACGTTCAAATCAAGAGGAAAGTTCCGACCAGATACGCCCACAACTATTTCTATAGGGTAACCTTCAATGAAGCGGTGGTGCCAATGCCGATGGTGATTCATTATAACGCGGCTATTTGAGGCGTTCGTGTGTCAAAAATTTGTCACGGCCGTCTTTGTGTGATGTTTTGAGGGAGGTCCGAACTGGCGCGGCTGGACAGTTGTGTCACTTGCCCAACAGCTTCCTTCCGAAAGCACGGGCAA
>Ga0209422_1000229_pt1 | contig 13917 bp, 13 predicted proteins | sample BlaSpr_A8_OM2_M3_FD_187983 | JGI IMG/M metagenome (GOLD analysis project Ga0209422, IMG submission 187983) | Forest soil microbial communities from Thunder Bay, Ontario, Canada - Black Spruce, Ontario site 2_A8_OM2_M3 (SPAdes) (version 2) | ecosystem: Environmental > Terrestrial > Soil > Boreal... | reverse complement strand
TTCGCCCGCCGTACCCGCATTCGGCTGATGTGAGCCAGCCGAAGGATCTTCGTGTATCAAACGCGAGGAAGCGGCTGCCGCGGCAGCGACGCCCAAAATGAGCCACCACATGGTGCCGACCTTCGGAAAGAAGATCAAATCGTCAAAAAACTGATGCGCGCAGATGGCAGCCGTTGCTGCAAGTGCCGCAGTTGCGAGCAGCGCTCGTGACTCAATGAAGGTCGAAATCAAACCGTAAATGGTCGCAACGACGGCCGCGAACATGACGATGCCGCCCTCGGCAAGACTCTGCAGATACCAGCTGTTCGCGTGCGTGCGCACGCCGATCAGTCCCACGCTTCCGAGCTGCGTCTCATAGTTGCCGGCGCCCACCCCGGTCAGCGGATGCGATCGCCAGAGCGTCACCGCGGCATGCCAAAGCTGACCGCGGGTCCCCAGTCCGCCGTTGAACGAATCGCCGGCATCGTTTGGGCCCTGGGGCAGCGCTCGATACGCCAGCGTCGCGATCGCGGCCAGGGAGGCCACAATCGCAAACGGCGTGACGCGCCGGCCTTCGGCGCGCTGGGAAGCAATCGCGAAAACCGCGATGCCGATCACCATCCCGAGCATCCCGGCGCGGGACAAGGTCAACATGCTGGTAAGGATCGCCAAGACGGCGACCAACGTGCCGGCCGCGCGTAGCGGTTTTTGTAGGCGCACGCAGAGCAATACCGGAACGATGATCTCGAGCCAACCGGCCAATTGATTCGGTCCTTCCAGCGGTCCGGCGATGCGCGGCACGATGTGGCCGAGAACGAATGCCGTTTCCGGAGCGCCGGTGCTCTCTTGCGATAGCGCTGCGAGGCACACCGCGCCGGTAACGAGTACGAACGCGACGCCCACCGGACGGCGGTCCGGTTCGATGCGGTATGCGAGAAAACTCACCGCGAAGACGATCGCGTATTCGACATATTTCAGTGTTTCGCGTAGGACTGGACCACGATATTCCGCATTCGTGAACGAGATCACCGTCGCCGCGACCAAGCCACCGATGCATGCGATCGGAATGAGCGCTTCACGCCGTCCCCAGAGCTCTTTCCACGGCGCGCGCGGCGCAAAGCCGATGAGCGTCCCGACGATCGCCGTCTTGAAAAATGTGATCGTCGTAAAGCCCAGCGAGATGCTGGGCCCGAACGGTCCTAGAACGATCAGCAAAGCGATCGCATAGATCGGCCGGCGCCAGGCGAGCACGAGCGCCACGACAAAAATGAGAACGAACGCAGCGAACGTAAACGGGGTCATGGGCACCGCTTGCGCTACTGCCGTACCGGCGGGCAAGATCAGCGAGCCCGAACTGCTGCGGTATTGAAAACTGCGAATCAAAACGCTGAGCCGGCGCGGATCTTCGTTGATCCCGAGATCCTTCGGAACGAACGATAAGGCCGCGGTGACGCTAAGCAGCGACACGGCAGCGCGGCGCGGAGGTAGCACCAGAAGGACGGCGTGTTCTCCCGGTCCGTAACAGCACCGGATTTCCGGATTCTTGCCTTGGATCTGCAACGTCAGGCGTTCCGTCTGAGCGCGGAACGGCGCGTAGTTCGGGACGGCAAACACCAGGACGACCGTGTTCGCGACGGCCGGCGCGGTCAACCGAAGCACCGCCTTCGGTCCCATCCAGCAGCACGAACCCGAATCTTGGCCGGGATAGAGTCCGGAGACGATCGCGTCGGCCGGTGAATGGGCGCCCTCGCCTAGGCCCGAAGGAAAATAGGTCGCGCCCAGCATCATCACGGCGCAAGGCATGAGAAGCATCGATAACGCGAAGCGCCGGATCATCGCGCAACTGCGCAAGATCGAATTCATCTTTGTCCGGCATGGTTCGCGCGAAGTGGTTCGGCGCACCCTTTTGAAGGCCGGGGCGCAGCTAAGGGCGCTGGGGGGAGCATGGGCCCGGAATCGCGTTTGGAGGAAGCGTGCCCAGCTCTTGCGTGTGCGCGTCGGCGGTCTGCGCGGCAGCCCGCGAGCGGATGCCGAGGTTCGCATCTTCCTCTACGCGGCAGGGTCTCCCAGTGCCCTGCAAACGAGTCTATACTGGCTCTGCCAGCTCCGAATGCCGGTGACGGTCCTCGAAGATCTCTCGCATGGCTTTTTCGCCGCCGTCGCGCAGGCCGCGTTGGCCTGCGAGGAGCCATTTGTGGTCGCGGTCCCCGCCGGTTTCGTCCCGATGCCCGGCTGGCTCGAGACGCTTCGGTCGACACTTGGGGATTCCGTCGTCGCCGCCGCGCCGCTCGTGTTCGATGCGCGCAAGCAGCCGCTCACCATTGAAGGTGACACCGAAGACCCGGCTTTCCGTTACCGTCGAACGGCGCGTCGCGTGCCGGTCGCCGGGTCCTTGATCCGGCGCGAGGTCGCGGCGGCGCTCCACGGCGATCAAGCTGCGCTCACCTCCGATGCGGGCGATCTGATATTTGCGCCCGCGGCCGTTGCGGTCGACCTGGGGTCGCTGCGTCCGTATACGCAGATTGCGTTTTTGCGCGCCGCGCGCAGCGTGGCATTCTTCGACGCCCACGCGCCGTATTATGATCGAGAAGGTGGCGGACACCGTATGTGGCATCTGCTCGAGATCGCGCGTAAGGTAGGCTGGCACACGGTCTTCGTGCCGATGGACGGATCGATTCCGGAGCCGTATCTTACGCAGCTCCGGCAGCGCGGTATCGAGGCGCTCTACCCGCATTCGGCGGAGCCGCTGGAGCGGCTCGTGCGGCGACGCGCCGTCGAATTCGACGTCGCCTGGTTCTCGCGCCCCGCCGTCGCAGCGACGCTGGCTCCGATCGTGCGAGACGCGAATCCCTCAGTGGGGATCCTCTACGATACCGTCGACCTGCATCACGTCCGGCTGCAGCGGCGAGCCGAACTGCTCGCCGATGAGGATGATTGGACAAGTGTGCGGGAGACAGAGTTCGGACTTGCGCGGCAAGCCGATGCGGTGGTGGCGGTCACTGCCGACGAGAAAGACGCTCTCGAGCGCGCCGGGGCCCGCAACGTCTTCGTCGTCCCGACGTTGCACGAAAGAGTCGAGCACGATCCGGTGCCGTTCGATGAGCGCCGGGGGCTGCTCTTCATCGGCAGCTACGACCACGAACCCAACGTCGACGCGGCGCTGTACCTGTGCCAGCGGATCATGCCGCTCATCTGGAAGCGGCTGCCTGACGTCCGGCTGACTTTGCTCGGTAGCAATCCGCCGCCACGCGTACGTGCACTTAGGTCGAAGACCGTATCGGTGCCGGGATACGTCCCCAATGTCGGCGGCTTCTTCGAGAGCGCCAGGGTCTTCGTCGCGCCGCTGCGCTACGGCGCCGGCATGAAGGCAAAGCTCACGCAGGCCCTTGCGTATGGCCTGCCGACCGTTACGACGCCGAGTGGTGCCGAAGGCGTTCAAGAACGAAGGGCGCTGGTCGTTACGGACGACGATCGTGCCTTTGCCGATGCCGTCGTTCGCTTGTATACGGACGCCGCGAGTTGGCAATTGCTGAGCGCCGCCGCTCGGGACGCCGCGGTGTTTTACGAGCCTGCCAACTTCTGTGCGCAGGTCTCGAGCATCTTGGAGACGTGCGCGGCTCTTGGTTCCGGACGCTCCAATGCGGGCGCCGGCGCGATATGATGTCGCGAAACGAGCAGCCACGCGCTTCAGTCACTATCTTAACGCAGTACGGGATTGATCTGTTGCTGGATTGCCTCCGTTCTCTAAGGGCGCGGCGTCCCTGCGAATTATTGCGAAAAGAGCGACCTAAGCAGCGTCTCCCGACCTAGAAACTGTTTGCAGCCTCTTCCTTTCGGTTCTTCTATCGAGTACTACGCGTTGGCAGTCATTCTTGAAGCTCGCTGCTCATCTGCTGTAAATCTTAAAGCAAGCGTTAGATGCGGATCACAAATCTCGCGATATTTTCGGTCGCATTGAGCGCCTACTTGACCATGAATTGCCTTGGTGCGCCAACCGGAACAAAGTGTTTCACATCTTCGAAAAGTGCAGCCAACTGGATAGAATGGGCCCCCTTTCGGAGGCCGCTAGTCGAAATTCTTACGTTGTTGAAACCACTCATCAACATCGCCTCGGTTTTGTACCCCTTCACGAGGTCAGGTCTTGATTGACCGTACAAATTCGTGCCGTTGATTACTCGCGCCGAGTCAATGATGAACACCACGCCGTTGACAGGCGCTTTTATCCTGCCATCCGCAACCCAGCCACTAGCGAACATTTCCGAATTCGCGGGGAATATCTTCGACTCGTTATTGAGTTCGTTTGGCTTTGTAGAAAGAATGTCAAGATTACCAATTGCCGCCCCGCCTTTGGCTGAAACCAAGTGCGAAACCGCCGCGTCATCTAAAACGATTTTCTTAGGCACTACAGCGGCACCGACTGCCTCGGTTGCACCGTTACTCGAAGCTGGTGCCGCAGCCGGCACTGACTGAGACGGTAAAACGAACACGGCATACGATAGGAAGCCGAGCGCAAATGCAACAGCCGCAACACCACCCGCATAGTTGCCTTGTGTAGAATTTCCCAAGTAGCGCACACCAAGAAATCGAACCAGGAAGAAAACGAGCACTACAAGCAAGGTCGAGAATAGCACCGACCGGATTTCGGAAGCCGCTTTATGCTACCCTCTTTTGTGCTGCCCTCTGCGAAACAAGTGCGCTCCTGAGGCTACGTAGAATTTGCAGAACTGGCGGCCCTCCGCGCCTTCCTATCGCTAATCCCAATCAACGACACTGAAGTGGAACGGCGAAGTATTTTTCAATCATCTCTACGCCGCAGGCAAACCTCTATGGAGGTGGGCTGCAAGCCATCGCCGGGACCCCGTTTTTTGGCGGCTCCTTGGGAACTCAAACTCCTGAATCTGGGCGCTCAACCCTAATACGTCAATTGTGCAGGGTGGCCGCGCGATTTCGATGAACGCGATTATTAATGTTGCTGCGAACTAATACTTTGACAAACAACGGAGCAACCAACAAGCTGACGGCGCCAGCACTAGATAAGTGGTTCATCTTAGCGGTTCTCTTTGCGGTGCTATTTAAGAGTTGGCTGACATCAGACGTACGAATTCTGCCTTACTATGGCCCTCATGATACCACCAACTACCTTGAGCATGCAGTGAGCCTCGCCTCGGGTCATTGGTTCGGAACGTATGACAATCTCACGCTCATAAAGCAGCCATTTTTTCCAATATACTTAGCCCTCGTTGAGCAGATTGGTCTTCCGCTTCCCACTGCACATTTGCTCCTGGATGCACTCGCGGGTATCGTTGCCTGCCTTGCGGTCGCCCCGCTGATCAAGGGCCACGCCAGACTTATAACTCTCTTTCTTATTCTTTATTTCAACCCGTTCTCATACGATTCGCTTGCGTGGTTGACGCTTCGCAGTCAAATTAATCCAGATCTTGCGCTCTTATCGATATCGTGCGCGTTCGGCATCTATACTAGTCGTGCGGGAAGACGAAGGAACGCAGTTTTGTGGAGCGTCGGACTCGGTGCATCGTTCTCTGCGTTTTGGTTGACGCGCGAGGAAGCCGTCTGGCTTGTCCCGGGCGTGCTGATGATCTTCGCGGCCTATGTTCTGTGGGCAGTGCGACAGGATCGCAGCAAGGTTCGATGGATGCGCTTGGTAATTCTCGTTCCTTGCGTGATTTTGGCTATCTCCGTTGGCTCCGTAATGATTAAGAACGGTTTGACCTACGGGTGGTTCGTAACAAACGAACAACAGGCACCGGAGTTCGATTCAGCTTATAATTCGCTTGCGAGAATTGACGTGTCGGCTGATCGGCATTTCCCTGCACCGAAGGCTGCTCGTGAAATTGCATATAGAGTAAGCCCAGCTGCGAAAGAACTTGAGAAATCTTTTGAGGGACCGAATGGAACAGGCTGGGTTTCTATCGCGTGCGGCGCGGATCCTGATATTTGCGTAACACAGCACGATATTGCGCGTGGCTGGTTTCAATTTGCCTTTCGTGACGCTGTCAGTGCTGCGGGTCACCACTCCTCCGGCGCTTCCGCTCGAGCTTACTATGTTGAACTGGCGCGTCAACTCGACGCCGCGTGCGCCGCGCAAGAGATTCGGTGTACTCCGAAGGGCCACACACTCTATCCCCTCCTGCAGGGACGGGATGCGGCTTCGATCGCATCGGCCGCTGTCAGCGGCCTGCAGAATCTCCTCCTTTTCAAGAGTTTGTCATTCGATCCCTGGGCTTACGACATGCCGTCGGCCTCGCTAGTAGCGGACTACAATTTTGTCGCCCGCTCGGTCGACGACGGCGCTGCGCCTAATCGTCCTCATGAATTCGATCATGCGCTAAAGCAAGGTTTGATACGCCAATTTGGTCGCGGGTACGAAGTATTGATGGGGCCATGCGTGTGTGCGATGTTGCTGCTTGTTGCTTTTCGAATTTATCGCGCCATCGCGCGGCGCGCGGCGGTCAAAGACCATGTCGTTCTTGCCAGCAGTGTGTTGGTGAGCGTCTTGATGTTAGTGTTCGTCCTATCAATTATCACCGTGTATTCATTCAATTCGTTCAATGCCGAATACATGGGCGCAATGATGCCGTTAATCTTGCTCGCTTTTTCGGTGACGCTATTGCATGAGGGTTTGATCAGCCGCAGAGTATTGAGCCGTCATATTTCGCGGGCGGGAAATCGCGCACGGCTGGAGTGATCCCGCCATTTCTAGACACGGAGTGCTGTTATTTGCGCCGCGTCTCGCTCCCGCCAGGCCAGCGGGCGTGAGGTAGCCGAGGCTTGTAAGTGAGGGCGTTCGTTGTAGCGATCGATCCAGGCGGGCCGCGATGCTCGAACTCGCTTGGACGCGCGGATAGCAGCTCTTATGGAGCCGGCGATGCCACTGCGAGCGCTCGAGTTGCGTGACGCTCCGAACCGTTTGCGATTGACCAGAACGCCTTTCTCCCGCAACCGAGCCCACACCATCCGGTAACCAAGATACGGTTCGGCGTCGATGAAATGCTTGATGCGCTGCGCGAGCACCTCGTCGACGATGGGGACGCGCTCCCGCTCGTGGTAGTAGGCGGTGCTCCGCGCGACGTCGAGCGTTCGGCAAATCACGGCTTTGGGCCATCCACGTCGAGCAGAGAGCCGTGTGACATCGGCTCGACTGAAGCGAAAGGCCGCATGGCCTCTTTGCGAATCTCGTTCTCCATAAGGAGTTCGCCGATTTTGGCCTGCAAACGCTTGATCTCAGCGCGGTTTCGGCCTCGAGGCCTTTCAGGTTGACTTTCAGGGCGTCAACGCCGGCGCAATGATACTCGTCGGCCCGTTGCCGGAACTCGCCCTGCGTAAATCCATATTTCCCACACGCTTCCGGACCGCGATCTGGCCCTTGGGCACTCAAGGGTGATCGTCGCCTTACGCTGAGCCGTCGAGCGCTCAAACTTCTCCGGCTCCGGGGGTTGCTGATGTAGCTGCTTTGGCATTGAACACCTTTCTAGCGATGATTTCGCTTATCAGCTGTCTAGCCCCGGCGGGGGTCACTCCACGCACTGGAGCGAACCGGGGAAATTAGCCCAACCGACTGAAGCGTTGTCGTGCCGTGGCGTCGATAGTGATGCGTCATCGTCATGGTGTGACCCGACTTGAGAGGAAGGCCCCGTTACCTGCGATCCAGGCCTTGAATTTGGCTTTTCTTGTCCGCACACAGAACCAATGCGTCCTCGGGCGGATGAAGATACAAGCCGTCGATGTCGATCAATTTGTCGATGAACTGCGGATCGTTGCTAAGCTTGAATGTGTGAACGAGATGTGGCTTGAGCCGATGAGTTTTCCAGATGCGCGCGATCGAAGCCGCAATCACGTGAACAACCGCGGCCAGCGAACGCTGACTTCACTGCGTCGCGCCTCGTGGCAGTTCGCTCGTCGTCATACTCACGATTTTGCGGACCTTCGCGTCACCGATCACGCGTTTACGGCCGGGGCGAGGCGCGTCTTTCTCGATACCCGACATACCCGATTTACAGAAACGATTTCGCCAGCATGTCACCAAGTAACGACTCGCACTGATGCGCTGGGCAATTTCTTGATTGTGCAAACCACCAGCGGCAAGCAAGACCACTCTCGCACGCTGCACCAGACGAGCCAGTTGCGCGCTTCGCGCACGCGCAAGTCTTTGCAATGTGCTGCGTTGTTCGGCGGTAATCGTAATCGTCGCGGCAACTCGCATGCATCGCCCTCCTTCTCTTCATATCAATCGCTTTACCACCGTCAACAGTGGCAAGACTTGTGGCGCACAACACTAGTTTGACATTGGACGCGCCCACGCCCACTCCTCAAAGCACGAGCTTATTTGATGTCGACTAAGGCAGACGTCGTTGTAATCGGCGCGGGCTTCTATGGAGCGCGGATCGCACTCGCTCTAAAACGAGCCGGTGCGGAGAGCGTTATCATTTTAGATCGCGACGACGGGTTGATGCGTCGGGCTTCGTTTGCGAATCAGGCGAGGATTCACAACGGCTATCATTATCCACGCTCGATCGCAACGGCTTCCAGCGCTCGCACGAATTTTCGGCGCTTTACGGAAGACTACGGATTCGCGATCGACAGCGGCACGCAGATGCTTTACGCGATAGCGCGCGATTCAAAGATATCTGCCGAACAGTTCGCGCGTTTTTGTGCAAGTATTGGCGCCCGGTGTGACATTGCGCCGCTTGTAAGTAGTCGACTGTTCGACTCGAGCACCGTGGAGGCTGTATTCGCGGTTGACGAACTGTCATTCAATACAACAGCTATCGCACGACAAATCGCCGGGCAATTGCTGAAAAGTGGAATAGAATGTCGGTTCCAGTCACCTGCGCGGATCGCTACCCACAATGCCGATGAAGTCATCGTGGCGATTCCAAACGAGACGATCACCGCCCGCTACGTCATCAATTGCACATACGCCGCGTTGGATGGAATTGGTGTGGAGATTACGCATGTCATCAAGCGAGAGCTCGCCGAACTAGCACTTTTGCGGCCGCCTAGTGCGCTAGCCGGACTAGCGGTCACCGTTATGGACGGCCCGTTTTTTTCAGCGATGCCGTTTCCCGCTCTGGGCTGCTACTCGCTCTCGCATGTACGATATACGCCCCATGCCGCTTGGGTTGGCTCGGGAGAATGCGAGTCCACTCAGTCGTCTCGAGCGGAGTTGATGACCCGCGACGCAGCTCGATTCTTACCAAGCCTTGCGACAGCACAATATCTCGGGTCGCTCTTCGAAGTTAAGGCAATCCTAGAGTCGAGTGAAGGGACCGACGCGAGGCCGATTCTATTCGAAGTGAGCGCAGCCTCAAAACGTGTAATTTCGGTATTGGGTGCTAAAATCGATAACATTTACGACGTGGAAGAACTGCTTCTTCAGCAGAATTGGGCAATATGAGTTCTCACAAAAACCGGCTGCACTCGATTACGGCGGTAATCGTCGTCGACCTCGTGGTTCCCGATACAGCAGTCTTCCACGCTACAGCAAAGCAGTTAGCGGTTCTTGCCGACGACAGCGAGATTCTCATCGTGGCCAATGGTGTGAATTCTATCGTAGCGACGGCCCTTTCAAACTTAATAAGCGAGATCGGCGACGCCACCGTGCATTTTCTAGCGGAGCCCGTAGATAACGACGTAGCGACGCTTATCGGCTTTGATCGTTCGCTTGGAGACGTGCTCGTCGTGATGACGCCCACTGTGGAGGAGCTGGAGGCACTTCCTGCTCTGCTGACTGAAACGCATAACAGCGAAATCGTCTTTGCTGTCCCGACACGCGCGCGAAACAGCACGGCTAATCACTTTGCCGGCGGGCTGTTTTTCAAAGCGTATAAGGCGCTGATGGGCGTAGATATTGTCTGGCCGACGCCGCGGCTCCGCCTCTATAGCCGTGCGGCAGCGCGCTACCTGGCGTCACGGCTCGACGGCCCGTTCCTGATGAAAGCCGTGCACATCCGCGGAGCCTTCCCCGGTATCATTGTACCCGTATCGTACATCTCAGATAGTTCGACTACCCGCGGCCTATCAGGATCGCTAAAAAAAGCATTTCGAAATGTGATGAGCGCAAGCACGATGCCATTGCGGCTCGCGATTGGTTTTGCAGGACTCGGTGCCTTCATGGCTGTTTTAGAGACGATCTACGTGCTCGCAATCAATGTCACACGTTCGGACGTTCAGCCTGGCTGGACAACACTATCGCTACTAATCGCGTGCATGATGTTTATCTTCTCGCTGCTGCTCGCTTTGCTAACTAGCTACATCCTTGCTATGTACACGACGATTCAGCCACGTAGCCGTGTTCCTGTTGTGCGCGAACTCAGGAGCCAGATTAGCCGCAACGTCGATCGCCTGAACGTGCTCGGCGAGGATGGACGCTTCAAGCTCGGCGCAAGCGGGGTACTTATTCCGGCAATTCGGCCGTCGGATCCGCCATCGCAATGAGACGGGCCCTTATCGGATACTCTGGTTTTGTTGGTGGAGCGCTATTCGAGGCGAGCGATTTTAGCGCGGGATTCAACTCTCAAAATATTGGCGACATTGCGGGTCAACATTTTGACGAGATAATTTGTGCCGGAATTCCGGCCGTCAAGTGGCTGGCTAATAAGGAACCTGAACGAGACCGCAACACGATCGGCGCATTGCTCGCCTCACTTGAGACAGTAAGAGCGGATAGATTTGTGCTCGTCTCAACAATCGATGTCTATCCGGATCCTAGCCGGCCGCTAACCGAGGACGACGAGCCGAATGGATCACTAAATCATGCCTATGGCCGCCATCGGCTTGACGCGGAAGCGTGGGTCACGAAGCGATTTGCCGACCGCCTGATTGTTCGACTTCCCGCACTATTCGGCCCGGGATTGAAAAAAAATGTCCTATTCGATCTTCTGCATTCGAACCAAGTCAATCGAATTGATCCGGCCTCGGAATTCCAGTGGTATCCGTTATTGCGCTTGTCCGCCGACTTAGCATTAGCCCGGTCGGCAGGACTGCAATTGGTCAACTTCTTCACGGAACCGCTCAAAACACAGGAAATACTTGAACGCTTTTTCCCTAACGTCCACGTTGGTGCGCCTTCCCTGAAGCCGGTCGTGTATCGTCTACAGTCAAGACATGCAGCGGTCTTCGGCGGCCCGCCTGGTTACGTTATGGACCGGTCGCAAGTACTTGATGGTATGGAATCTTTCATAACAGCAGAGCGGAACGCGATGGCATGAAGACCTCGATTTCTAATATTGCTTGGCCGGCGAAGGATGATGACGTAGCATTAGACTTGGTTGCAGAACTGGGCTTCAATGGCGTGGAGATCGCGCCAGTCAAAGCCTTTGGTCCTCTCGCAGAAGTCGATGATGCAGCGCTCCGTTCGTTCAAAGCGTCCGTGTCGGCGCGCGGCCTGGCGGTGTCCGCAATGCAGGGTCTTCTCTTTGGACAGAAGGATGTCCATCTGTTCGAAAGCAGCGCTGCGCGTGCTCGACTCGGAGATGCGCTGTTTCGGGTTGCCGAAATCGCCGAGTTTCTCGGTGCAAGATCCTGTGTCTTCGGCGCGCCGACCGTTCGCGATCCTGGCGAGCTCTCACCAAAGGCGGCGCGCGAGATTGCAGTCGAGTTTTTTCGGATGGTCGGGGATCGATTTGCCGAAGCGGGTACAACGTTATGTATCGAAGCGAATCCGCAGCGATATGGTTGCCGCTTCGTAACTCATACACGAGAGGCTGGCGATCTTGTAGGCGAAATAGGATCGGCTGGGATTCGCATGCAGTTGGATATGGGAACAATATTCGTCAACGGCGAGTCGCCCAGCGTGATCGTTGAAACAGCGAGTGTCACCGGTCACGTTCATGTCAGTGAACCCGACCTTCTTCCCGTTGGCTCTGGATCTGCTGATCACGCACCACTTGCGAGTGGGCTTGCCGCGAGCGGCTACGATCGGTGGCTGTCGGTTGAAATGCGTCAAGTTGACGATTGGCGAGCGTCCGTCACCATGGCTCGGAACCTCCTCGACACAGTCTACATGCGCACTCGCAATCAGTGAAGACCGCCGACCCTCGTTCATTGGGATTTCGCGACGATTGGGATGTGCCCGAATTCTCGTTTATTCCAATCGCTTCACGCAGACACAAAACGGCACTTGTTATCCCCGTCATCAACGAGGGACAGCGCCTGCAGAAACAGCTCCGGCAAATACAGTCACTTCGTGCGGAAGTCGATGTAATCATCGCGGACGGTGGCTCTACGGATGATTCCGTTTCGATTGACCTTCTGAAAAATGTTGGGGTCACTGCGCTACTGGTCAAGATTGGTCCGGGAAAGCTCAGCGCACAGCTCCGCATGGCATATGCTTGGGTTCTTGCTGCTGGCTATGTCGGCGTTGTTACCGTTGATGGCAACGGCAAAGATGGGGTCGAGGCGATTCCTCGATTTCTCGTGGCGTTGGACGCAGGTTTCGACTACGTGCAAGGTTCTCGCCACATTGCGGGCGGACAGGCGACGAATACGCCGCTTGATCGCTATATCGCGAATCGATTCGTTCACGCCCCTCTCGTAAGCCTTGGCGCCAGAAAATGGCTTACCGACACGGCGAATGGGTTTCGTGCGTACTCCGCACGTGCCTTACTTGACCCGCGCGTGGCACCCTTCCGCCATGTGTTCTGTAACTATTCGCTGCTCTTTTATCTTTCGATGAGGATCTCGCGCTTGGGTTACAAGGTTTGCGAAATTCCCGTAAGTCGTTGCTATCCACCTGCCGGAAAAACGCCCACAAAAATTGCGGGATTTTTCGGCCGGCTATCGCTCCTCCGAGAGCTTCTCCTGGCCGTTAGCGGGGGCTACAATCCGGGAAAGACGTGATTCACGAATGACCGATCAAATTTAAAGTGGATCTCACCTCCGAGCAGGCACAGTTCTTCGCTGACACAAGCGCGCAAAAGGGGCCAAAACCCTCGCGCACGATACGAAAACACGAAATGTCACGCAGAGTTATGCAGTGGGCTTTTGGAAAGCATGGAGTGACCCCCGCTGGGACTAGACACCCGATAAGCGAAATCATCGCTAGAAACGTGTCGCATGGGCAAGCAACAGCAGCCTTCGGAGCCGGAGAAATTCGAACGGTGGACGGCACAACGTAAGGCCGCGATCATTCTGGAGGTTCTGAAGGGTAAGGTCTCGGTTCCCGAAGCGGCCCGCAAGTATGGATTCACGCAGGGCGAGCATCGCAATTGGGCTGACAAGTTCGCGCGCGGTGGAATCGACGCGCTGAGGTCAATCGCAAAGGTCTCGATGTCGAACGTCGTGCCGAAGTTCGACGGTTACGGGCCAAGATAGGGCAGCTCGTAATGGAGAACGAAATCGTCAAGGAGGCCTTGCGGATCATCGCTTTGGACGAAAGCGAGCAGCGTTCGACCGGCATCAACGCGCAACGACATCTGGAGCCTTGATTTCATGCACGATAGGCTCAGCGACGGCCGAAAGATTCGGCTGCTATCGACTCTTCGAGGCCCGGTAAGCCGACCGACAACGCCTTCATCGAATCGTTCAATGGGAAGGTTCGTCAGGAATTGCTCAATGCGTCGTCGTTTGATACCCTAGAGGAGGCTCAACGCGAAGCGGGTATCTGACGACGAGACTACAACGAGCTTCGCCCGCACCGATCGCTGGGCAACAAAACGCCGGAAGAGTTCATCCTGGCGCGAGAACGTGACCTATCGAATGGCTACAATCAGCAGGACGAGCCGGTCCGAAAAACCACCCACGGTCACGGCGACACGAACGGTTCGGTCACATGGGGAGTACCGGGTAAATGAAGTTTCTACGAAGGGCAGCGTTCGTAATCTGGTTTGTCGTTGCAGTCCTTTTCTGGTTCGTAAAGGGTCTGGCATTCGCTGATGCGCCTCCAGCGACAGCTACGAATGTGCCCCTCATCCCGGAAGA
>Ga0209422_1000228_pt1 | contig 14014 bp, 18 predicted proteins | sample BlaSpr_A8_OM2_M3_FD_187983 | JGI IMG/M metagenome (GOLD analysis project Ga0209422, IMG submission 187983) | Forest soil microbial communities from Thunder Bay, Ontario, Canada - Black Spruce, Ontario site 2_A8_OM2_M3 (SPAdes) (version 2) | ecosystem: Environmental > Terrestrial > Soil > Boreal... | reverse complement strand
TGGCGAGGTCATCGACGAGATCGTGTTCGACGTCGTGGTGTCGACGGTCGAAGGCCTGCCGCGGGCGCGGCGGCGCGATCCGGATGCGACCGCGGAATCGGTGCGCCGCGCGGTACGTGCGACCATCAACGAGCATTGGGGCAAGAAGCCGCTGTGCTACGTTCACATCCTGACGGTCTGAGGTTCTATTGGAGGCTTCCATGCTGGGCCGGCTCAATCATGTCGCGATCGCGGTCAAGGACGCGGAGAAGGCGGCAAGGATCTATGGCGCGGCGTTCGGCGCCGATATCTCGAAGGCGGTGCCGCTGCCCGAGCACGGCGTCATCACCGTGTTCGTGACACTGCCCAACACCAAGATCGAATTCATCCAGCCGCTCGGAGACGCCTCGCCGATCGCGAAATTCCTCGAGCGCAATGCCGACGGCGGCATCCACCACATCTGCTACGACGTGCCCGACATCATCGCCGCACGCGATACCCTGATAAGAGAAGGCGCGCGGGTGCTTGGCGACGGCACGCCCAGGATCGGCGCCCACGGCAAGCCGGTGCTGTTTCTGCACCCGAAGGATTTTTCCGGCGCGCTGGTCGAAATCGAGCAGGCCTGAGGTCGCAAGATGGTCTACACAATCTCGACGGGGTTTGCGATCTACTTCGTAATGTGGTGGATCGTGCTGTTCGTCACGCTGCCGTTCGGCGTGCGAAGCCAGCACGAGGACGGCGTCGGCGCTCCCGGTACCGATCCCGGCGCGCCGATTACAACCGGGATGGGCCGCAAGCTGATCTGGACCACGGTGATCTCGGCGGTTGTTTTCGCCGCCTCCCTGCTGGCCTATAACGCCGGACTGTTGAATATCGAGCGGCTGTCGAAGCTGATGGGATTTCCGTTCTGATCGATTGCGGGGGGAGGGCCAATGACGTTTCAAAGAATCATTACAGGGCTTCTGGTCTTAACGATCGCAGGCCTTGCCGCGGCTTTCTACATCGACTGGAAGCTGGCCGTTCAGCTCCGCACGGTGAAGGCGTTCGTGGAAGGTCAGGTGTTCGCCGAAGCGGTGGCGGCCTGCGAGCAGGCGAAGAGTTCGACCCCGTTCAAATGGAATACCGGCGCGAACACCTCGGTGGTCGGGTTGAACTCGGTCAAGCTCGACAAGTACACGGTGATCGCCAGCTACACGCTGGTGGCCGACGGCGTGTTCTGCGACTACGACCCCGTCAGGAAGAAGGCCGACATCGGCTCGAACTTCCTGGAGCGGGATTAGGGCAAACCAGCCCGGATTACGCTTCGACTCGGGCAACGACCCGGTCGATCTCGCCGAGCAACTTCTGCCACGCCGCATCGATTTCGGGCGACCAGTCGGGTCCCAGAAGCTCGCGCAGCGTGTCGGCGATGACGCGGAAGAATGTGCCGAACAGTTCGCGCGGCGTGCCATAGGCGTCATGCGAGACCACCTCGCATTCGATCATGCGAAAATGGCCGCTGCGGTCGCCGGCAAAATCCAGCATGGCATCGATGGTCAGCGCCAGCATCGAGCCCCTGACGAGATCGCCGCCCTCGCGCCGGAACATCGCTTCGGCCTCGGGGTGTTCGCGGAACAGGCGGGCATAGACCAGCGGCGTCAGATCCTCGCAGCGCCCGGCGGCGAGTTCAAAACTATGCTGGATTGGATCGGTCGATGCCATCGTGGTCGACTTCCGCGCGCTTGTTGATGGACGCGAATAGCGAATGGCGAATAGGGAGTAGCGAGTCTTGGCAGCTTCTATTCGCCATTCGCTGTTCGCCATCTCGAAGAGTCAAAAAAAGAGCAGGGCGAGATGCCCTGCTCCAAAAATTGTGTCGACCCTATTTGCCCGCAAATTTGGATTTGATCTTGATGGCGGGTTGACGCTGCTTGTGCGCGCCAGGGTTCCTCCCGAGACTTGGACCACCAGACTTGGGCCTTTCGGCTAGCCTGAGCGCGCACTGTTAGACCATCTTTTTCGTCTTGTCATCAATTTCGGCAACGAATGTTCAAAATTCGAGCAATTTTGGAAATGATCGCGATTTCGCCACCCGGTTTGCAAGCCGGGTATGCCAATTCGTTATGAGGCCATGAGCTGTTGCAGAACATAGCAGGAAAATGCAGCTAATCCGGTAGTGGGGTGGGTTCCCAAGTGTAACATCCCCTGCAGCGGCCGGTTGCCGGGAGCCCGACCTCGGCACCCCAGTCACTGCATGATTGGTTGGCTGCGTGAAGAGGTGAATGGTTTGATGCGCCCGCGGTTGCGGAAATTCCTTCCGATCGTCCTGCTTGCCCTGACGGTGCAGATTTTGGCGCCGAGCGCGGCCTGCTGGGCCGCCAGCATCGCGGCTGCCGATCCGTTGCAGGCGGCCGTCATCTGCCATGACGATGGGGCGTCTGGACCGACCGACCAGACTGGTCAGCCACGCGCGCATGACGGTGCGTGTTCGATGTGCTGCGTGGCCCACACCGGCGCACCGCTCGACACGCCGCAGACATCGGCCGTCACCGCGCCCTATCTGGAGTCCAGCCGCGTAGTTTGGCTGGACCACGCCCTGGACCTGTTCGGCGCCCGAGCCGGCTCCCAGGCCCAGGCCCGCGCGCCTCCTTCCATTTCCTGATCGAACCTCACGATCGGCGCAGCCACGGCCGCGCCGGTTGATGCATTGAGCAGGCTGGCCGTCGCGCGGTCGTCAGGATTTTCCGACTAGCCGATGCGCTGCGCTCACCGAAACTTGGAGAGTATTTCCCCGCATCCGCGATGGTAAGGGCGAGCGTTAAAGGCGCTACAAGGCACGTTTCCGGCTCTCTCCAGGTACGCTACGGTTTTCGACTCCGGTGAAAATGTGCAATCCATCCAAAAGCCCCGGCGCGGTCGCGTCGGGGCTTTTGTTGTCACGAGGGAGCTTGGCGAACGAGGAGGGCGCAGTCGATCAAGGCGTAGCCATATGCCACACGCCATTGTTGAAGCCGTCGCCGGTCGTGTCGCCAGGCGCGCTGTCTTTTTTCCAGGTATAAAGGGGCTTTCCTTTATACGCCCACATCATCTTGCCGTCGTCGCGCGCCACGACCGTCCAGTCACCCATCGCCTTGGCATCGGCGCTGGCCATCAACGGCGGCCAGTTGTCCGAGCAGGGGCCGTTGCACATCGATTTGCCGCCGCCGTCCTTGTCGAAGGTATAGAGCGTCATGCCCTTGCCATCCACCAGCGCTTTGCCTTTTGCGGTGTCGGCAATTTTTGCTGGGGCCATTTGCCCGAACGCCAGTGAGCTTGCGAGGATAGCGGCCGCTGCCGCGAGTGCGGCGAATGTCTTGGAGATCATGACAGGATTCCTTCCTCTCTTGGTTGCTGGGACGCGAGTTTCAGCAACAACAACTCCGCCAACTCGAATTTATTCCTCAGGTCTCCCCGACGCGGAGAACCTTTTCGGGTCTAGCGCTTGTACCGCGAGGTCGGCAGTAATCTCGACAAGCAATGATGCGAGTGGTAGGACACTTGGGGCGTCTTGGGGATAATCATGCGACGGCGGCTGGAAGTATTTATTCCAATCGTGATATTTTCGATCATGGTGCAATTGTTTGCGCCGATCGCGGCGTTTCGCATGGTTGCTTTTGCCGCAACTGATCCCCTCTACATGGCGTCGACATGCTCCGAAATGGGGTCCTCCGAGGATGCACCTACGGCTCCCGCAAAAACGCAGCATGATCAGGGAAGCTGTTGCGTTTTTTGTGTGGCTGCCCATAGCGCCACCGTTGGAGGCGAGCCGCCAGCGACCATCTTTGTAAGTCTGCAGCGCCTGTACCAGCTGGTCTCGTGGCTGGAAGCCGCAGACCTCATGCCGGCCGTTCGGGTCGGATCGAACGCCCAAGCCCGCGCGCCCCCGCGGTTGACGTGAACGTGGCGGCCGTCGGCCGCCGATCCATTCACACGTCAACATTTGCGGAGATTTCGATGCCTATTCGTCATGCGTGCGCGGGCCTGTCGGGGCTCGCATTGGCGCTCGTTCCCTTAAGCGCAAGCAACGCCCACGAAATCGTCGGCAACCGCTTCTTTCCCGCCACGCTTGGCATCGACGATCCCGGGGTCAATGACGAATTGTCCTTTCCAACCGTCGACAGCTTCAATACCGGCGACAACCCGCCGGTGCGGCAGCGCGATGTTTCCGCGGAGTTTTCCAAGCGGATCACCGAGGATTTCGCGGTGTCGTTCGGCTCGACCTACACCTTTCTCGGCCCGATGGACCCGACCGCGCTGGGAGCCAACGGGTTCCAGAACCTCGACACTACCTTCAAATACCGGGTGTTCAGGAACGCCGAACATGAGTTCGTGATGTCGGTCGGGCTCAGCGTCGAATGGGGTGGCACCGGGGCCACGAACGTCGGCGCCGAGCCGTTCAATCACTACATACCGAACATCTATTTCGGCAAAGGGCTCGGCGATCTCCCGGATACGCTATCCTGGATCAGGCCGGTCGCGATCACCGGCCAGGTCGGCTACTCGATCCCGGCGCGGAATTTCACCACGATCTTTGGCATCGATCCGGATACCGGCAATCAGACCATCGACACCGAATTCCATCCGCGGGTGCTGAACTGGGGCGCGACGATCCAATACAGCATGCCCTATTTGAAGTCCGCCGTGGTCGATCTCGGGCTGCCGGAGTTCCTCAATCACCTGATCCCGCTGGTGGAGGCCAACCTGCAGACCCCGGTTGCGAATACGCTGACGTCGGGAACTACGACCACAGGCACCATCAATCCCGGCGTGATCTGGGTCGGCAACACCTTCCAGGTCGCCATCGAAGCGTTGATCCCGATCAACAAGCAAAGCGGCAGCAATGTCGGCGTGATCGCGCAGCTGCACCTCTACCTCGACGACATCGATCCGCACGGCATCGGCAAGCCGCTGTTCGGCAATGCCGTCCAGCCCGCAAGCCCCTTTCCAAGGAATTGATCATGCGACGGTCAGCTTTTTTCGGAATAATCCCGCTGCTGCTGTTGCTCGCCGCCGGCGAAGCAAACGCGCATGCTTTTCTAGATCATGCCGAACCGCGCGTCGGCAACAAGGTCGGGACGGCGCCGCGCGAGGTGACGCTGTGGTTCACGCAGAAGCTGGAGCCGGCGTTCAGCAGCATGACCGTCACCAACGCGGCCGGGGAGCGCGTCGACACCGGCAAGCCCCGGGTCAGCGGCAACCAGATGTCAGTCTCGCTGCGCGCGGGGGGCAATGGAACATACCACGTGACATGGCATGTGCTTTCGGTGGATACCCATACGACCGATGGCAATTTCACGTTCCAGGTCGGTCAGTAGTTCGATGGACTGGTTCGGAGCGGGGATCAGCGGACCCTTGGTCGCGGTTCGCGCGATTCACTTCGCAGCCTCCGCGGTGACCACGGGAACGCTGATTTTCCGGGCGGTGGTGGTAAAGCCCGCCCTACGATCGGCGCCAACCGCTGCCAAGCTGCTGCGGACGCAAACGCTCGGAATTGCGTGGACCGGCCTGGCGATCACCGGGGCGTCCGGCGTGATCTGGCTGTTGCTTGAGGCGGCCTCGATGAGCGGATTGCCGATCAGCGAAGCCATGACATCGAGCGTGGTCTCCACGGTATCGAGCCAGACGCAATTCGGACAGGTATCGGAAATCCGCTTGGTATTGGCGATTATTCTGGCCGCCTGCCTGGCGTATGACCGCCTTTCGCTCTCCGACTGGCTTGCGCTGCCGGCGGCGCTTGGCCTGACCGCCGCCATCGCCTGGACCGGTCACGCCGGCTCGACGCCCGGCGAAACGGGAAGCCTGCATCTTTGCGCCGATACGCTGCATCTCATCGCCGCGGCCGCCTGGATCGGAGGTCTTGTACCGTTGATCTTTCTGCTCGCCGCCGTTCGGCGTTATCATGCCATTGCATGGGCCGCATTTGCGCGCGAGGCCGCAATGAGGTTTTCGGCGCTGGGCGTTGCCAGCGTGACGACGCTGTTGGCAACCGGCATCGTCAATGCGTGGATTCTGGTTGGCTCCTTTCGCGCGCTCGCTGTTACCGAATATGGGCGGCTGTTGATGCTGAAGCTGGTTGTTTTCGCCGTCACGTTGGTATGGGCTGCGGCGAACAGGTTCTGGTTGACGCCACGGCTTGTCGTCGCCTCGGGCGACGAACAGCGGCTGGAGGCGCTTCGTCAATTGACGCGCAACAGCGTCATCGAGGTCGCGCTCGGATTTTCGATTTTCGCCATTGTCGGGTTGCTCGGTACGCTGCATCCCGCCATCCACCTGGTCGGGGGTTGATGCAATTGCACCGCAAGAAGAGGATAGACATGCAAACCACAAGACCAACATCGATCTCGATGATCGGCACCATCGCGGGCGTCGCCATGCTCTGGCAGTTTCTCGCCACCCCTGCGCTCGCCGAGGAAGTCAAAGCCGGCGATCTCGTGATTACGCAAGCCTGGAGCCGGGCCACGCCGGGCGGCGCCAAGATCGGCGGCGGCTACCTGACGATCGAGAACAAGGGCGCGACACCGGATCGCCTGATCGGCGGCTCCGCCGATGTCGCCGGCAAGGTCGAGGTCCATGAGATGGCGACGAACAATGGCGTGATGACGATGCGTCCGCTCGACAAGGGGCTTCTGATCGAGCCCGGCAAGACGGTAAAGCTGGCGCCGGGCGGCTATCACCTGATGCTGTTCGATCTCAAGAGCCCGCTGAAGCAGGGCGACAAGCTGCCGGTGACGCTGGAGTTCGAAAAGGCCGGCAAGGTCGATCTCTCGCTCGATGTGCAGGGCGTCGGCGCGCAAGGTCCCACCGGTACGGATAATACCGGAGGTAAAATGGATATGAAGAAGATGCCCGGTGGAATGAAGATGTGAGCCCGACGATGGCGCGTGCCCGGGGGCTTTTCCTTCGCCCGCGCGGCCTCCCACCTTGCCCCCGCCTTAATTCGCTGCCCCAAACTCGCCCGCAAAACGGCAGGAAATCCGTGCGCTTAACGGCTTTTCCTTGTCCCGCCCTTGTGTTTTGGCAGCCGATCCGGTTTCACTGCCTTCCTCCCGTGCCCGACCGATTCCCTGAGTGTGCCCATGCGATTATCGCGGTTCTTTCTACCCATCCTTAAAGAGAACCCGAAGGAGGCCGAGATCGTCTCGCATCGTCTGATGCTGCGCGCGGGCATGATCAGGCAAGAGGCGGCGGGCATTTATGCCTGGCTGCCGCTGGGCCTGAAGGTGTTGAAGAAGATCGAGCAGATCGTCCGCGAGGAGCAGAACCGCGCCGGCGCGCTGGAACTGTTGATGCCGACACTGCAGCTTGCCGATCTCTGGCGCGAAAGCGGCCGCTACGACGCCTACGGCCCGGAAATGCTGCGCATCACCGACCGGCACAAGCGCGAGTTGCTGTTCGGTCCGACCAACGAGGAAATGGTCACCGAGATTTTCCGCGCCTATGTCAAGTCCTACAAAAGCCTGCCGCTGAACCTCTACCACATCCAGTGGAAATTCCGCGACGAGCAGCGCCCGCGTTTCGGCGTCATGCGCGGCCGCGAATTCCTAATGAAGGATGCCTATTCCTTCGACATCGATGAGGCCGCCGCCCGGCGCGCCTACAACCGGATGTTCGTCGCCTATTTGCGCACCTTCGCGCGGATGGGGTTGAAGGCGATCCCGATGCGCGCCGAAACCGGACCGATCGGCGGCGATCTCAGCCATGAATTCATCGTGCTCGCCGAGACCGGGGAATCCGCGGTCTATTGCGACCGCGACGTGCTCGACCTGCCGGTGCCCGGCGAGGAGGTCGACTATGAGGGAGATCTCACGGCGATCATCAGGCAATGGACCTCGGTCTATGCCGCGACCGAAGACGTCCACGACCCCGCGCGTTTCGACCGCGAAGTGCCCACGGAAAAGAAGCTGCACACCCGCGGCATCGAGGTCGGCCAGATCTTCTACTTCGGCACCAAATATTCCGAGGCGATGAAGGCGTTCGTCGCGGGCCCCGATGGCGTCGAGGTGCCGATCCATGGCGGCTCCTATGGCGTCGGCGTCTCCCGGCTGGTCGGCGCCATCATCGAAGCCTGTCACGACGATGCCGGCATCAAATGGCCGGAGGCAGTCGCCCCGTTCAAGGCGGCGATCCTCAATCTGAAGCAGGGCTCGGAAGACACCGACGCCGCCTGCGAACGGCTTTATCGCGAGCTTTCGGCCAAGGGCGTCGACGTATTGTACGACGACACCGACCAGCGCGCCGGCGCCAAGTTCGCCGCCGCCGACCTGATCGGCATCCCCTGGCAGATTCTGGTGGGCCCCAAGGGGCTGGCCGAAGGCAAGCTCGAACTCAAGCGGCGCAGCGACGGGTCACGTCAGAACCTCGGCCCGGAGGATGTTGTGGCGCGGCTCTCCGCGTGAGGAATTATCCACCGCAAGCGCCGGGATATCAGACGTTGCGGCCACAATTGGCCCGAATCGTGTGAAAATCGGACTATGGATGAATCTATGAACGAGACAGTTCGAACCCCACCCTTCGCGCCATTCGAATGGCTGCTGTCCGGACGCTATCTGCGGGCACGTCGCAAGGAAGGCTTCATCTCCGTTATCGCCGGTTTTTCCTTTCTCGGCATCATGCTCGGCGTCGCCACGCTGATCATCGTGATGGCCGTGATGAACGGCTTCCGAAAGGAGTTGCTGGACAAGATCCTCGGCCTCAACGGCCATCTCCTGGTGCAACCCCTGGAATCGCCGCTGACCGACTGGAAGGACGTCGCCGAGCGCATCTCGCAGGTCTCCGGCATCCGGCTGGCCGCTCCCGTCGTCGACGGGCAGGCGCTGGCATCCTCGCCGTTCAATGCCTTTGGCGTGCTCATTCGCGGCATCCGCGCCGATGATCTCAACAACCTCACCTCGATCGCCAAAAACATCAAGCAGGGCACGCTCGAGGGGTTCGACGAAGGGCAGGGCGTCGCCATCGGCCGCCGGCTCGCCGACCTGTTGTCGCTGCATGCCGGCGATACCATCACGCTGGTGGCGCCGCGCGGGGCGGTGACCCCGATGGGCACCACGCCGCGCGTCAAGCCCTACAAGGTCGCGGCCGTGTTCGAGATCGGGATGTCGGACTATGACTCGACCTTCGTGTTCATGCCGCTGCCGGAAGCGCAGGCCTATTTCAACCGCAACAACGACGTGACCTCGATCGAGGTGTTCACCACCAATCCCGACCGGATCGACGTCTTCCGCAAGAGCGTCACCGAGGCGGCGGGGCGGCCGGTGTTCCTGGTCGACTGGCGGCAGCGCAATTCGACATTCTTCAACGCGCTTCAGGTCGAGCGCAACGTGATGTTCCTGATCCTCACCATGATCGTGCTGGTGGCTGCGCTCAACATCGTCTCCGGGCTGATCATGCTGGTGAAGGACAAGGGCAGCGACATCGCGATCCTGCGCACCATGGGCGCCTCGCAGGGCTCGATCATGCGGGTATTCCTGATCACAGGTGCTGCGATCGGCGTGGTCGGCACGCTGACCGGCCTGTTCGTCGGTCTCCTGATCTGCACCAATATCGAATCGATCCGGCAGTTCCTGTCCTGGCTTACCAACACCGAATTGTTCTCGCCGGAGCTCTATTTCCTGTCCCGTCTGCCGGCCGAGATCGATTTCGGCGAGACCGCCGCGGTCGTGATCATGGCGCTGACGCTGTCGTTCCTTGCCACGCTGTATCCGTCCTGGCGTGCCGCCCGCATCGATCCCGTCGAAGCGCTCCGGTACGAGTGAGGGCAAGATGGAGCAGGAGGCGGAAGACGTACCGGTCGTCTATCTCCACGAGATAAAACGCGAATACATGCAGGGCGCCACGACGCTGACCATCCTCAACGGCGCCAAGCTCGCGCTGTGGGCGGGACAGTCGGTAGCGCTGGTGGCGCCGTCGGGCGCCGGCAAATCCACCCTGCTGCACATCGCGGGCCTCCTGGAGAGCCCCGACGACGGCGAAGTCTATATCGGCGGCGCGCCGACTTCGGCCCTGACCGACGTCGAGCGAACCCAGATCCGCCGCACGGAAATCGGCTTCGTTTATCAGTCGCACCGCTTGCTGCCGGAATTTTCCGCGCTGGAAAATGTCATGCTGCCGCAGATGATCCGCGGACTGAAGCGCTCCGAGACTATCAAGCGCGCAACCGAAATCCTGGCCTATCTCGGCCTCGGCGATCGCATCACGCACCGGCCGGCGGAGCTGTCCGGCGGCGAGCAGCAGCGGGTGGCGATCGCGCGCGCGGTGGCAAACGCGCCGCGGGTGCTGCTTGCGGACGAGCCGACCGGAAATCTCGATCCGCACACTGCCGATCACGTGTTCGGCGCGCTGATGCAGCTGGTGCGGGCGACGCGGGTGGCGATGCTGATCGCGACCCACAACATGGAGCTGGCCGGCCGCATGGACCGGCGGGTGTCGCTGGTGGACGGCCAGGTCGTCGAGCTCGACTAATACACCCGGCGATGCGGCCGCCGTGGACCCACGGGCACTCCCGCGCTCGCAAGATATGGATTCAACACGCACTGGGCGGCGCGGCCGGCCGCGGTCTGCTGACAGGCGGCCATCGTCATGTATTGGCATTCGTAATAGGTGGGGTCGCCATAGACGTGCAGGCAAACCGGATAATGCGGGTCAAAGGTCTGCGCCTGAGCCGGCGCGGCTGCCGAAATCGCCCCCATCGCCACGATAGCCACAGCAAGCATGCGCATCAGAATTTCCTTCGATCCGGATTAGCTCAACTCAGTAAACGTGGCGATGCCGCCGGTAGGGCGCCGCCGGCTGTTCTGCATTCGCGAAATACGGATTGACCACGCACTGCGCCGCGCGCCCGGAAGCCGTCGCGTTGCACTGCGCCAGCGACGTATAGAGGCATTCGTAATAAGTGGCCTTGCCGTAAACGTGCAGGCAGACCGGATAGTCCGGGGAGTAGGTTTGGGCGGTCGCAGGCGCGGCCACCGACACCGTTGCGATCGCAAGAATCGCCAGAGCAAGAACACGCATCAGTACCTCCTTCGCGATTGCTGGATGCGATTGGGCTGTAGTTCGGCGTTGGCGCTGGCGCTGTTGTAATAGGGGTTAGGGGCGCAAGTGGCGTCGCGCCCGGAGGCCGTGGCGAGGCATTGCTGGTAGCTCGTAAAGATGCAGTCGCCGACGCTGCCGCCGAAGTCGCATCCCCGAATGCAGAACGGATAATCCCGCGCCGCGGCGGGAGATGCAGAGATCGTCGAGCCCGCGCAGCACATCAGCAGCGCCAAAATTGCAGTCCGCATGGCATCCTCCGCTGTGGTTGATTGCGTCGCGAGCAGACAGCGCTGCCTGGTCTCAGTCAACTCACGTTCGCGCGCGGACATGCACTGCCGCCTCGCCGTGGTCGGCCGCCTCAGCGCGGCGCGGGATAGACCGATTTTGCGCGCGGGCCGCGATAGGGGCGGGGATCGATATCGCCGCCGGGGTTGTAATAGGGGTTCTCGATGCACCAGAGCCGCCTTCCCGAAGCGGTAGCCTGGCATTGCTCGTAGCTGGTGAAGGTGCAGTTGCTCAGGCCCGGCTGTTCGTCGCCCTGAATGCAGAAGGGATAGCGGGTGCCGACCGCTTCCGCCGGCGCGCTGACCATCAACGCCTCACCGACCGCGGCCAGCAGCGCCAGTACCATGTTGCGCATCATAAGCTCCCTTCGGCCGCACGCCGTCTCTTGATCGATTCCGTCGAGCCGCAACCCAAGCCGCAGCGGCGGTTTTCCGTCAACTCACGTTCGTGGATGCTAGGCCGTTCGAAGGCATCCGGCGGGGCGGATTAAGCTTTCATCAAGGCTTCGACCGAGGGGCCCGATTTCGACACTTGACACCAAGAACAAACTGAGAACAATGTTCTTCATATGTTCCTAGGTCTCAGGAGGCGGGCATGTTGAAGGTTTTCGTCGAAGAAGCAGCCGCATTGGCTTCGATTTCGCTGTTTATCGGGATGATCGCGGTCTGGGCGCAGCTTATCCCCCAGTTGTGAAGCGCTGGGGGACATCGCCGACGCCTGGGGAAAAGCCGGACGGCCACTGAAACGGCGGCGTTCCGCGTGGACTCGTCCGGCTTAAGGCATCACCATTGAGGGGCGAGTCGGCCTTGCGGGGCGGCTCGCATTCCCTCAAGCCGTGATCCCCTGACGCCATGACCCCAAAACCGTCGGCAGCCATGTCCAGCGCCGGATTTGTCCATCTCCACGTCCATTCGGCCTATTCGCTGCTGAAGGGCTCGATCAAGATCGGCAAGCTCGGTGAGCTCGCCAAGGCCGATCGCCAGCCGGCGCTGGCGCTGACCGACACCGACAACATGTTCGGGGCGCTGGAATTCTCCGACAAGATGGCCGGCTACGGCATCCAGCCGATCATCGGCCTGGAGCTCGCGGTCGATTTCGGCGATCAGGATCCCAATGCCCGCAATGCGCTGGCGGCCGGGCCGTCGCGGATCGTGCTCCTGGCGTCGCGCGAGCGCGGCTATCGCAGCCTGATGCGGCTGAACTCCCGCGCCTTTCTCGAGACGCCGGTGCATCAGGCCCCGCATATCAAATTCGACTGGCTGCAAGGCGACGCCGAGGATGTGATCGCGCTGACCGGCGGCCCGGACGGGCCGATCTCGCTGGCGCTCGCGGGCGACCATGCGGGGCTGGCGGCATCGCGCTGCGACCGGCTGGCAAGCCTGTTCGGCGACCGGCTCTATATCGAATTGCAGCGCCATGGCCTCGAGAAGGAACGCCACGCCGAGGCCGGACTGATCGATCTCGCCTATGCCAAGGGCCTGCCGCTGGTGGCCACCAATGAACCCTATTTCGCGACCTCGGACGATTACGAAGCCCATGATGCGCTGCTCTGCATCGCCGGCGGACGCCTGATCGCGGAGACCGAGCGCGATCAGCTGACCGCCGATCACCGCTTCAAGACCCGCGCCGAAATGGCGGTGTTGTTCGCCGATATACCGGAGGCGCTTGGCTCCACCATCGAGATCGCCGAGCGCTGCTCATTCCGCCCGCTCACCCGCAAGCCGATCCTGCCGCGCTTCACGGTGGGTGCGACCGCCAACAGCGCCGACGCGCTGAGCGAAGAAGCCGCCGAGTTGCGCCGGCAGGCCGAGGAGGGGCTGAACAACCGGCTCAGGGTTCACGGCCTGGCGCAGGGCACATCCGAGGAAGACTACCAGGCGCGGCTTGCCTTCGAGCTCGATGTCATCACCCGGATGCAGTATCCGGGTTACTTCCTCATCGTCGCGGACTTCATCAAATGGGCAAAGGCCGAAGGCATCCCGGTCGGGCCCGGCCGCGGCTCCGGCGCCGGCTCGCTGGTCGCCTATGCGCTGACCATCACCGATCTCGATCCGATCCGGTTTGGCCTCTTGTTCGAGCGCTTCCTCAATCCGGAACGCGTCTCGATGCCCGACTTCGACATCGACTTCTGCCAGGACCGGCGCGGCGAGGTGATCGACTACGTGCAGCAGCGCTATGGCCGCGATCAGGTGGCGCAGATCATCACCTTCGGCACGCTGCAGGCGCGCGGCGTGCTGCGCGACGTCGGGCGCGTGCTGCAGATGCCCTACGGCCAGGTCGACAAGCTGACAAAACTGGTTCCGCAAAATCCCGCAGCCCCGGTGACGCTTTCGGCTGCGATCGCCAGCGAGCCGAAGCTGCAGGCGTTTCGCGACGAGGACCCGGTAGTGGCGCGCGCCTTCGACATCGCGCAGCGCCTCGAAGGCCTGACCCGCCACGCCTCCACCCACGCCGCCGGTATCGTGATCGGCGACCGGCCCTTGAGCGAATTGGTGCCGCTCTACCGCGACCCGAAATCCGACATGCCGGTGACCCAGTTCAACATGAAATGGGTTGAGCCCGCCGGCCTCGTCAAATTCGACTTCCTCGGGCTGAAGACGCTGACGGTGCTCGATCTCGCCGTCAAACTTCTGCAACGGCGCGGCGTCGAGCTCGATCTGGCAAAGCTGCCGCTCGACGATGCGCCAAGCTACGCCATGCTCGC
>Ga0209422_1000227_pt1 | contig 14019 bp, 11 predicted proteins | sample BlaSpr_A8_OM2_M3_FD_187983 | JGI IMG/M metagenome (GOLD analysis project Ga0209422, IMG submission 187983) | Forest soil microbial communities from Thunder Bay, Ontario, Canada - Black Spruce, Ontario site 2_A8_OM2_M3 (SPAdes) (version 2) | ecosystem: Environmental > Terrestrial > Soil > Boreal... | reverse complement strand
CGCAATCTCGCGGGTCGCCGAATCCTGTTCCTCGACCGCCGCCGCGATCGTGGTGGCGATGCCGCTGATCTCCCGGATGGTTTCGCCGATGCCGCCGATCGCGGCGACGCAACTGCCGGTGGCCGATTGGATCGCCGTGACCTGCCCGGCGATCTCCTCGGTGGCCTTCGCGGTCTGGCTGGCCAGGTTCTTGACTTCGGACGCGACCACCGCAAAGCCCCGGCCGGCCTCGCCGGCCCGCGCCGCCTCGATGGTGGCGTTCAGCGCCAGCAGATTGGTCTGGCTGGCGATGGCGCCGATCAGGCGCAGCACGTCGCCGATTTTTTCGCCCGCGGCGGTGAGGCCCGCGACCATCTCGGTGGTTTGCGCGGCCTTGGCCACGGCCTGGTCGGCGACGCCGCTGGAGTGGATGACCTGACGGCCGATCTCGGCCACGGAAGAGGCAAGTTCCTCGGTGGCGGCGGCCACCGTGCTGACGCTGGCGGAAGCTTCTTCGGAAGCCGCCGCCGCGGCGGCAGCCCGCTCCGAGGTGCCGTTGACGCTGGTCATGATCTCGCCGGCGACCCGCTGCATGTCCCGGGTCGCCTTGGCGACGGCGCCGACCACACTCTTGACGTCGGCTTCGAATCGCTCGGCCATCTGGCGCTGCAACGCCTTCTTCTCCCGTTCGGCCTGCGCCTTGGCGGCCTCCTGCGTCTCGCGCAGCGAGGCGGCTTCGATCATGTTGCGGCGGAACACGTCGACCGCCACCGCCATGGTGCCGAGTTCGTCCTTCCGCTCGCCACCGGGGATCGTCACATCGGTATCGCCGCTCGAAAGGCGGTTCATTACCGCGGTGATCGCGGTCAGCGGGCGCGACAGCCCGCGGCCGAGCAGGAACGCCAACAGGACGGCGCCGGCAAGGATCACCACGGTACCGAAAATGAGATTGCGTTGTGCACTGGTGGCTGCCGCTTCATATTCGGTGGTGTCCATGACCAGTTCGATCACCGCGATCGGCTGCCCGGCGTAATTTTTGATCTGCCCGAGATAGAGCGCGGCGGGGTGACCGTTGAGCATGGTGTCGCGACGCAGGGCGCCGCCGTCGAAAACGCTCTTCAGTTCCTCCTGTGTGGCGACCACGGCGTCGCCAAAGGTTGAGGAGAGTTTCTTGAACATCTTGCCGTCGAGGGCATAAACGGCAAGATCGACGCCAAAGCGCTGCTTGGCGCTATCGACGAATTCCTTGCCAAAGGAAACGCCGATGTCGGCGACGCCGATGCTCCTGCCTTCGCGCATGATCGGCGTCATGGCGAAGATGCCCAGCGACTCTCGCCCTGGTTCGACGCCGACGATCGGCTTGCCGGTCTTGTTCGATTCGACCACGGTCTTGCGGCGTGCCGAAATGTCTTCGCCGAAGATTTTTGGCGCATGAACACGGAAAAAGGCGGTTGCCGGCGGAGTGTGGAAACTGATCAGCGGCATACCCTGCGGCTTTAGCGCCTCCAGGGTTCCTTGCAGCAGCGTCATCAACGCGTCACGGTTGCCATCAGCAATGGCCTCGGTGACCGGGGGCAGGGTGGCGATGACCGCGCTGACCGCCAGTGCGGCGCGCCCCTCATAGTCGATCGCGGCGATCACGCTGTCATAATGCAGCTTGAGCTGCTGGTCGAGCGCGAGCCGCGTCAGCGAACGCTGCTGAAGGATCGAAAATGTCCCGAGGATGCCGCAGGCTGCCGCAACGGTGAGCGAAATGGCCAGGATCAGGCGGGCCGCGATCGATCGAAGTTTGAACATGGGATTGCCGAAGCTCCGCGAGAGAGAGATTCGGAAAGCTCTCATAAAGTGCTTAACAAGAGTGGTAATTTGGTCGTCCGTAATGTCATGGGCGCGCGCAATTCAGGCGACGAAACCTCGTTCGACACCCCTTAATCGCGCCCCAGGCCCCGTGAGACCGAACCGCCGGCCAGGATCGCCCTGCCGACGTCCTCATAATGGGTGTCGCGGGCCTGGATCTGCTGGGCGATGGCGTGCATGTCGCGAAACCGGCGCTCGAACTTGTTGGCGCGGAACACCGCGGTGGCGCCCGCCATGTGATAGGCGGCATCGACCACCGCCGCCGACTGGTGGATGGTCCAGGTCGAGGCGAGGCGAAGCGAAGCGCGATGCTGCTCGGTGAGCTTGCCCGTTTGGGTCAGGTCGCGCCAGGCCTCGGCAGCCGCGCCATAGATATAGGCGCGTGCCGCGCGCAGATTGCCCTCGATGCGGCCGATCTGCCCCTGGACCGCGTTGTTCTCGCGCATCGCCTTGAGGCCGAGCGATTCCTTGCCGCGCGCCAGATCGATCACGGCATCCAGCGTGGCCCGCGCCACGCCGACCGCGAGCGCGGCAAAACCCAGCCCGAACATGGTGTAGGTGGTGATCCCGTAGAGCGGGCCTTTTTCGCGCAGCGCGGTGAGATCGTCGCGCAGCACCGCGAATTTCTCCGGAATGAACAGATTTTCGACCGAATAGGAGTCGGTGCCGGTGCCGGAGAGTCCGATCACGTCCCAGACGTCGTACATCGTGGCGCTGGACGCCGGAAACAGGATGGTGCGCACTTCCGGGGCGCCATTGGGCTTGATTCGCGGGGTGCCGTCGGCCTCGACGATCCGGACATGGGCGCCGAACCAGCTCGCCTGGCGCGAGCCGGAGGCGAAATCCCAGCGCGCATTGGCGCGATAGCCGCCGGGCACCACCTTTACCTCATGGGCGATCGCGCCCCAGGCGAGGATGCCGGGCGGCGTATTGAAAATCTCGTTGGCCGCATCGGCATCGAGATAGGCCGCGGTCATGGCGCAGACCGAGCATTGGCCGAGGCACCATGCGGTCGAGGCGTCGGCCTTGGCAATCTCCTCCAGCATCTGCATGAACACCTCGGGCGGCGCCTCGGCGCCCCCAAGACTTTGCGGCAGCAGCGCCCGGTAGAGCCCGTTCTCGATCAGGGTGGAAACCACCGGCTGCGTCAGCCGCCGGGTCCGCTCGATTTCGTCGGCCTCGCTGGCGATCAGCGGTTGAAGCGCTTTCGCGCGCTCGATCAGTCCGAAACCGGGAAGCTTGTTCATGCGTTTCCTCAAGCCCTTTGTGGGTTCTTGGTTGGCGAGGCCGCAATGGTGGGCTATTCGCGGCGGCGGATCAAGATGGGGGAGGGGATCGCCGGGCATCGTCATCACGCCAAATACTTCCAGGCGCTCCAATCGTAGACCGCCTCAATCCACTCATCGATGACGTCGGTCTCCGGATGCCGTGAAATCATGGCGGCTTCTCGGCGGAGGTTTGCGAGAATGCCTGGATCGTGAAGATCAAGGTTGGGCAGCAGCAGAGGTGCCGCTCCGCTATTCGGCGGCGCTGACGTGCGCCGCTCCCGGCGGACCTGCTTTTTTCCAGTCTCCGGGCGCCAGAACCTTGCTCGCGGACAGGATTTCGATGCCGATGATATGCCCGTCGGCATCGACGTCGTAGATGAACGGCCCGGTCTCTTCGGTCCGGTCGACCTTGCCGCGCCCGACAGTGATATACACCGCGTCGGCATCGGCATCGTAGGTTATATCAGTCATGGCTTTCGCCTCGCGTTCCGGTCGAACATCACACTTATAACGCGAATGTTCGAATTTGTCTCGACACATGCCACGCGAAGAACGCGGCCGCCGAACTGAGCTATGGCGCGAAATCTGCGCTCGACTGCCGGGTCCCTGGGGTCGACCCCCGTCCAGTCAGGGTCCAGAACAGTCTCCTCGATCCATATGGGATCGATACCTCGGTCCCGCAATCTGACCCGGGCGTGCGCAGTGAGGACCACAGGCTTCTTCATCGACGCTTTTCGCCGTCACGGCTCTGAGGTAATTCTTCTTCAGCTATCCACCTTCAGCGCGGCGATGAAAGCCTCCTGCGGGATGTCGACCTTGCCGAACTGCCGCATCTTTTTCTTGCCTTCCTTCTGCTTCTCCAGAAGTTTTCTCTTTCGCGTGACGTCGCCGCCGTAGCATTTCGCGGTGACGTCCTTGCGCAGCGCGCGCACGGTTTCCCGCGCGATCACCTTGCCGCCGATCGCCGCCTGGATCGGGATCTGGAACATGTGCGGCGGGATCAGTTCCTTCATCTTCTCGACCATGGCGCGGCCGCGGCCCTCGGCGCGCTGGCGGTGCACCAGCATCGACAGCGCGTCGACCGGCTCGTTGTTGACCAGGATCTGCATCTTGACGAGGTCGGCCGGCTTGTAGTCGGTGAGATGGTAATCGAACGAGGCGTAGCCCTTGGAGACCGATTTCAGGCGGTCGTAGAAATCGAACACCACTTCGTTGAGCGGCAATTCGTATTTCACCATCGCGCGGTTGCCGACGTAAGTGAGCTCCTTCTGCGCGCCGCGCCGGTCCTGACAGAGCTTCAGGACGCTGCCGAGATATTCGTCCGGCGTCAGGATGGTGGCCTCGATCCAGGGTTCCTCGATCTCGGCGATCTTGACCACGTCGGGCATGTCGATCGGATTGTGGATCTCGATCACCTGGCCGTCGGTGAGGTGCATCTTGTAGATCACCGACGGCGCGGTCGCGATCAGATTGAGATCGAACTCGCGATGCAGCCGCTCCTGGATGATCTCCAGATGCAACAGCCCCAGAAAGCCGCAGCGGAAACCGAAGCCCAATGCAGCCGAGGTTTCCATCTCAAAGGAAAAACTGGCGTCGTTCAGCCGAAGCTTGCCCATCGCCGCGCGCAGCGTCTCAAAATCGTCGGCGTCGACCGGGAACAGGCCGCAGAACACCACGGGGATCGCCGGCTTGAAACCGGGCAGCATGTCGGTGACCGGCTTCCTGTCGTCGGTGATGGTGTCGCCGACGCGGGTGTCGGCCACTTCCTTGATGGCGGCGGTGATGAAACCGATTTCGCCGGGGCCGAGTTCCTCGATCTGCTGCATCTTCGGGGTGAAGAAGCCCGCGCGCTCGACGTCGTAAGCGGCGTTGGTGCCCATCATCCGGATGCGCTGGCCCTTCTTCAGCACGCCGTCGACGATTCGCACCAGCACCACGACGCCGAGATAGACGTCGTACCAGCTGTCGACCAGCAGCGCCTTCAGCGATGCGTCGCGGTCGCCCTTCGGCGGCGGCAGCCGGTGCACGATCGCCTCCAGCACCTCGTCGATGCCGAGCCCGGTCTTCGCCGAGATCATCACCGCGTCGGAGGCGTCGATGCCGATCACGTCCTCGATCTGCTGCTTGACCTGGTCCGGTTCCGCGGCGGGGAGATCGATCTTGTTCAGCACCGGCACGATCTCATGGCCGGCATCGAGCGCGTGATAGACGTTGGCGAGCGTCTGCGCCTCAACGCCCTGGCTGGCATCGACCACCAATAGCGAGCCCTCGCAGGCCGCCAGCGACCGCGACACCTCATAGGCGAAGTCGACATGGCCGGGCGTGTCGATCAAATTGAGGATGTAGCTCTTGCCGTCCCTGGCGTTATAGGTCAGCCGCACCGTCTGCGCCTTGATGGTGATGCCGCGCTCGCGCTCGATGTCCATGGAATCGAGCACCTGTTCCTTCATCTCGCGTTCCTGCAGGCCGCCGGTTGTCTGGATCAGCCGGTCCGCCAACGTCGATTTGCCATGGTCGATATGCGCAACAATGGCGAAGTTGCGGATGTTGGAAATAGGGATGGATGTCATGGGCGCGGGATAGCATTGGCGCCCCGGTGCGGCAACCATAATGCGCTGTTTTAACGGCGTATCTTCACGCCAAGCTGATTTCGCCGGCGGCGAAAACGCGCTACGCAGAGGACCATGACACGTACGTCATTCTTGCCCGCGGCCGCGCGTCGGCGCCGTATTCTGTCGGTCCGGCGGCTGGCGGCGTGGCTTGCGGCATCCGCCAGCGATCCGAAGGCCAGCCTCCGGCTGGTGATCGGCTTTGCCGCCGCCCATGCCGTGCTCTGGACCTTCATCCTGATCAACCTGAAGGCAGCGCAGGACGTCCATATGGACGTCGCGGAAGCCTTCGCCTGGGGCCAGAAATTCCAGCTCGGCTATGGCAAGCATCCGCCGCTGGCGGGCTGGGTCGCGGGTCTCTGGTTCAAGCTTTTCCCGGCCGCCGACTGGGCTACCTACGCGCTGGCGATGGCGACGCTGGCTTGCGGTCTTGTGATCTGCTGGCTGATCGCCCTGCGCGTGGTCGATCGCCGCCGCGCGTTCTTCGTGGTGGTGATGCTCGCGCTCTACCCGATCTTCAATTTCAAGGGATTCAAATACAATCCCGATCTGTTGCAGCTCGTCACCCTGCCGCTGCTGGTGCTCGCCTATCTGAATGCATTTGAAAAGCGCAGCGTGCGCGCAGGCCTGTGGCTCGGGCTCGCCGCCGCGCTGGCGCTGATGACGAAATATTGGGTGCTGACCATGATCGGCGCCATCGGGCTCGCCGCGCTGATCCATCCGGAGCGCCTGAAATTTCTGCGCTCGCCGGCGCCGTGGGTTGCGGTCGCCACGCTGGCGGTAGCCATGATCCCGCATCTGGTCTGGCTGAAGCAAGTCGACTTCGTGCCGCTGACCTACGCCGGCGACGTCTACGGGCTGTCGAGCCGCGCGCAAAACATCCAGCTCGTGCTCGGCTATGTCGGTCACAATCTGGCGCTGCTCACAGCACCCGTGGCGCTGGCCGCACTTGCGCTTGTATGGGTGCCGCCCTGGTGGCGGATTTTGGCGCGGCAGCCCTCGGCACTGTTCACGCACGCCTGGTCGCGTGGTGCAATTACCGGCGTGAACAGGTCGGCCGCGCTCAACATCTGGATCATCCAGGTCGTGGTTGCGATCGGGCCGCCGCTCGGGGCCCTGATCTTCACGGTCTACATGAAAACCGATTGGGGAATCTCGCTGTTCTTCCTGACGCCGCTGGCGCTGGTCGCGATTCCCGCACTCCGACTACAGAGAATGGCGCTGTTCAATATCGCCGCGATCTGGCTGTTCATCACGCTCGCGGCGCTGGCGCTGTCGCCCAAGATCGCCGAGCGCGAGTTGGCCGAGAATCCCAATGGCGCCCTGAGCTATGGCGCGCGCTCGCAGCTCGCCCGCGAGTTGACCGAGGCCTGGCGAACCCGCTTCCACTCGCGATGGGCGGTGGTTGCCGGCACCACCGAGGTCGGCGAGCCCATGACGTTCTATAGCCCCGATCACCCGGCGCCGTTTACTCCGGGCGAAGTCTGGTCGTCGGGGCTGACGTCGCTGCAGGAGGCAAAGCGGCTCGGCTTCATCGGCATCTGCGATACTTCCGACGGGCGGCTGCCGGTCTGCGACGCCTGGATGGCGGCGAATGCCGCCAACGCCGAGCGCCTCACCATCTCCACCCAGCGCTTCTTCCACGGCCATCCGGGGCCCTCGATCACCTGGAAGGTCTATATCGCGCCGCCGGGGAAATGAGGGCGTCATTCCGGGGCGCGCCAACGGGTCGCGCGAATGCGCGCCCGATGACAGGCTCCGCGCGGACCTCAGATGTGCAATTGCACATCGGGGAATCTCGAGATTCTGCCGCCTTCGAAGCTGACGCTTCGATCTCAGCCGGTCACTGGCCTTCTTCGTTGAACTTGCTGGCGACGAGATCGGTGATCGCGTCGATCGCGGCCTGCGCCTCCGGGCCGATCGCCGAGATCAGGATCGATGTTCCCGGCCCGGCGGACAGCATCATCAGGCCCATGATCGAGGTGCCGCCGACGGTCTCGTGGCCCTTGGTCACCCAGACTTCGGCGTTGAAGCGCTCGACCATCTGGACGAATTTCGCCGACGCCCGCGCGTGCAGGCCGCGTTTGTTGATGATGGGAAGTTCGCGGGACACCGCGCCCGCGGGGACGGTCGGCCCCGGACCGCTTTCCGGCGACGGGGCGTCGTCGCTCATTTGCCGGCGAGAACCCGGCTGGCGATGGTGACGTATTTGCGGCCGGCTTCCTGGGCCATGGCGATAGCGTCGGGAAGCGAGCGCTCTTCGCGAACTTTGGCGAGCTTGACCAGCATGGGGAGGTTGATTCCTGCGAGCACTTCCACCTTGGGGCGGCTCATGCAGGAGATCGCGAGATTGGAAGGCGTGCCGCCGAACATGTCGGTGAGGATGGCCACGCCATCGCCGGAATCGACGCGGTTGACCGCCTCGATGATGTCGCTTCGACACAGATCGGCGTCGTCTTCGGCTCCGATCGTGACCGCCTCGATTTGTTTTTGTGGGCCCATGACATGTTCGAGCGCTGCCTTGAACTCGTCGGCAAGGCGCCCATGGGTCACAAGTACTAGACCGATCATAAAAAACTCCTCGCGGGTGCTTTTTGGTGCACCGCACGAACGCGCCACATTGACCATCCAGAGCCCCCGCGCAAGAGGGGATGTTCGCGATTCTCCCGGAAAATTAGCGGTACAGGGGGAGGCTGCGCCGGTCTATTCGGTCGCGATAGTGGGGCTGATATGGTTACCAATTCCCTTCGAGCAATCAGCCAAAGGTTCGGAAGAATATGAAATTGCGGTCATGGTCAGGGCCGCTACGACCAGAGGGAGTGCTGCAAACCCCGTCCCTACCGGGATGCGAGGTATTTTGATACCTGAAATGCGGGTCACCAGCGCTTCGGGCGGCGGCAGGCGCTCGGCGTCGGCAGCCGACAAGTCGACGACCAGGCCCACCATCGCCTCGTCGGCAAAATCGCAGCGGCGAATGCCGAGTCCATAAATCTCGATCTGGCCGGCCAATTCGCGCGCCGGGCGGACCAACAGCTGCCCGTCGCCTGCGTCGAGATAGACCCGATCGTCCCCGACCAGCACGGCCGGCGGGATCTGCCCCGCGCGACCGGCAAGGATCAGATCAAAGGCGAGGCGCGATTTGCCGGCGCCGGACGGCCCGCGGATCAGCACCGCGCGATCTCCCACCTTCACCGCGGAAGCGTGGACGCTCGCAGCACCGGCGTCGGTCATGGCGCCGGCAGCCTGACCACAAAGCGCGCGCCGGCCACCGTCGCATCGCCCTCGGCATTGGGCGGGCCGGCGCGATTCTCCGCCCAGATGCGCCCGCCATGCGCCTCGATGATCTGCTTGGAGATCGACAGCCCCAGTCCGGAATTCTGCCCAAAACCCTGATGCGGCCGGTCGGTGTAGAAGCGCTCGAAGATTCGCTCCAGCGCATCCTCGCGAATGCCGGGCCCGTCATCGTCGACCATGATTTCGATTTCCGATCGCACGCGGCGGCAGGTGATGCGCACCTTGCAGCCGGCTTCGGAAAACGACTGGGCGTTGGAGAGCAGGTTGGAGATCACCTGTCCGAGTCGCGAATCGTGGCCCGGCACCGAGAACGTGTCGCCTGCGCCGCGGCCCTCGAAGCGCGCCTCGACGGCGATATTGTTGCCGCGCCGGGTTTCGTTGGCGACCGTCGTCAGCGCGTTCAGCAGCCGGCGAAGATCGACCGAGGTCATGTCCTGGCGCTGCAGCTCGGCATCGAGCCGGCTGGCGTCGGAAATGTCGGAGATCAGCCGGTCGAGCCGCTTGACGTCATGTTCGATCACCGCGAGCAGCCGTGCGCGGCTGTTCTCGTTGCGCGCCAGCGGCATGGTTTCGACCGCCGAGCGCAGCGAGGTCAGCGGATTCTTCAGTTCATGGGCGACATCGGCGGCGAACATCTCGATCGCCTCGATGCGGTTGTAGAGCGCATCGGTCATGTCGCGCAGCGCGCCCGAGAGATGGCCGATCTCGTCGCGGCGGCGGGTGAAATCGGGGATCTCGACCCGGGTCCGGATGCGGCGGCGGACGCGCTCGGCGCTGTCGGCGAGCCGGCGCACCGGCCCCGCGATGGTGCTCGCCAGCAGCAACGACAGCATGATCATGACAGCGGAGGCGACGCCGCCGACTTTCAGGATCGCAAGCCTTTCTGCGGTCACCATCTGGTCGATGTCGTCGCCCTGCGTCGACAGCATCAAGGCGCCGTGGATCGCGCGCGAGCGCTGCACCGGCACCGCCACCGAGACGATCACCTCGCCGCGGGTGTTGACGCGCACCATGCTGCGCTTCTGGCCCTGCAGCGCTTCGGCGACCTCCTGATAGCCGTTGCCGTTCTCCGGTCCGAGTTCGCGGTAGAGCGGAAGGTCGCCGCGGTTGAGCCAGGTGCGCACCGCGATCATGGTCCGCTCGACGATGCCCGGCTTCTCCGAGGACGGCGGCGGCAGGTTGAAGCGCAGCACGTTCTCGAGATTGCGGCTGTCGAGCAGCAGCCCGCCATTGGGATCGTAGATGCGGGCGCGGGTCTTGGTCGGCGAGATCAGCGTGCGCAGCACCGGCGCGACGCGCTCCGGATTGATCGGAAAATCCAGCCCGGAATATTCATCGGCGCCAAAACTCTCGCCGGGCTTCAAATCCTGCAGCCGGTCGGGATCGATGGTGATGGTGTTGGTCGCGACCGTCGCCGACGCCGCGATCGCGCCGGCGATGATTTCGGCCTGCACCAACAGGCTCTGCGCGCGGGCATCGATCAGGCCGGCGCGGAATTGCGAGAGGTAGAGGATGCTCGCCACCAGCGCGACCAGGCCGGCAATATTCAGCGAGACGATGCGGCGGGTGAGGCTGGAGAAGCTCAGCGCGAGGAAAAACTGTCCGGCGCGGCGCAGCCAGCCGAGCGGCCGCTGCCAGCCCACGACCTGCGGGGTTTCGACAACATCGTCGAGGACGAGGGCCGGCGAGCCGCCCTCGGCGTTCAGGGTTGGATCAGGCTGCGTTCGATCAAGCAATGGCCAAAACTGCCCGGTTGTTTCGATGGCGCTTCTGGAAAGCGCGCTGGCTTTGCATCCTACCCGAGTTGCGCGGTGGCGTCAGTTAACAAACATCCATCAAACGCGGAGTTAATCAGGTTTCCTTGAAGCGGTAGCCGACGCCGTACAGGGTTTCGATCATCTCGAAATCGTCGTCCACCACCTTGAACTTCTTGCGCAGCCGCTTGATGTGGCTGTCGATGGTGCGATCGTCGACATAGACCTGATCGTCATAGGCCGCGTCCATCAGCGCGTTGCGGCTCTTCACCACGCCGGGACGGGTCGCCAGCGCCTGCAGGATCAGGAATTCTGTCACCGTCAACGTCACCGGCTCGTTCTTCCAGGTGCAGGTATGGCGCTCCGGATCCATGCGTAACAGCCCGCGGTCCAGCGCCTTGGCGTCGGTCTCCTTCGGTACCGCAGTGGGATCCTTCGGCGCGGCGCGGCGCAGCACCGCTTTGACGCGCTCGACCAGAAGGCGCTGGCTGAACGGCTTGCGGATGAAATCGTCGGCGCCCATCTTGAGGCCGAACAGCTCGTCGATTTCCTCGTCCTTGGAGGTGAGGAAGATCACCGGCAAATCGGACTTCTGCCGCAGCCGCCGCAACGTCTCCATGCCGTCCATCCGCGGCATCTTGATATCGAGGATCGCGAGATCGGGCGGTGAGGTGCGGAAGCCGTCGAGCGCGGAGGCACCATCGGTGTAGGTCATGATGCGATAACCTTCGGCTTCGAGCGCGATCGAGACCGATGTGAGAATGTTGCGGTCGTCATCGACCAGGGCGATTGTGGGCATGAGCCTGCTTTCAGGTACTGATACTAGGTTGCTGAAACGGCGAGCTATCCGGTGATGCGCCGCATAATGGGCCTCGAACCTCGTCACCGAGCAATGCAAGCTGGGCTGAAGTGTGACCGAGTTCCGCAAAACGCCCGAGGGAGCCTTCGGGTTCCCCCTATATAGCTACCAGTTTAGCCGGGAAAAGGCCCTTTTTGCAATGAGATGTGGCGAGAAAACGGATGCAACCCACCGCTGATTTTGATGCTCCCCGGCTGGCCCGGTCGCTGCTTCGTCGCAGCCGGCAGGGGGCGTTGGCCACCCTGATGGCGGGCAGCGGCGATCCCTATTGTTCGCTGGTCAATGTCGCCAGCCACCCCGACGGATCGCCGATCCTGCTGATTTCGCGCCTGGCCGTGCACACCAGGAACATCCTCGGCGATCCCAGGGTCTCATTGATGCTGGACGAGCGCGCCGGCGGCGATCCGCTGGAGGGGTCGCGGATCATGCTGGCGGGCCAGGCGCAACAGGCTGCGGCCTCAGACCTCGAGCTTTGCCGCCGGCGCTACCTCAACGCCCATCCGTCGGCGGAAGGCTTTGTCGATTTTAAGGATTTTTCCTTCTTCCGGATCCGCCCCACGGGCACCCATCTGGTGGCGGGGTTCGGACGCATTCTCGACCTCAAGCCGGATCAGTTCCTGACTGATCTATCCGATGCCGGCGCGCTGCTGGAAGTCGAGCAAAGCGCCATCGACCACATGAACGCCGATCATCGCGACGCGACTAAGCTCTATGCGACCAGGCTGCTCGGCGCGGCTGAAGCAGACTGGCGCTGCACCGGCTGTGATCCCGACGGGATCGACCTGCAGGCCGGCACAACGGCGCTGCGGCTCGATTTCCCCGAACGGGTGACCCGGCCCGGCGAGTTGCGCCGGATGCTGGTCAGACTGGCGGACGAAGCGCGGGCGAAGGCATAGCTGATCCTCGCCCAACAAAACAAAGTTAGGGCGAGTGCATCATGAAGTCCGGCAATCGATTGGTTCTGATGGCGTGGCTGGTGTTGGCCGCGAGTGCAGGCATGACGGCGCCGTCGTCAGCGGGCGAAGTGGCGGCAACCAGCGCTGGGATCGCCGAGCTAAGCCGGGCCGGCAAATATTCGGAAGCAACCGTGCTGGCACAGCGCCGGCTGGAAAGCCTGGAGAAGACCCGTGGTCCCTTCGACCGCGATGTCGCCGGCGCGCTGAACAATCTGGCGCTGCTCTACAGCGACCAGGGCCACGACGCCGAGGCCGAGCCGATGTACAAGCGTGCCGTCGCGATCTTGGATAAGGTTGGCGGGCTCGATGCAAGCGGGGGTGCGCCGGAATTGAACAATCTGGCCGCGCTGTACCAGCGGCAGGAGCGCTACGCCGATGCCGAGCCGTTGTTCAAACGCGCGCGGGCGCTGCGCGAAAGGTCGCTCTATCCGGCCTTTCGGGCTCCGTTTGCCCTGATCGGCGAGGGGGCGCCCCACTAGCCGATTGTGCGCCGCAACAGCGCTCCAGCCCGCCGTCGCGGCGGATTGCTGCGCTGGAAGCCCGCGGCCGGTTCTGGCAAGTGCCGGCGCGTTAGCGGCTTTTTGAGCCGCATCAATCACCTTCCGGGAATAAACCAAATATAACGGGATCGGCTTGGCAAGCCGGGCGTTCATCAGTAATAGGTCGCCGGACCGCGGCCGGAAGGCTATATTGACGGTCACCGCGACAGGGCGCGTGAAAGCGGCATTCGCGCTGGAGCTACGCGGGGTTCGAGGAGGGTTTTCTTTGCAAGAGACGGGCATACGCAACGGCGCCTTCGGCGCCGACAAATTCGGCTTAAAAAAACTCAGGCAGGTGCACTGGAATCTGGGAGCGCCGCAGCTCTATCAATATTCGCTGGCCGCAGGCGAAGCGGTGTTGTCCGCCGATGGCGCCTTGTGCGCCGATACCGGTGACTTCACCGGCCGCAGCCCGAAGGACAAGTTCACGGTGCGCGACGCCACCACCGAAAAGATGTGGTGGGCCGGCAACCAGTCGATCACCTCGGAACAGTTCGAGGCGCTCTATGCCGACTTCCTCAAGCACGCCGAAGGCATGACGCTGTTCGCGCAGGACCTCTATGGCGGCGCCGATCCGAGCTTCCAGATCAAGACCCGGGTGTTCACCGAACTCGCCTGGCACTCGCTATTCATCCGCACGCTGCTGATCCGGCCCGAGGCGTCGGCGCTGCGGGATTTCGTGCCTGAACTGACCATCATCGACATGCCGAGCTTCAAGGCCGATCCCAAACGCCACGGCGTGCGCTCGGAAAACGTGGTCGCGATCGATTTCGCCCGCAAGATCGTCCTGATCGGCGGGTCTTATTATGCCGGCGAAATGAAGAAGAGCGTGTTCACCACGCTGAACTATTATCTGCCCGAAAAGGGCGTGATGCCGATGCACTGCTCGGCCAATGTCGGGCCC
>Ga0209422_1000226_pt1 | contig 14124 bp, 12 predicted proteins | sample BlaSpr_A8_OM2_M3_FD_187983 | JGI IMG/M metagenome (GOLD analysis project Ga0209422, IMG submission 187983) | Forest soil microbial communities from Thunder Bay, Ontario, Canada - Black Spruce, Ontario site 2_A8_OM2_M3 (SPAdes) (version 2) | ecosystem: Environmental > Terrestrial > Soil > Boreal... | reverse complement strand
GAAAACCACATTTCTTCTTTGCGATGATTTGCATAAAGCATAGCAGAAGAATCGAGAGCGCGAATTGATGCTATACTTCAACCCTCGCCGAGCGATTTCCGGCTCACACCGCGGAGAGGTGGCAGAGCGGCTGAATGCGGCGGTTTGCTAAATCTACCTGCCCTGTTCGTACTCACCACGTTTCATTTGCTTTGAATGACTTGGCACGCTAACAGTTGCACTGACTCATCCCATTTGCACGCTAGAGTGCACCAAGAGTGCACCAAAATAAGCGTCTCGCACTCGCAAGAAATCCGCAATTTGCGAGGCGGAAGCCCCCGCCAACCCTTCGGTTAACAACCGTGAATTTAATTTAATCATAAGTGGCCGGCGCCGAGCTGAATCGAGGGAATTCAGCAAGTTCTGATCAAAGCTGTGCCGCGAGCAGATGATTGTTCGGCCAACGCGCCTGCCTTGGACGCAGGAGGCCCCGGTTCAAATCCGGGCGCCCCGACCAATCTTTTCTTAAGCTCACGGGTCTTTTCTTAAGCTTACGGGCATCTCGCAAAGCCCTTCCCCCGCACTGTGGGAAAATTCGGGGACTCGCGGTCCCCAGCCTCTTCTCCACTTCTTGCATCTACAGTGCGCGATACTTCTCTTAGCTGTTCTACACCTTCCACTTTGTAATGCGATTTTGACGTACCTCATTGTCATCCCAATTCGTCTAATTAATCGTTCTCCGCCCTTCTGTTTTAACAACGGTGCGTTCAAGATCAGTCGGAATCTGCATCTCGAAAGGAAGGAGTCAAACATGAAAATTTTGCAGGTGCTAACCTCACACGATCAGCTCGGCAATACAGGCCGTAAAACCGGTTTTTGGCTTGAAGAAGGTGCGGCCCCGTACTTTGTTTTCAGAGATGCTGGTGTCGAGCTCACGCTAGCCTCCCCTAAAGGCGGGCAGCCTCCGATCGATCCAAAGAGCGACATGCCGGAAAATCAGACACCGGCACAGGTGCGGTTCAAGAAGGATGAGAAGGCGCTGAAGACTTTTGCAAACACAGTGAAGCTTGCGGATGTAAAGGCAGAAGACTTTGACACGGTGTTTTATACGGGCGGGCATGGTCCGATGTGGGATCTCGCGGAGGACCCTGTGTCCATCGCTCTTCTTGAATCGTTCTACAATTCCGGCAAGCCAATTGCTTTGGTCTGCCATTCACCTGGGGTGCTTCGCCATGTTAAGTACAGGGGTGAGCCGCTGGTGAAGGGGAAGCATGTAACCGGCTTTACGAACGGCGAGGAAGAAGAGGTAAAGCTCACCAAGGTTGTGCCTTTCCTCGTTGAAGATGAACTGTTACGACTCGGTGCCATCTTTGAGAAGAAGGCGAACTGGCAGCCTTTTTCCATCACGGATGGTCACCTTATCACCGGTCAGAATCCGGCATCATCGACCTCAACGGCTCAAGCCCTTATGAAGCTACTCGGGGAGAGAGCCGCTCACGCTTCTGCTTGAGGTGACGATCCCATCGGTTCGTCGTTCTTATCGGTGACGGCGGACAAGGCGGGTACGCTGCTTTCCCGCAAAGATCCAACACAACGTCCGGAGCAGGTCAGCCGCAGCGAGTTGCGATCCATTGACGAGCGAGCAATCTGTACTGCAACCATTGAAGGAGGATATATGTCAGGCAGTAAAGCAGGGCAGCAAATCACGGAAGCAAATCCTCTCGATTTTGTACCCGACAAAATTCCCTTCGACACTCCGTACGGCCCGGCAATATCACTCGAGCGCGCTCAGGCAGCCATTGATACCGCCGTCGCGGAATCCAAGAAGCGTGACTGGAAAATGAACGTAGCGGTAGTCGATCCCGGCGGCCATCTGGTGGCCTTCCAGCGGATGGACGGCGCGATGCTTGCCGCCATTCAGATTGCAGAACACAAGGCACGAGCCGCCGCGACGTTCCGGCGCGAAACCAAGGTCTTCGAGGACGGTATCAACCTTATGCATCTCAACTATCTGCTCGCGTTCGATGGAGTCATTGCGTCTCGCGGCGGCATTCCGCTGATCGAGAAAGGCTCGATCATTGGCGCAATCGGAGTTTCTGGAGGCACGGATTCCCAGGACGAGATCGTTAGCAAGGCAGGCGCGGCAGTAATTAACGAACCCCCAGCAAGTAACAAATGATCCAGATCTCGAGAAGGCATTGAGGGCAATCAACCAATTCCTGAGACTACAAGTACAAAGGAGAATCCCATGACAAGTGCAAGTGCAGCTACGAAACCCGCACAGATTCGCGTGGCCCGCCGGTCGCCCGCCTATTGGCGTGTCACGATCGACAACCCGCCGATCAACGTGATGGGCCCAGAAATGGTCCGGGAGTTTCAGGAAGTCATCAACGCTCTCGAGGCCGACGAGCATGTCAGGGTCGTGGTCTTCGACAGCGCGGTCGACGACTACTTCCTGAATCACTCCGATTTTTTCGCCAAGCTCGAGGATCTGACCTCAATGCCGGCCGGCCCCACAGGATTGCCACCTTGGCCGGACTTCCTCGTGCGTCTGACCCGCGCGCCATTCGCCTCCATCGCCCTCATCCGCGGCCGGGCGACGGGCAACGGCAGCGAGCTCACGCTCGCCTGCGACATGAGTTTCGCCAGCCGCGAAAAGGCCATCCTCTCGCAATGGGAGGTAGGCGTGAGTCTGGTCGCCGGCGGAGGTCCGATGGCCCGGCTGCCCAGGCTCATCGGCCGAAACCGCGCCCTTGAGGTGCTCTTGAGCTCGGAAGACATCAGGGGAGAGCAGGCTGAGGCGTATGGCTACGTGAATCGCGCGCTGCCCGACGCCGATCTGGACTCTTTCGTAGAGGCGCTCGCGACGCGGATCGCTGGGTTCGACAAATGGGCGATCGCCAACACCAAGCGGCTCGTCAACACCAGCCTGCCCCCGGAAGTCGAGCTCGCCGCCGGGTGGGATGCGTGCATGGCTTCGATCGGCCGACCCGCCGCCCAGGAGCGGATCAAAGCGCTAATGGCGAGCGGCTTCCACAAACCGGGAGATGTCGAAAATCGGCTGGGATACCACATCGGTCAAATCGCGCGCTAGGCCTATAGCTTGTGCTGAGACTGCAAACGACAGCCACGGAGAGACAGTGCAGGAGTCACATTCTTATTGATTGAGCCACCTTCCGGATTACGCTAATTTGGAATCCCGCTTTTCCGGTGGACTTCAATGGGCGAGGACAACACTATGAAGACCGCAACCCCTATTCATATCGGCGGTTCGCAGCTTGCAGAGATGCGTCATGTTTGTGCGTTCTTTAACAACGACGAAGAAGAATACCGCGTTCTGCTCCCATTCATTAAGGACGGATTCGAGTGTGGCGACAAGGCCGTCCACGTAGTTAACCCCGAACAACGCGAGGATCATCTGCAACGCTTGGCTGCGGTAGGAATCGATACCACCGCCACCGAGCAGACCGGTCAATTCGAGCTTCGAACCAACACCGAAGCGTACCTGCGCGACGGCCGTTTCGATCAGGATCGCATGCTCGAAGTGTTCAAGCAGATGGCGAGTGGCAATGCTAAGGGACGTTTCCCGCTCAGTCGAATTGTGTGCCGAATGGACTGGGTGGTCGACCGTGGGCCTTACATCGACGACGTCGTTGAATTCGAATCGCGTGTCAACGATGTATGGAGCCGCCACGACGACGCGGTCATTTGCACCTACAATCTGGGGAAGTTTGGTGGAGACACCGTGATTGACATTCTGCGAACGCACCCCATGGTCATCATCGGCGGAATTCTTCAACAGAATCCTTTCTTTGTGCCGCCGCAGGAGTTCCTGCGCGAGATTCACGAACGACGAGCAGGGCGGACTAAATCAGCCTCAACAGCATCCTGACATGACAAAACAACCCGAAGGTCCCGCCGAGGAGATCAAGCGGCTCCAGCGCTGCATTAATGATTTGGTTGGTATTCTCGCTCTGCCTGCGATCTGGACTGGTGCCCAAGCTTCCCAGATTGTTGGTACGTTGAACGATTCATTACTGTTAATGCTGCAGCTGGATCTCATTTTTGTACGTCTGAGGGGTTCATCCGGAGAGGCCCCCGATCCAATCGTGCGGTTCGCGCCGACATGGGAACCAACACCGCAGCCGCAAGAACTCGCCGAAGCGATCGAGCAATGGTTCGGCAGCGACTCGCAAAAATGGCCTGCCGCGATACGAAAATCCTTTCGAGGCCGAGAGATTTGTTTAGTCCCGCTGCGATTAGGTCTACACGGCGAATTCGGCGCAGTTGTGGTGGGATCTCAGCGAGTCGATTTCCCACAGCAGACTGAGAAACTTGTATTGAGTGTGGCGGCCAATCAGGCTGCGATCGGGCTGCAGGAATCAACCTCCCGGAGTGCACAGAGGAGGGTCGCCAACCACCTCGATCAACTGGTCGCGCAACGAACCGCAGAGCTTGCTGCCACGAACGAAGAACTCATGAAGTCGTTCGACGTGGATACCGAGACCAGGCCGGTCCTTACGCAAGTCGAGATAGATCGTGTGCGGCCCTATGCACGGGTGCGCCAAGCGCAGCTTGGCGAGATTCTGTATCGGCCTGGAGAGGTGGGAGTCCCGTGCTTCATTCTCTTATCAGCCAGCTTGGAAATCGTTCAGCCAACTATCCACGGCGAACGGCTGGTCTTCAACTTAAGCCCAGGAATGTTCACCGGCGAGGCGGGCATGATCGCAGGACAGCGAACCGTAGTGCAGGCCCGAGTCATGCAAGGAGGTGAAATCCTGGAGCTTCGGCCCGAAGAGCTTCGAACTCTTGTGGCGCGCGACGCAGGGCTGAGTAAGATCCTTTTGCAGGCGTTTATATTGCGCAGGCTTATGCTCATCAACCGACAGTTGGGCAATGTCGTTGTGATTGGCTCACGACATTCTGCGGACACGCTGCGCCTTCGGGAATTTCTGGGCCGAAATGGTCATCCATACAATTATGTCGACTTAGATTCGGACGATACCTCTCGGAACCTTCTCGACCGCTTTGCAATTGCTGTCTCCGAAATCCCGATCGTGATCGGCAACGGGACGATGGTTTTGCGCAATCCGTCAACCTCGCAGCTGGCGGATTGCCTCGGACTTAACGACAATATCGACAAGGGTTTGCTTCATGATCTCGTTATCGTGGGCGCTGGGCCGGCAGGCCTAGCTGCGGCGGTATACGGGGCCTCGGAGGGACTGGATACCCTCCTCATTGAAAGCCACGCGCCCGGGGGGCAAGCGGGAACCAGTTCAAAGATCGAGAATTATCTAGGATTTGAAACCGGGGTGTCTGGTCAAGAACTCGCCACGAGCGCCACTAGGCAGGCACAGAAGTTTGGGGCGAAGTTGGCGTTGGCACGCGCGATTGTTCAACTTCGGTGCCAACGTCGCCCCTACGAACTCGTGATGGACGATGGGACTGTCTTCTTCGCCCGGACGATTGTGGTTGCGACCGGCGCGAGTTACAACAAGCCAACGACCGTCACCCTAGACCGCTTCGCGGGTCGCGGCATTCATTACGGTGCGACCCACCTTGAGGCTCAGCTGTGTGAGGGCCAAGAGGTCATTGTGGTCGGGGGCGGCAACTCGGCTGGTCAAGCGGCTGTCTTTCTCTCGCAGACAGCACGCAAGGTTTTTATGCTCGTGCGGGGGGCCGACTTGGCCGAGTCGATGTCGCGGTATCTGATTCAACGCATTTCCGGGAATCCTTCCATCGAGTTGCTTTGCAACTCCGAACTAGCCGGCCTTGCGGGAGAGAACGACCTCGAAGAAGTGCGTTGGATCAACAAGCAGACCGGTCAGGTGCGTTCGGTCCCAGCCCGTCACGTCTTCATAATGACCGGCGCGTCCCCGAACACCGACTGGCTGCGAGGCCGTGTCGCTCTTGATGAGAAGGGCTTTATCCTCACCGGACGCGATCTGCCACTGGCGATTGACCCAGATCGGAATCCTCCTTGGCCTCTTTCCCGTTCGCCTTTCATGCTCGAAAGCAGCCTCCCAGGAGTATTCGCCGTAGGCGATGTCCGTGCTGGAAGCATCAAGCGGGTAGCTGCGGCCGTTGGCGAAGGAGCTACTTCGGCGAGTATGGTGCATCAAGCTCTCGCCGAGCTTTAGTGTGGACTGGTACGAACAGATTTTCGGTTTCTAGCGATTTGGTAGAATTCCGGAATGAAGAGACGAACCTTGCTGATGGCGGCGCCGTTGGCGGTGCTGGCGCCCTGCGAGATAGCGCTGAAGCGACGAAGTCGGCGTTCGCTTCAGTTGCGCACGAGATTTTGGCAAGGAGAGAGAGAGAGCAAGGTGGCTCGATGGGGGATCAACTGTGGTACATGAACTGCGGATTTATCATGTGGTCGCCGGAAAGCTGGAGAACCTGGTAGCCCGCTTCCGGGACCACACGATGAAGCTTTTTGCGGATCATGGAATCAAGAGTGTCGCGTATTGGACTGCGTTGGACGAACCGGTGAAAAGCAGCACCTTCTTTTACATTCTGGAGCATCCGAGCCGGGAAGCGGCGACAGCGAACTGGAAGGCCTTCCAGGACGATCCGGAGTGGAAAAGCGTAAAGGCGAAATCGGAAGAGAATGGGAAATTAGTGGAGAAGATTGACTCGACGTTTTTGACGCTGACGGATTTTTCGCCGCGGTTGGGGTGACTAAGCTTCCACAGGACATTGCGAGGAAGTGATCTCCGCGGTCTGCATCGACTCTGGACGGATTACAGGCAAACAGGGAAACGAAGGCCAGCGCAATTTCAGGTTGCCGACCGTAAAGCGATCTCATTTCCTTTAGAACGTGCGGATCAGCCCCGAGGACGACGGTTCCCTAGACCGTTGTGGGCTGCAGACGGCTTTATTATTACGATAGACGGCGGTTTTCCAAACCGCAGGGTCTCTCAGTTGCACACGGCTGATTTGAAGCCCTCTCAACTCTTGCGAGGTGATTTGAGACCACCTCAGTTGCAGTTTCAGCGGTTTGCTAAATCTACCTGCCCTGCTGTTCGTACTCACCACGTTTCATATATTTTGACTAACTTAGCACGCTGTCAGTCGCACTGAATCATCTCATTTGCACATTAGAGTGCACCAAGAGTGCACCAAAAATCCTATCGCACTTGCAAGATATCCGCAATTTGCGAGACAGGAACTCCGCCACCCCTCGGTTAACAACCAAGAAGCTAATTTAGAGCGTCACATGCCATCCTTGAGCCCGATGCGCCACGGTTAACTTCCGGCTTGCCGACGGAAGTTGGCCAGACCAGTAATACAAGCGTTTCCCAGTACTAATCCGACGGACGAACCGATAACTTCCGCTTTGCCCGTGATACGGGAGCGGCGAGGAAGGCAAAGGGTTTTGTGGGTTGTTCGCTTCTGGACAGCCCCGTTCGGAAACGAACATCGAGCAGCCCTTTCTGCCAGTATTAATCAGGCCTTACTTCCCGCTTTTCAATGATTGTGAGTTCCACTGCTCCGGCGTGAGAATTGCATCCTTTATTTTGTTAGGCCATTTTGGCCAAAGTTTCTGCGCTAGATTTAGTGCCATCGGAAGACATTATGACCGCCCTTCTTCAGGATATCCGCTACGCCCTGCGCATGCTGCGCAATAACCCCGGTTTCACGGCTGTCGCGGTGCTCACCTTAGCGCTCGGCATCGGCGCCAACACCGCTATCTTCCAGTTGCTCGATTCCATCCGCCTGACCGCGCTTCCGCTCAAGAATCCGGACCAACTCGCCGAGGTGCGCATCATTCAGCCGCATGGCCGTACCGGCAATTTTACGACGTCGCACCCCATGCTGACGAACCCGCAGTGGGAGCAGATTCGCGCCCAGCAGCAGGGGTTTTACGGCATGTTTGCCTGGGCCCAGGGTCGTTTCAACATTGCGCCCAGCGGCGAGACGCACCGTGTGGATGGCCTTTATGTGAGCGGAGATTTCTTCCGCGTGCTCGGTGTGCAGCCTGTCGTAGGGCGGCTGTTCACAACGGAGGACGATCAGCGCGGGTGTGGCTCGCCCGGAGTTGTCCTCAGTGAAGCATTCTGGAAGCGGGAATACGGCGGAGAGGAGTCGGCGATCGGGCGCAAGATGACAATCGAGCTTCATCCCTTTGAAATCATCGGCGTCACTCCCGCCAGTTTTTACGGCCTGGAAGTCGGCAGGCAATTTGACGTGGCGGTTCCGATTTGCGCGGACCCGTTAATCCGGGGCGAGGAAGCGCGATTGGATGTGCCTCATGATTGGTGGCTTTCTGTCATGGGCCGCCTCAACCCGGGCTGGACCATCGAGAGAGCGTCGGCTCAGCTGGCTGCAGTGTCTCCGCAAATATTCGAAGCAACCGCCATCACGAAATTCGGCGCGGAGGAAGAGAAACACTATCTCACCTTTCATCTCGGGTTGCTCCCGGCGGGCACTGGCGTCTCCGATATCCGCAAGGACTACGAGACGCCGCTCAACCTGCTGCTGGCCATCGCCGGATTTGTGCTATTGATTGCCTGCACCAACCTCGCGAGCCTGATGCTGGCCCGAGCCAGCGCGCGCGAACGCGAAATCGCCATTCGGCTGTCGCTGGGAGCGTCACGCGGACGCCTGATCCGGCAGTTGATGGCCGAAAGCTTTCTCTTAGCGGCCACCGGCGCCGCGATCGGTCTTGTGCTTTCCAACTCGGTTGGCAAGTTTCTGGTTTCATTGATCAGCACCGAGCAGAATCGGGTATTCGTGGATCTCACGCCCGATTGGCGCGTGCTCGGCTTCACGTTGAGCCTCGCGGTCTTGACCTGCTTCCTGTTCGGACTCGCTCCCGCCCTGCGCGCCACGCGCAACGGCTCGGCCGAAGTGCTGAAGGCCGGAGGACGCGGTAACACGGCCGGCCGCGAACGCTTCGGTTTGCGCCGCGCGCTGGTGACGGTTCAGATTGCGCTCTCGCTCGTGCTCCTGGTGGGCGCGCTCTTGTTTTCCCGCAGCTTGGGAAAGCTTGTGAGTGTCGACCCCGGCTTCCGCGCCAAAGGCATCCTCATCACGAATTTGGACTTTACTGAACTAAAGCTCCCCCCCGATCGCCGTCAACCGTTCAAGCGTGATCTGCTCGCGCAGGTGCGCGCGATTCCGGGAGTCGACGCCGCCGCCGAGACGAAACTTGTTCCTCTGAGTGGCAACGGGTCCAACGACGATATTTGGATGGACGGCCAGGATCCCAAGCAAAAGAAAACGGTGGACACGAGTTGGGTGAGCCCGGGTTATTTCCAGACTCTGGAAACTCCGCTGCTGGCCGGCCGCGATTTCGACGAGCGCGACACGGCGACTTCTCCCAAAGTGGCCATCGTCAATCAATCTTTTGCGCGCGCCCTGGCCCGCGGAGCCAATCCCGTGGGCATGAGCTTCCACACACCTGTCGGACCGCGTCATCCGGAATTCGTCGTCCAAATTGTTGGATTAGTGAAGGACACCAAGTATAACGATCTCCGCGATGAAAACGTCGCCATTGCTTTCATCCCTGTCGCGCAGGACCCGGATCCCGATGATTCTGACACTTTTTTGATCCGCTCCCGCGCGTCCCCGGGAGACACCATCTCCGCGGTGAAGCGTCGGCTGGCCGAGGCCAACCCGGAGATCAGCCTCACCTTTCACGTTTTCGAATCCGACATCCGCGACACCCTCGTGCGCGAGCGCCTGATGGCCACGCTTTCCGGCTTCTTCGGCTTTCTTGCAGCCGTGCTTGCTGTGATCGGTTTATATGGCGTGATGTCATACATGGTGCAGCGGCGAACCAATGAAATCGGCATCCGCGTGGCCCTCGGCGCCGGACGTCTGCGCATCCTGGGCATGATCTTGCTCGATTCCCTTTTGCTCCTGGCTATCGGTATTGTGGTTGGACTCGGGCTCTCCGTCGCGCTGGGGAAGACAGCCAGTTCTTTGCTGTTCGGGGTGCGGCCTGCCGATCCAATCACGCTTGGGCTGGCGGCGGTTCTGTTGGCTGCCGTGACCGTAGCGGCCAGTTACATTCCGGCGCGGCGCGCCTCGAAGGTCGATCCCATGGTCGCGTTACGCTGCGAATAATCTTCGCCTCTCGCATCGTAGCAACCCTAAGACATAAAGGGACCTAGGTTGCCATTGCGTCAAAATCCTTGGCCCGGACCGCCGATGGGCGGACCGGAGTAATGAACGTGTACGAGTCGCCAGCCTTTATCGGGCGTTTGGCTTTCGCGCCCCGTAGTGTGAATAGTCTGCCCGTTGGCGCGGAGCGTCGCGACGAAATCGCAATTAAACTCCACGACAGCAGCATTTCCATACACCTGAATATTCGTGTCTCCGACAACCTTAAGCAATCGTTTCGTGAACATTTCACCCATGGTCTCGACGCAGAAGACGGATGAGATTTGTTCCCAGCCTTGTTCGCTGCCGCGAGGCTCAATGAAGCTCACATCGGGCGTAGGAGACCACATCGTAGCGCCGAGCTTTGCGTCCGCATCGACGATAGATTGCACGTAGACATCGACCATCCTCCGAACCAGCGAGGACGTTTCAGTGACAGGCGTTTTAGCCAGTTGTGCTTTGGTGTTCTGAGTTGCTGCAAATCCGATGGCTAATAGAGAAACGATAGATATCGCGTTTCGCATTAGTCTCCACCTCCGATTGTCGTTGGGAGACTCAATCATACAGCGACATGCCCGAATAACGCTCGAAGTGACCGAATCACCAAACGCCGCAAACAGAAAGGCTGGTAAGCTATTGCGGCACGGCGAACCACTGCAAAAATGGCACACCAGCAAACTTGGGATCCTGACCGCTACGCCCGCAACGCCCGCTTCGTCGCTGACCTTGGCGCGCCCGTGGTTGATCTACTCGCGCCCCAAGCTGGCGAGCGCATCTTAGACCTCGGCTGCGGCGACGGTGTGCTCACTGCGAAGCTCGTCTCGTTGGGATGCCACGTCATCGGTGTCGATGCGAGCGCTCAGCAAATCGACGCCGCGCGAAAACTCGGCCTGGACGCCTGCGTAATGAACGGTGAAGCTCTCGATTTCGATCGCGAATTCGACGCCGTATTCAGCAACGCGGCGCTGCACTGGATGCGCGATCCCGCCAAGGTCATCGCCGGAGTGAATCGTGCACTCAGACCGCACGGACGTTTCGTCGGCGAACTTGGCGGCCACGGTTGCGTCGCCAAAATCAAGCAGGCGTTGGTTGAAGCCCTCAATCGCCGCGGTATAGATGGAGAAGCCGCAAGCCCCTGGTATTTCCCCACCGTCGCTGACTACTCACAGCACCTGACGAGCGCCGGATTCGTGGTGAACTACATCGCTCTGATACCCCGCCCAACTCCGCTCCCTGGTGATGTCACCGGCTGGCTGGAAACCTTCGCCGAGAGTTTCACTTCAACCTTGCCGCCCGCCGAAAGACCGTCCTATATCGCCGAAGTCCAAGAAGCCTTGCGCCCCGATCTCTGCGACGCCGAAGGCAAGTGGACCGCCGATTACATCCGCCTCCGCTTCGCCGCCACCAAGCGCGTGTAACCGGCCAGCCTCGGCACCTTCTACTTAAGTCCTTCCATGAGAAGCGCGCTTACCTCCAGTGACTCCCGAATCGTCGGCAACTCTTACCTTGGGATTAGTTCAGGGTTGACCGTCATTCGCTCATAACAAACTCTTTCGATCCTCAGCTCATCGAGGTTTTCCTTTAGACAGCGACAACTGCCGACCATCACCTGATCTCCGACGGCGAACAACGAAATCGGCTGTCGGACTAGACCTTTCAAAACTGGAGGTTAGCGCACGTTTCCATGATTTTCCGTTGATAGGGCGAAATTTTGCTTGACAATAAACACTTACTTATATAAGTTGCACGTTATGCATAATCTCGATGCTGCTTTCTCTGCTTTGGCCGACCCGACGCGTCGGGCGATTCTTGCGCGCCTTGCCAAGGGGGAGGCCACCGTCAATGAATTGGCAGAGCCGTTCGAGATGACGCAACCCGCAATCTCCCAGCACCTGAAGGTGCTCGAAGATGCGGGACTAATCGTTCGCCGAGTCGAGGGTACGAAGCGCCCTCGTCGGCTCGCAAAAGCGGGCATTGAAGCGATGGACCAATGGCTCGCAATGCTGCGAAAAGCCCTTGAGACAAACTACGACCGGCTGGACGAAGTTCTAGCGGGGATGGAAAAACACAAGAAAGGAGAAAAGCGATGAGCAAGATGACGCTGAAGACCGAAGGAGATACCCACGTGATTGTGACAAGGCGCTTCACTGCGCCTCCAGAAGCCGTGTATCGCGCCCATACCGATCCGAAATTAATCCAGAAATGGTTGCTTGGTCCGGAAGGTTGGACGATGCCGGTCTGCATCAACGAGGCGAAGGCCGGCGGCAAGATCCGTTACGAATGGACGAATGGCAAAGGCGGTGGATTTCACATCACTGGCGAATACTTGGAGTTGGAGCCTTATAACAGGATCGTACATGTCGAGCGCATGCACCTGCCGGATCCCACGCCAGACAACCATATTGAAACGCGATTTGAAGCCGACGGCGCAGGAACGCTGATGACCATGCGAATGACGCTGCCCGATGGTAAGACGCGCGCGGCGATGCTTGCAACAGGTATGGAACGTGGAATGGAAGCGAGCTACGTTCGCCTGGAAGGAATGCTCTAGCCCTTACCAGCTAGGGAGGAATGTCAAGGCCGAATATAGGGAGGTTCAGCATGATTTACAAAATATCGGGCAGTATCACATTGATGTTGGCCCTGTTGGTCCTCGGTGCATGGAAGTTCCACACGACCGTCTGCATGGAACGTACCTTCAACGCCTCCGTAGCGGACGTATGGAGGGTTTGGAACGATGCGGACTCTATTAAGAAGTGGTGGGGGCCCAAGAGCTACACCGCACTCGTCGTCCGGAACGACGTGCGAGAGGGTGGCAGCTATCTTTGGGCGATGAAATCTGAGCAAGGAAGGATGTTTTGGAACACCGGAACCTACAAGGAAGTCGTCGCAAACAAGAAAATCGTGTCAACGATGTCTTTCTCTAACGAGAACGGGAAAACAATTCCCGGCTCGCAAGTATCGGTTCCTGGGCAGTGGCCTAACGAGATCACCGTTATCGTTGAATTCAGTGAATCTGAGGGGAAGGCCAGAGTCACTGTTACAGAAGTAGGCATTCCCCTCATCGCGTACGCCCTGTTGAAGATTGGTTGGGCTCAGCAGTTTGACAAGATTCAATTGCTGCTCTGAAGCGCGAGCAGGCCGAGATGCGCGCACGAGCACGGTGTTGGGCGCTTTCGATACAGCGACTTGAAGGAAGCCGCTCGGGGTTGCGGCGGACGCGGGTGTTATGCAAATTCAATTGAGGGAAAGTAGGTTTGGCGTTCGCCCCGGAGAGATGCGGGAAGGCAAAGACCCAACCGGGAGAGAAGAAGCGTTGCTGAAAGCGCAAGTGTGGTGCGGTGAGGATGACCTTGGGGAGTAGGGAAAAGAGATTGGTCGGACAGGAAGACACAAAGAGAGTTAGCGAGCGGAAGCACGCAAAGATTTCGTGATGTTGGTAGTCGTCTCATGCGGCGATCGCGTCCCGACTTGGCGGAGAACGGAGTTGGATCTCCGCAGCTGTAAGCCTTTCGATAACCAGCATCGGCCCACCACATTTGGGGCAAAGCCAAGCATCGCTCGAACCGGCGATGGATACCTCTGCCTTGGCTAGTGGCGCCGAGCCGAGCAACTGAAAGCAAAGTGGCAAGGTAGTGGCACGTCTGCGATTGGCCAAGAAGCCGAAGTTACGGATGCGCACGAAACCTTCCGGGAGCAGGTGCAACAGGAAGCGGCGCAAGAACTCATCGACAGATAGGGTCATTAACTTCTGTTCGTTGTTGTGGGCGGAATCGCGCCAACGAAACGTGACCGTTCCGTCAGCAAACGAGACCAGGCGACGGTTGGAGATGGCCACGCGATGGGTGTAACGGCCCAGATAACGGAGCACATGCTCTGGGCCTCCGAACGGACGTTTCGCGTAGACCACCCAGTCCTTTCGGAACAGTGGTCTGAGCCACGCAGCAAAGGTTTTCGGCTGAGCGAGGATCTTCAAGTCTCCATGAAAGGTGAGCTTGCCGTCATGAAAGGCACGCTTGAGCGCTTCGTGGAACT
>Ga0209422_1000225_pt1 | contig 14151 bp, 14 predicted proteins | sample BlaSpr_A8_OM2_M3_FD_187983 | JGI IMG/M metagenome (GOLD analysis project Ga0209422, IMG submission 187983) | Forest soil microbial communities from Thunder Bay, Ontario, Canada - Black Spruce, Ontario site 2_A8_OM2_M3 (SPAdes) (version 2) | ecosystem: Environmental > Terrestrial > Soil > Boreal... | reverse complement strand
GGATGGTTTAGGTATGTAAATGTTATTTACATTCACAACGGCGTGATGCCGTCATGGAGAGGGAAATGGCCTACACCGCAGATGTCAATCGCTGGCGCGGTCCCGCTGAAGAGCCCTACCACCGCCCGCATATGCTCGATTCGCCCTGGCATCCCGGCTGGATCGCCGTGACCGTGCTCGGTTTCATCATCTGGTGGCCGATCGGACTCGCCCTTCTCTTTTTCACACTCGGGAGCAGAAAAATGGCTTGTTGGGGAAATCACGACCGCTGGTCGAACAAGATGGAGCGCATGAAGAACCGCATGGAGCGCCGCGGCTTCCCGTTTGGCCCGCCCTCTAGCGGCAACCGCGCCTTCGACGAGTACCGCATGGAGACCCTGCGGCGGCTGGAAGAAGAGCAAACCGAGTTCAAGGATTTCCTCGATCGGCTGCGCCACGCCAAGGACAAGGAAGAGTTCGACCAGTTCATGGCGCAGCACCGGACGCGTCCGACGCCGCCGCCCCAGGACGGCCAACCGCAGCCCTGAGTTTTGAAAGAGCCTCAGGCGCTGTGCCCCCCATACCGCCTGACGGCGACCGAGCCGCCCGTTTGCGAAAAGCAAACGGGCGGTTTTGTTTTATGCGCCGGCGCGGCGCCTTGTAAGCCTGGTTGGAAGCGTTGCGACCTCTCGCCCGATTGCCTCATTGGCAATGCGCAGATCATAGGCCGATTGCAGATTGAGCCAGAATTGGGCGCTGGTCTGAAACCAGTGCCCGAGGCGGAGCGCCGTGTCGCCGGTGATGGCGCGTTTGCCCTGAATGATTTGCGAGATGCGGTTTGGCGGCACCGCAATCTGCCGCGACAGTTCGGTCGGCGTGATCTGAAGCTCGTTCAACTCGTCGGCGAGGATTTCACCGGGATGAATTGCGGGGCGGGCCATGTGCTAATTCCACTCAATGATAGTCCACGATTTCGACATTCGACGGACCCTTTGCTTGCTCGGACCACTCGAAGCATATTCGCCATTGTTGATTGATACGGATCGAATATTGCCCGGTCCGGTCGCCTCTCGTACATACGAGCCTTTCCGCCGCCATCATTTCCCACCCCGCCAAAATCCCCATTGGTAACCGGGTATTAACCATGATTGGCGTCTGGTTAGAGGCGTTATGACGCGCGAAAAGCCCTCGTTTTGACACGTTGGCAGGGGAAGCAGGCCTCGGCTTTGGACGGGCCCCCCATGCGACGCAAAAATAAGGCTCTCGCGCCGGCGCTTTTCGCCGCGCCAGCCGCGTACCTGTGGAACCGGCAGCCATTTGCTCCCGGAAGATTTGGGACACTAGCGTTGAGAGGATATTGCTAATGCCCGAGGTGCAGGCAGCCTTGCCATCCGCCGACGTCTCGCTGATCGCGCTGTTCCTGCAGGCTCACTGGATTGTGAAAGCGGTCATGCTGGGGCTGCTGTCCTGTTCGGTCTGGGTCTGGGCGATCGCGATCGACAAGATGATCCTGTATTCGCGTACCAAGCGCGCCATGGACCGCTTCGAACAGGCGTTCTGGTCCGGGCAGTCGATCGAGGAACTCTACCGCGCGCTTTCGGCGAAACCGACCCAATCGATGGCGGCCTGTTTCGTCGCGGCGATGCGCGAATGGAAACGCTCGTTCGAAAGCCATGCCCGATCCTTCGCCGGCCTGCAGATGCGGATCGAGAAGGTCATGAACGTGTCGATCGCCCGCGAGATCGAGCGGCTGGAGCGAAGGCTCCTGGTGCTCGCGACCGTCGGCTCGGCGGGCCCCTTTGTCGGCCTGTTCGGCACGGTCTGGGGCATTATGTCGAGCTTCCAGTCGATCGCCGCCTCGAAAAATACCTCGCTGGCGGTGGTGGCCCCGGGTATCGCGGAGGCGCTGTTTGCCACCGCAATTGGCCTGATCGCCGCAATTCCGGCGACTATTTTCTACAATAAGTTCACTTCCGAGGTGAACCGGCAGGCCCAGCGGCTGGAAGGGTTCGCCGATGAATTTTCAGCCATCCTGTCGCGCCAGATCGACGAGCGGACCTGAGGGACGGTATATTGTGAACGCATCATGAGCACCCGATCATGGCGATGAACATGGCAGGTTCGTCCGGTGGCGGACGCCGCGGCCGGCGCAAGCCGGTGATGGCGGAGATCAACGTCACCCCGATGGTGGACGTCATGCTGGTGCTGTTGATCATCTTTATGGTGGCGGCGCCGCTGTTGACGGTGAACATTCCGGTCGACCTGCCCGAGGCGCGCGGCGGCGCGGCGTCGAACATCGATACCAAGCCGCTGGAACTGACCGTGAAAAAAAGCGGCGGCAGCTGTGCTTCGAAAGTCGAGATCTATCTCGGTGAAACCCAGATTGCGCTGAGCGATCTCGGGGCCAAGATCAAGGCGATCAAGGAGGCCAATACCGGGGTCGAGAACATGGTGAAAATCCGCGGCGATCGCGATGCCTGCTACGCGGACATGATGAAGGTGCTCGGAATTGCGAAGGATGCGGGCTATCGAGCCAGTATCGTTATCCTGCCCGAGCAGGGCTAGTGAGGGTGCTTCTCAGGTGAAGGTCGACAAGACACTGGCTGCCTCGATTGCCCTGCACGTCCTCGTGATCGGCTGGGGACTGGTGTCGTTTTCCGCGCGTTCGCTCGAGGCGCCGCAGCCGGAGGCGATGCCGGTCGATATCATTTCGGCCGATCAGGTCGCCAAGGTCACCGCCGGGATCAGGACCGGCGAAAAGGACAAGCCGAAGCCGCTGGTCGAGAAGATCGCCGAAGCCCAGCCGGTCGACGACGCCGTCGGCAAGATCACAAAAAAAGAAGCCATCGTCACCAACGCGGCGCCCGACCAGACGCCGCCGGTGGAAAAGCCGGTCGAGAAGAAACCCGAGCCGCCGAAGCCGGCCGCCAAGGACGAACCGAAGCCGATCGAGAAGAAGCCCGATCCGCCCAAGGTCGATCCGATCGCCGAAGCCCTGAAATCCGAAGAGGCCAAGAAGCCGACGCCGAAGCCGCAAGCCAAGGCTGCGCCGCCGCAGCCGCCGAAGCCGAAGCCGGAGCGCACCTTCGATCAGTCGAAGATCGCGGCCCTGCTCGACAAGCGCGATCCGACCCGGCAGTCCATCACCGGCGCGGCGCTGAACCCGACCGCGTCGCTCGGTACCCACAGCGGAACGGCCGATGCCATGGTCTCGACCTGGAAAGGCGCGTTCGTCGCAGCCGTCAGGCGCTGCTTCAGCTTCCCTTACAACGGGCAGGATTCGGATCAATTCGAGGTCGACATCGACATCCAGTTGCGGCGCGACGGAACGGTGGCCGCGCAACCGGTAATCGTCGCCGTGCGAGGGCCATCGAAGTCGGTCGCCGATGCCATGGCGGAGAGCGCCAAGCGCGCGGTCGAACAATGTCAGGCGTATGCGTTCTTGCCGAAGGAACAGTACGACACCTGGAAATATATCCCCATGACATTCGGTCTGAAAGATATGCTGTGAGTTCCAATTTGAAGACACCAATTTCGATGAGCAAGGTTTCGATGAGCAGGGCCGGGTCTGTGACCCGACGCCGCTTCCTGATCGCCGGCGGATCGACGTTGGCGGCGCTGGGCTTGCGGCCGGCGCTGGCGCAGCGGCTGCAAATCAACCCGACGGAATTTCAGCCGCTTCCGATCGCGATCCCGAATTTCGTGGCGGGATCGCCGGCGGACGGCGAAGTCGGCGTCGGCGTCGCCCAGGTCATCACCAATAACCTGCAGCGCAGCGGCCTGTTTGCCCCGATCGATCAGGCCGCCTTCATCGAAAAAATCACCAACATCGATACCGCGCCGCAGTTTCAGAGCTGGAAAGCCATCAACGCCCAGGCCCTGGTCACCGGCCGCATGACCCGCCAAAGCGACGGGCGGCTGAAGGCCGAATTCCGCCTGTGGGACGTGACCTCCGGCCAGCAGCTCACCGGCCAGCAATATTTCACCTCGCCGGAATACTGGCGGCGGATCGCCCACATCATTTCCGACCAGATCTACGAGCGGCTGACCGGCGAAAAAGGCTATTTCGACAGCCGCGTGGTGTTCGTCGATGAAAGCGGCGCCAAGGAACGGCGCATCAAGCGGCTGGCGTTGATGGATCAGGACGGCGCCAATGTGCGCTATCTGACCAAGGGCTCCGATCTGGTGCTGACGCCGCGGTTCTCGCCGTCGACCCAGGAAATCACCTATATGGAATTCGGCCAGGGCGACCCGCGGGTCTATCTGTTCAATATCGAGACCGGGGCGCGCGAGATCGTCGGCAATTTCCCCGGCATGTCGTTCTCGCCGCGGTTCTCGCCGGACGGCCAGCGCGTGATCATGAGCCTGCAGCAGGGCGGCAATTCGAACCTGTTCGTGATGGACCTGCGTTCGAAATCGACCACGCGGCTGACCGATACGCCGGCGATCGATACCTCGCCGTCCTACGCGCCCGACGGCAGCCGCATCTGCTTCGAATCCGACCGCGGCGGCAAGCCGCAGATCTACGTGATGCCGGCGAGCGGGGGGCCGGCACAGCGGATCTCCTTCAGCAAGGACGACACCAACGGCAGCTATTCGACCCCGGTGTGGTCGCCGCGCGGCGACTACATCGCCTTCACCAAACAAGGCGGCGGACAGTTTTCGATCGGCATCATGAAGCCGGACGGCTCGGGCGAGCGGATTCTGACCTCCGGATTCCACAACGAGGGACCGACCTTTGCGCCGAACGGCCGTGTGGTGATGTTCTTCCGCGATCCCGGCGGCAACGGCGGGCCGTCGCTGTTCACCGTGGATATCTCGGGGCGCAACGAACAAAAGGTGCCGACCCCCGGCTTCGCGTCCGACCCGGCATGGTCGCCGCTATTGTCGTAAGCCGCCCGGCGAGGCGCTTGCCTCGATCCCGGAACGCATTTCCGCTTATGAAGCGGAGGCCGCAACCTCGACGTGTCCGGCCGACGCACAGTCGCGCAATAGCCCGCTGAAATAGCCGTGCGTCACATGCGCGATTTGCGGATAGGGATCCCGCGTCATCAACAGCCGATGAAGTTCCGCAAGCCGGAAGCAGGGCACGCCGGGGAACAGGTGATGCTCGAGATGATAGTTCAGCCCCCACGGAGCGATCAGCCAGAGCTGCCAGAACGGAGCCATCACGGTGCGGCTTTCGTTGAGCACGTTCTCGTGCTCGACCGCATAATGCTCGGCGACGCTGCGGACATATCGAATGGCCAGGAACACCGTCATCAGCGGAACGATCCAGTAAAGCAGAACGAGCTTCCAGAAGCCGAGTGCGATCGAGGAGACCGCCAGCGCTGCAAAGAAGAACAAGCGCGCCCGCGCCACGGCGGCTGCAATGTCGCGCGTTTCCTTGTTCTTGTGAAATCCGCCGAGCGCGGTCGCGATCTTCAGCCCTGCCAGATATTGCGCGGCGTGCATCAGCACGCTGGTGGCCGGCGCCGGAAATTCGTACTCCTTCAGCCCCAGATTTCGCCGCCAGTCGGGATCGTTTTCGCTGTTCAACTCCCGGTGGTGCGCGAAATGCGTGTTGCGATAGCCGGCCATCGAGGCCGACGTCGGCAGCGCCAGAATCTCTCCGACGAAATCGTTGAGCTGCCGGTTGGTGTAGCCTCGATAGTGAGCGGCGTCGTGCATCAGCCCGCCCAGTCCATTGATCCGCGAGCCAATGACGACGACGGCGAGCGCATAGATCAACGGGTTCCACCAGGTCTGGCTGATCCAGATCGCAGCCGCGATCAGGCCATATTCAAGCAAGGCTGCCGCGGTGAACTTGACGCTGTCGATTTGCGAAAGGTTGCGGATTTCTTCCTTGGAGAGCAGGCGCGGAATGTCGCGCAGGCAGGAATCGCCCAATTTCGCTGAGCGGGCCACAACGGCATCGGGCATCGGTACTCTCCTCAACTACAACTTTCAGGCGGAAAGTACCGTTAGTCGGCGGTTTTACCAAGCGGGATTAACCCAAAATTAACGTGAAATCTTAACGTGTGGTTAAGACTTGCCGTCCCCGGGGGGCCTTCGCGACCGCTTGAGTCATCGCCGGGAGCCACTGACGGGGTGCCGGGCGGGCCGCACATTTGCGGGCTCCTATGCTGCATGTCGGGAAACATCGAAAGCGATCAGCCAGGGATTTGACCGGCGCCGAAGCGGAAGCTGCAGGCGCCGTCAACCGGCGACACGGCGGTCGCTTGCGGGAAGGCCTTCGCCCGGGTCGGCAAGCCTTGCCTAGCACGCTGATTTATCGGGCAGATTCTCGCTGCGCGCGGGCAAAAAGCAACATCTCGCTAACGATGTTCCCTCAGAAAGACTTCATCTGCGACGGGTAAAAGTACCGGCCTGAAAGAGGACGCACGCGCCCCCAATGCAGCTCGAAAACCAGACCGAAGACAACGATCAGAAGATGTCGCCGACGATTCATGCGGCGCTGATCGATTCGCTGTTCCAGGATGCCGGGACGATGTTTGCGGGCTCGCTTTGCGCCGCGCTCGCTGCAACCCTGACGGCGGTCAAGACCGGCAATTTGTGGCTCTGGCCTTGCGTGACGCTGTTGATCGTCACCGGCGCGCTCCGCGCGCTCGACATGAGCCGGTACAAGCAACAGCGGCCCGATTCCGGCCCGAGCCCCAACGAAGCGGCGCGCTGGGAGATACGCTATCAGATCGGCGCCGTGCTTTATGCCGCGGCACTCGGGCTATGGTGCACCGTGACGCTGCTTGGCAGCAACGATGCCGCCGCGCACCTGCTCTGCGTGTCCTTTACGCTTTGCTATGTGTCGGCCGGTGGCGGCCGCACCTACGGCCGACCGTGGATATTCCACGTGCAGATGCTGCTGGCCTGCGGGCCGCTGACGCTGGCGCTGGCATCGTACGGCAATCCCTACTATGTGGCGCTGGCCCTGCTCAACGTGGTGTTCTTCCTGGCGCTCAGGCATATCTCGACCAGCCTGCAGAAGATCTTCGTGCGGGCGCTGATCGCGCGCGAGCGCGAGGCGGCGCTTGCCGGCCAGTTCGATACCGCGCTGAACAACATGCCGCACGGCCTGTGCATGTTCGCCGCCGACGGACGGCTTGCGGTCATGAACCACCGCTTCAGCGAGATGATGAGCCTGTCGGACGATCTCGTGCGTCGCGGCGCCAGCGCGGCCGATATCCTCACCGCCTGCGTCGCCGCCGGATCGATCTCGGCGACGAGCGGCAAAATGATCCTCTCGGAAATCGAGAATGCGCGGGCGAGGGACATCACCACCACCGATCCCGACGTCGCGAGCGACCGGTCGTTCTCCTGGACGTTTCAGCCAATGGCCGGCGGCGGCACCGTCGTGCTGCTGGAGGACATCACCGAACGCAAAATCGCGGAAGCCAGGATCAGCCATCTGGCGCGCTACGACGAGCTGACGGCGCTCCCCAACCGGGTCAACTTCCGTGACGAGATCGAGCGGTTGCTGGCGATTTCCCACTCCGCCGAACGGCTGTCGGCATTGCTGTTTGTCGATCTCGACCAGTTCAAGCAGGTCAACGACACCCTGGGTCATCCCTGCGGCGACCAGCTGTTGTGTGCGGTCGCCGACCGCTTGCGCGCCATGCTGCGGCCGGAAGACTTCGTGGCGCGGTTCGGCGGCGACGAATTCGTGGTGTTCCAGCAGAACATCAGATCGAACGAGGAGGCGGGCCACCTCGCCCGGCGCATCGTCGATCAACTGAGCGAGCGTTATCAAATCGACAATCACCTGGTCGAAATCGGCGCCAGCGTCGGCATCGCGATGACGTCGCCGGACATCAGCGCCGATACGCTGTTGAAGAACGCCGACATGGCGCTTTATCGCGCCAAGGCCGACGGCCGCGGCACCTTCTGTTTCTTCCGCGACGAAATGGCGCAAACCGTCGAGGCGCGCCGCATTCTGGAACTGGACCTTCGCAAGGCGCTGGCCAACGAGGAATTCGAGCTGTTCTATCAGCCGCTGGTCAATCTCAAATCCGGGAAAATCGCCACCTGCGAGGCGCTGCTGCGCTGGAATCATCCGGTGCGCGGCACGGTCTCCCCGATCGATATCATTCCGGTCGCCGAGGACATGGGCCTGATCGTCGATCTCGGCCGCTGGATCCTGCGCAAGGCCTGCATGGAATGCATGAAATGGCCCGATGGCGTCAGCGTCGCGGTCAACTTCTCGCCGCAGCAGTTTCATCAGCGCGACGTGCTGAACGAGGTTCGCTACGCGCTCGAGGTCTCCGGTCTGTCCGCCAATCGCCTCGAAATCGAGATCACCGAATCCTCACTGCTGCGCAACACCCAGTTGACCCATGATGTGCTGGCGCAGCTGCGCACCATCGGGGTGCGGATTTCGCTCGACGATTTCGGCACCGGCTATTCGAGCCTGAGCTATCTGCATAATTTCCCGCTGCAGAAGGTGAAGATCGACCGCTCCTTCCTCGAGGGCATCGACAGCGATCGTCCGCTGACGCTGCTGCGCGGCGTGGCGCGGCTCTCCGCCGACCTTGGCATGTCGGTGGTGGTCGAGGGCATCGAGACCAACGAGCAGCTGGAGCTGATCAGCTCCGACGGCACGGTGACCGAGGCGCAGGGCTATCTGTTCAGCCGGCCGGTGCCCGCGGTACGGGTCCGCCAGTTGCTGAACGCCTCGCACGGCCGAAGGCTGCCCGACGAGGGACTGCTCGTGGTTTCCACAAGATCAATCGCCTAGATCCGACGGCTCCGGTGGAATTATTTTCCCTCACGGCGCCCTCCGACGCTGCATTTGCACTGGCTTCGGTTAACCCTAACACGGCGATCTCTTTGCATCTTCGTTAAGAAGCTGTTAATCTTTCCGATACGCGTGCAAGTTGTCGTGAGTAGTAAGGAGCACTAAATGCCGTCGGCGGCTAAAGCAATCGCCCTTGTTCCCGAGCGTAGCGCCTATCCCCTCGAACACGTTGATTACCGGCTTGCCGAAACAGCCGAAGACAGGGAGCAGATTTATCGCCTGCGCTATCGGGCCTATCTGCGCGAAGGCGCCATCCTGCCGTCGGAATCCGAGCGGGTCACGGATCGCTATGACGACCTGCCCAACAACTTTACCTTCGGCATCTTCATTCAGGGCGAGCTTTGCAGCTCGATCCGGGTCAGCGTGCTGACCTCGGAGTGGCGGGGGTCGCCCTCGTCCGAAATGTTCGTCGACCTGCTTCACCCCGAGCTCGATCGGGGCAAGATCATTGTCGATCCAACCCGCTTCGTTGCCGATCCCGAGAAGGCCAAGAAATTTCCCGAACTGCCCTATGTGACGGTGCGGCTCGGCTATGTCGCCTGCGGGCACTTCAACGCCGATATCGGGCTTGCCAATGTGCGTCCCGAACACCGGGCGTTCTATCGCAAGATGTTCCTGCAGGAGCCCTGGGGCGAACCAAGGCTGTATCCAGGTCTGATCAAGCCGGTGGGGCTGATGGCCGCCCATTATCCGTCGATTCGGGAAAAGGTGTTCCAGCGCTTCCCCTATATGCGTTCGAGCGCATTCGAGCGGCGGGCGTTATTCGAGCGCCGGCTGCAGACGCCGTCACCGGAACCGATGATTTCCCCGCTCGAGCGGATGTCGATCGTTCCGCAGCAGTCCTGAACGATCGGGACCAGGGTTCCCCTGCCGGGAGTGCCTTTTTGCGATCAGGTGTTGCACAACCGCTTCGGATCGACCCTAAACGGGCCATTCGCGCGAGGTCCACGCTTGCCTTCACCCTCGCGCCACATTTACAAATCATTAACTATCGCGGTTGCTTTTCGCCGTTTGTCGGCATTTGATCGGGTCTGGCAAGACCGCGTCAAGGTTGACGGAACGTTCGCTTAACCATCGCCCTGTAGACCGGATGACAGTCCGAAAAACCTGAGCGTGGAGGCTCCGGAATGAAATATCAGATGCGTATCCTCCAGGGATTTAAGCTGGCCGCCGTGCTTGCCGTGGCGTTGTCGATGGGCGCCTGCGCCAACAAGAACCTCGGCGCCGACGGCGCGATGGCGAGTGCCGCCACCCCGGGCAGCCAGCAGGATTTCGTCGTCAATGTCGGTGACCGCGTCTTCTTCGAGAGCGACCAGACCGATTTGTCGCCGCAGGCCATCACCACGCTGGAGAAGCAGGCGCGCTGGCTGCAGACCTACAACCGCTACGCCTTCACCATCGAAGGTCACGCCGACGAGCGTGGTACCCGCGAATACAACATTGCGCTCGGTGCGCGGCGTGCCCAATCGGTGCGCACCTTCCTGGCCTCGCGCGGCATCGATCCGTCGCGGATGCGGACGATCTCCTACGGCAAGGAGCGCCCGGTCGCGGTCTGCAATGACATCTCCTGCTGGTCGCAGAACCGCCGCGCCGTTACGGTCCTGAACGCCAGCTCCTGATTTTTCGCAAGCATTTGCCGCCGGCGCCTTCGGGCGCCGGTTTTGTTTTGGCTGGTCCTTCGCTATCGATAGGTGATGAAGTCCCGGATCGACGCGATAGCGGCCTCGGGCGCGTCGGTGACCACGGCGTGCCGGCAATTTTCAAACCTTTCGAACCGCACCAGATGCGCCGGCAGTGCGGAGGCGATCTCCGCCTGGCTTTCGATCGGGTGTATCGGGTCGTCCTCGCCGCCGAGCACCAGCGTTGGACACAGGATGCGGGCGAGGTCCGGGAACATGTTGAACGTATGGCTCTCGCCGCCCGGTTTGGTGAACCACTGCAACACTTCCGGCCGGTTGACCGCGCGGCGCGCCATGTCCGGATCGCGCGGAATTCGCGTATACAGCGGAATGGCCAGCCGTGCCCAGGCGTCGAGCGAGGCCTGATCGGGGTGGCCCTGAACCTCCAGGAACCGGCGCCGCGCCAGCGCGCCGACTTCCGGGCCGCCGAAGCGCTCGAACAGCTCGACGCGCCGCTCGCGATGCGTGCCACCGGCGGCCGCGGTCGAGATCAGCACCAGTTTGGAGGGATGAGCCGGATGGCGCGTCGCGTAGGCCAGCGCAACCATGCCGCCGAACGATGCGCCGAGCACGATCGGGCTTTCGATGCCGACCACATCGCAGAAGGCGCGCACGTCGTCGCCCCACTGCGCCAGGTTCCAGCGCTCGCGCGGACCATCCTCGCTTCGGCCATTGCCGCGGTGGTCCAGATAGACGATCTGCGCGACGTCGGCCAGACCGGAATAGGCGGGTTTGTAGATCGAGTGGTCGGAGCCGGGGCCGCCGTGAAGCATCAGCAAGGTCGGTTTTTCCCGCATGAAGGCGCCATCCGGGACGAGCTTTCCGCCCTCGACGTCGAAGAACAGCCGGACTCCGTTGACGAGCACATCCATGGCCCGGCCTCCCTGGCCTGCGGGCGATCGATTCATTGCCCCAAGCCGCTTGGCCTCGAGCCGCTTGCTTGTTTCGTCGGCGACACTAAACCATGTCGCGCAAGAGCGGCGCCGGATCTGGGACAATAGTCACATTTTTGGCGTACTCCCTCTCTCAATGTGTTTGCGCTTTCGAGGACACGTGCGATTCCGTCGTCAGGCCAGAATGTCAGCCACTTTTCATAGACTTGCCCGCACCGCGGCGATCGCCGCGATGTTGACGCTGGCACAGCAGGCCTGGGCCCAATCCGACGATCCCGACCCCGAAATGCGGATCCAGCAGCTCGAGAATCAGCTGCGGCAGCTCACCGGCCAGAATGAAGAACTGCAGTACCGCAACCGGCAGCTCGAAGAGCGCCTGAGGATGCTGCAGGGCGGCGCGCAAGCGGCCCCCGGCGGGCAGCCCGCCGTCGCCCAGCCCAATATCGCTGCGGCACCTCCGGTCCAGCTGAATGCACCGATGCGGCAGCCGGGCTATGAGCCGCAGGTTGCCGCGCCCGCGCCGATCATTGCGCCTGAGGCGCCCGCCGCACCGCAGGGACGGCGGCGCGGCGATGCCTTCGACCCCAACCAGAATCCGAATGCCCCCGGCGCGCCGCGCGCGCTTGGCGGCGGTCAGCTCCCGATGCCGGCCGAGTCCGGCGTCGGCGCGCCGGGCGGGCGAGGTGCGGGCGAACCGCTCGATCTCGCCAATACCGGCGGGGCGGGCTATCCGGCGGCAGCGCCGCCGCCGCGGGGTGCTGCCGCGGGCGCTGGCGCGCTCACCACCTTGCCGCCGTCGGCAACTCCGAAGGACGAGTTCGATCTCGGCATCGGCTACATGCAGCGCAGGGACTATGCGCTCGCCGAAGAGACCATGCGCAACTTCGCGCAGAAATACCCGAGCGATCCCTTGATCGCGGATTCGCAATACTGGCTCGGCGAGAGTTTCTTCCAGCGCCAGCAATATCGCGACGCCGCCGAAGCCTTCCTCGGGGTGACCACCAAATTCGAAAAATCGGCGAAGGCCCCGGACGCCCTGTTGCGGCTCGGCCAATCGCTGGCGGCGCTGAAAGAGAAGGAAGCCGCCTGCGCCGCGCTTGGCGAGGTGACGCGGAAATATCCGCGCGCCTCCGCCGGCGTCAAGGCGGCGGTCGACCGCGAGCAGAAGCGGGTCAAGTGCTGAAGCGCGCGATGCGTTGACGCCGGTTGCCGGGCTTGACCCGGGCGTGCCGGCGGTCTTGCAATAAGAGCATGGCGACCGACGACGAAACTCCGATCTCGGCAAGCGACGCCAAGCGGCTGTTCGCGGACTGGAAGGCCGCGCCCGCGATCGTGCTCGCGGTGTCCGGCGGGCCCGACTCGATCGCGCTGATGTGGCTTGCGGCGCGCTGGCGCCGCACTTTTACGCGCGGTCCACGTCTGATTGCCGTCACCGTCGATCATGGCTTGCGCGTTGAAGCGGCGCGCGAGGCGCGCGAGGTCAAGCGGCTGGCGCGCTCGCTTGACGTAGACCATCGCACGATGCGCTGGAGCGGGACCAAACCGAAGACCGGGTTGCCGGCCGCGGCACGGGCCGCGCGCTACCGCTTGCTGGCGGAAGCCGCCCGCGCCCAGGGCGCGACCCATATCCTGACCGCACATACGCGCGACGATCAGGCCGAGACGGTCTTGATGCGGCTGTTGCGCGGCAGCGGGCTCGCGGGGCTCGCCGCCATGGCGCGGGAGTCCGAGCGGGATGGCGTCCGCCTGGCGCGTCCGTTTCTGGATGTTTCGAAATCGCAGCTGCTCGCCACGCTCCGCAAGGCAAGAATCGGCTTCGCCGACGATCCGACCAACCGCGACGTCAATTTCACCCGTCCGCGTCTGCGCGCGCTGCTGCCGCGGCTTGCCGCCGAGGGCGGCGATATCAGCAGTCTGGCGCGGCTGGCGTCGCGGCTGGCCCGCGCCAATGCCGCGGTGGAGGTGCTGGCCGACGGCGCCGAGCGCTACCTCGCGCTCAGGGACCGCCAAACGCCGCCGCCGGATTTCGCCGGCATGAGTTTCGATTTCAAGGCGTTTGCCGCCATGCCGGAGGAAATCCGCCTGCGGCTGTTGCTGCGCGCGATCAATCGTTTCGGTCATGAGGGGCCGGCGGAACTCGGCAAGGTCGAGGCCGTGCTGGCGGCGCTGGACCGGACCGCTGCTGCCGGCGCCGGGAGTCGGCCAAAGCTGAAACAGACCCTCGCCGGTGCGCTGGTCAGCGTCACCGGCGGCCGGATTTGCATCGAGCCGGCGCCGCTCCGCCGCCGGCGGGGCTAGCGGGACGGGACCGCGTTACCGGCATCTATCAGCCCTATTCCCTCGGGGGAGTCTTAACCACCCGCGGAAGACCGTGACCTTGCCGCCATTATTTGAGCGGGAATCGCGCTAGGATGGGCTAAATAGTCCCATCTGGTTCCCTTGGCATCGACCGGGGCGGCACCTAGATTATCTGCAGTCACCCGAGGGAGATTCCCTCCTGCCTGCCCAAAGACACGACCCAAGGACGTAAGGGCCGCGATCCGCGCGACCACCAAGGAAGATCGATGAACGCCAATCTGCGCAACTTCGCCCTCTGGGTCATTATTGTCCTGCTGTTATTGGCTCTCTTCACGCTCTTCCAGAACCCTGGCCAGCGCGCGTCCTCGCAGGACATCTCGTTCTCGCAGCTTTTGACCGAGGTCGATCAGAACCACGTTCGCGACGTCGTTATCCAGGGGCCGGAAATCCACGGCACCTTCACCAACGGCTCGAGTTTCCAGACCTATGCGCCGAACGATCCGACGCTGGT
>Ga0209422_1000224_pt1 | contig 14186 bp, 9 predicted proteins | sample BlaSpr_A8_OM2_M3_FD_187983 | JGI IMG/M metagenome (GOLD analysis project Ga0209422, IMG submission 187983) | Forest soil microbial communities from Thunder Bay, Ontario, Canada - Black Spruce, Ontario site 2_A8_OM2_M3 (SPAdes) (version 2) | ecosystem: Environmental > Terrestrial > Soil > Boreal... | reverse complement strand
GAGCATCACGGCGAGGCTGGCGCGCTCCATCATCTCGGTCTGGTCGCGGTCGTCGAGCACGGTGAAGCGAGCCGGTACGTTGGCTTCGAAGGGAAATTGCTGCAACAGGCGGGTGCACAGCGCGTGGATGGTTTGAACCTTCAGCCCGCCCGGTGTTTCCAGCGCCGAGGCGAAGAGTTCGCGTGCCGATTTGCGCAGCTGCACAGTCGGGCGCGTGATACCGGCGTCGCGGATAGCGGCATCCAGCGCGTCGTCGTCGAGCGTTACCCAGTGGCCGAGAGTCGTGAACACGCGCTCGGCCATGTTGGCTGCTGCTGCCTTGGTGAAGGTGAGGCACAGAATCTTTTCCGGCGGCACGCCGGCGAGCATCAGACGGATCACGCGCTGCACCAGCACATGGGTCTTGCCGGAGCCGGCGTTGGCCGACACGAACGCGGATGCCGCGGGATCGGATGCGCGGGCCTGCGCGTCACGGATGGGCGGCGGAATGGTGCGCGGAGCCTTCACCACTCCTCCAGCGCAACGCCGCCGGCGGCGGACCATTCCTTGACACGGGCGAGGTTGTCATAGTCGCCGTAGCGGGCGGTCCACATCGACAGCACCAGCGATCGATACGGCTCGTCCGGGTTCTCGAACCGGCGGACCAGCGCCTCGAGCTGCGCCCGCGCGTAATCGGCCGCCTCATCGGGCAGCTGCGGCGTGTCGTTTTGCCGGATCGTCAATTGCACCGTCTTGTGCTCGCCCGGCGGATTGTTGCCGCTCAATCTGACATAGGCGAGCTCGCCGACGGAGGCGCCCGCATCGATATCGGCGAAGCCTCCCTCGCGCAGGATCGCTGCCTCCAGCGTGAGCTGCGGCGACAACCCCATCCGTACCTGCTTTCCGGTCGGCGGTTGCCCGGTCTTGTAGTCGAGGATGGCGTAGCCGCCGTCGCGGTGGCGTTCGATCCGGTCGGCGCGTGCGGAGAGCGTGAATATTCTGGCATTGTCGAGGGGGATCTTGATTTCGCCCCGGATCTCGGCGGCGATGGCGGCGATGTCGGCGCGGCGCGCGGCCTCCCATTCGGCGAACCAGCGCGCGATCCGCTGGAACCGCGGCCACCACAGCGCACGGGCCTCCGGCTTCTCCATCAGCGGCGCGAAATGCTTTTCGCCGATACGGAGCAATACGCCTACCGCGTCGTCCGGCAGTGCATTTGCGTATTCCTTGGTGAATTCACCAAGCGATTCGTGGATTGCAGAGCCGCGATCGGCCGCCGACAGCGGCATGTCGACGGGATCGAGCGAGTCGAGCTTGAGAATGTGGCGGGCATAGATTGTGTAGGGATCGCGCAGCCAGTCCTCGATCGCGGTGACCGATAGCCTTGTCGGACGCGTCTCGCGCGGCGGCTTGGGCTGCGGCTGCTCGATCGGCTTGACCTCGGCAGGCTGGTCGATCGCGCCGGCGTAGTGAACGTACTTGTCGCCGGCCGCCTTCGCTGCCCTCCAGCGCTCCTCGCCCGCGACGGCTTCCAGCCGGTGCAGGAAGCGCGAGGCGACTGCCGGAGCACCGCCGACCTTGGCCGAATGGGTGAGGATGACGTCCTCATGGCCGAGTAGTTGCGCAAAGTCATGCGCGGAGAGACCGATGCGCCGTTCCGGCAGATCGAGGCCGAGCTCATGGCGCATCGGCCGGCTCAGCCACGGATCCACGCGCGGTGCCGGCGGCCACACGGTTTCGACCAGCCCGCCCAGAATGACGCGGTCGGATTCCGTCAGCCGCGCTTCCAGTTGGCCGAAGATGTGGAGTTGCGCGCCCGGCAGCTCCCGCCGCCGCACCAAACGGTCTGCAAAGGCGGCCTGGAACACCTCGGCATAGTCGCCGGCCTCGACCATCAGGCCGACCTTCTCCTGCCGGCCGAGCAAATCGTCGAAAGCGGACGCGAGCGCGAGCCCGTCCGGCCCCTCGAATGCCGTTGCGGCACCGTGCTCGTCGGCGGAGAGATTCACCAGCGTCTCTCGATGGCGCTGCGCGAGTTCGGCGAAATCATGCGGTCTGGAGCCAGGAAGGCTTTCCAGCGGCGTCAGCGCCTTTCGGAGCGCCGCGATCAGCGATTGCGCCCGGTCGAGTTCGTGGTCTCTCAGCCGCACACGCGGCTCGGCATGGTGCAGCGATGAGGTTTCGCCGCCGCGCAACTTGCGCAGTTCATCGCGGAAGCGCGCAAAATCGGCGGCCAAACCACTGCTGCCGGACTGCGGTCGAGTGCCGCGCAACAGCGAAAGCTCAAGCACTTCAATGTCGCGCTTCAACGCGTCGTGCATGCCGCCGAGCCGGAACATCGGATGCTTGAGCAGTGCCAGCAGGGTTGGCGGCTCCAATCCTTTTGTCGCCGCTTCCGCCACCAGCCGCGCAAAGATGCCGGCCGGCGTTTCCATCAGCGCGTCGCCGCCGGAATCGTTGAATTCGAGATTCCAGCGGCCGAGCGCCGCCGTCACCCGCCGCGCCAGCGCGCGGTCCGGCGTAACCAGCGCCACCGTCTTGTCCAGATACCGCGCCTCGCGCATTGCGACCGCAATTGCGAGCGCCTCCATCTCCGGATTTGGGGCCTCGACCACGGCGAGCTTATCCATGCCGGCTGCGATCTGCGCCGCGATATCCAGCCGTTTCAACCGATCGTGCCATTCTGAGGTGGCGTTCGACGGCCGCATCGCCTCGGATGCCAGCACCTCTCGGCCGCCTCGTGCAGGCTTCCCGAGAATTTCGACATCGCCGCGCTTGATGCCGAAGCGCGACAGCAGCGCGTGCATCGCATATTGCGGATGGTTGGAGGCAGGCGGCGTCGTGAAGGCGCCTTTGGCACCTCTGAGGCCGCCGATTGATCGCCAGGCGTCGTCATCGAGGTCGGTATCGAGGCCCGGCAGCACCACCGCGCCCTGCGGCAGCCTGGCCACGGCCAGCAGGAATTTTGCCGTTGATGGCATCGATCCGGTGGAGCCCGCGGCGATCACGGGACCGTCGGATGGCTTTGTGAGGCGCTCGGCTTCAGCATCGATCAAAAGGTCACGACGCGCGGCGGGCTCGATCCTGTTGGTTTCGGCAAGAAAAGCCGGCCAGAAGTCGCGGGCGATCTTCAGGAAATCCAGCGTGTGTTGCCAGTATTTGTCGAACTGGTCAGGCACGAGACGGTCAAGCGCGCTCCAGTCGACGTCGCGCGTCACCATGTCGTCGATCAGCCGCGCAAGGTCGCCGGCTAGTGTAAGCGTGGAGGCAGGGCCGCCGACCACCAGCGGCGACAGCACCGGCCGTTTGGCCCAGGCGGCGACAAGTCTCGCCAGCACCAACCGGCGTTCGAGCTCGCCGAGTTTGGGCGGAACGTCCAACGGGGCGATACCGCCGGGCTCGGAATCTTCCGAGAAAGCAAGCTCGTCCTCATCGATGTCGCCGAGCGCGACAATGCGCGGCAGCAGCACCGCATCGGCCTTCAGCTCATCGAGAAAGATCTCCCGCGCCATCCGCCCGGCGCGCCGGGTCGGCAGAAACAGCGTCGCCCGCGCCAAATTTTCCGGATGCGCGCGCGCCTCGAATCCATCGACCAGCCGGCCGTCGACCAAGGCGGCGATAACGGCGCGCAGGAACGGCACTGAGACGGGAACGCTGAAAACGCGCATGGACATCCTGATTCGGGGTCAGGCTGTAGCATGGCATGGGTAGCAATGGGGAGGGAGTCGGGTCCGCGCCGTCATTCCGGGGCGGCGCGAAGCGACGAACCCGGAATCTCGAGATTCCGGGTTCGTCCTTCGGACGTCCCGCAATGACAAGCAATCACGCCACGCTTTCGAGAAAGGCCTCTTCCGCCGCATGCACCGCGTCGGGGGTTCCGACATGCATCCAGACGCCGTCGAGCCGCAAGCCGAACAGCCGTTCCTGCTCGTTGGCGGCATCGAACATTTTCGTCAGTGAAAATTCGCCCTTGGGCGCGTTCGCAAACAGCGACGGCGACATAATTGCCGCGCCGGCATAAACGAACGGCACCACCTGATGTTCCCTGCGCTTGCGCAGCGCGCCGTCCGGCAGCATGGCGTAGTCGCCGCTGCCGCCATAGCCGATGCTGCTGGTGGTCGGCGCCATCAACAGCAGGATATCCATGCGCGAAGCATCGAAGGTCTCGGCCAGCCGCGCCAGATTCGGCCGTACGCCATCGATCCACAGCGTGTCGGCATTGACGAGGAAGAAGGGGGCTGGCCCGAGCAGAGGCAGCGCCTTGACGACGCCGCCGCCGGTGCCGAGCACCTGGTGACGCTCGTCGGAGATGATGACGCGGGGCCGGGTCCGGGCGGCGACATGGTCGATGATCTGGTCGGGCAGATAGTGCACGTTGACGACAGCCTCATTGACGCCGGCATCGCCGAGCTTGTCGAGCACATGATCCAGCAGCGTGCGGCCTGCCACTTGCACCAGCGGCTTCGGCAATCGGTCCGTCAGCGGGCGCATGCGCACGCCGAGGCCGGCGGCGAGGACCATGGCTTTTGTCGGTCGGACGGACATATCGAAACTTCTCGAAGGCTGTGTGTTGGAATCATATCACGGCGATTCGCGCCGCGCATTGCGCTCGTGGATGCCATAGCCGCGCCGCGTGACGGTTGTGCGACCCGGAACCGGTGAATCAGGCTTCCGCGGCCTGCGGGCGCTTACCCGACTTTTTCTTCTTGTCGCCCGTTTTAAGGAAATTGACGCCGATCTGATCGCCATTGACCCAGGCCAGTTCGCAGCGCCGATAGGCAAGCCCGGTGGATGACAGCAGCAGGAAGAATTCCTTCAGATGCAGTCCCTCGACGGAACCCTCGACCGTGAGTTTGGCGCCGGTCTCGGAAATGTCTTCCATCATGCACTCGCGGCGCCAGGTGCCGTCGATGCCCATCATATGCGCGGGAATGCCGCGCTCGAATGTGACGCGCTCGCCCTTGCGCCGTTCTGTCGCCATGACCCGCTCCAGCCCTCAAAGCAACCGTGCCCCGCTTCGGGACGGGGCCCGGCGCAGATTAATGGAAGGTTGGCTAACAAGCGGTAAATTGGAGCATGATCCGGAAAAGTGGGAACCGGTTTTCCGAAAAAGATCATGCTTAAAACAAAGAGACCTAAAGGATCGGCGGGGGGACGTTGGCGGCATACCACTCCCGGGCGCGCGCGAGCAGGGGGTGGGCCAGCGAACGGCCGAGATAGGTCCAGATTCGGGGCTGATGGCGCAGATATTGCGGCTTGCCGTCGCGCCGGTTGAGCCGGGCAAAGGTGCCGAGCAGCCGGGTGTTGCGCTGCGCCGACATGATGGCATAGAGCTCGGCGAACGAGGCCGGATCGAAGCCGTCATCGGCCGCGCGCCGCGCCTTGATGTAGCGCGTCAGCAGCGAAATTTCGAGCCATTCGGAGACGTCGATCCGCGCATCCTGCAGCAGCGATACCAAATCATAGGCGGCCGGGCCCAGCACGGCGTCCTGAAAGTCGATGATGCCCACCTTCGCGACGCCAGCGCGTTCGCCGAGCCAGATCAGATTGGGGGAATGGAAGTCCCGTAACACCCAGGTCTTGGGCGCGGAAGCAGCCCTTGTCAGGAGATCGCGCCACAGCGTGACGAATTCGGCGCGCAAATTGTCGGAAGGCTCGATGCCGCGGTCCGGCAGATACCATTCGAGCATCAGGCCTACCTCGACCAGCAGCGCCTCGGTGTCGAATGCAGGCATGGCGTAGCTGAGCTGCGGCGCCAAGGGGAGGTTTTCGGGCAGCGCTTGCCGGTGCAGCGCGGCCAGCAGGTCGGTTGCGGCCTCGTAGCGCTCGGTGATCGGCGCCGGTGGATCGCCTTCGACAAAGCCGGTGCTGCCGAAATCCTCGGTAATCAGGAATCCGGCATCGAGGTCGGCGTGACGGATCGCGGGCGCGGAGAAGCCGCGCTCGCGCAACGCCCCGGAGATGGCGACGAACGGCTTGACGTCCTCGGCCAGATGCACCGCCGCGCTATAGGATTGGCCCTCATAGATCGGCGGCCCGTCCGGACGGCGCGGCGAGTTCATCAGAATGACGACGCCGTCGTCGCGGACAAGCCGCGCATAGGAGCGGATCGACGCATCGCCGGCCATGCGCTGGCGTTTGGCGTCGCCAAAGCCGGCGCCGTCGAGAAACTGCCGCAGCGCCTGCAGCCGCGCGACCTGGGCGGCGGCCGTGCCGTAGCCGGTGATCTCGGCGGCGCGCGCAGTCGAGCCCAGCGCCGGACGGTGGCTCAGCGCGATGTCGATGCGGTCGGACGGCAACGCCGATGGCGCGCGCTCCGGCCATTCGATCAGCGCCACCGTGGCGTCCGGCAAGGGCGACAGGCCGATCTCTTCGAGCTCCGAAGGATCGTTGACACGGTAGAGATCGGCATGCACCAGCGGAAAAGCCGGCAGATCGTAGGCCTGGACCAGCGTGAAGGTCGGGCTCGGAACCTCGAGCGTATCGTCGCCGACGAGATAGCGGATCATGGCCCGGGCGGCGGCGGTCTTGCCGGCGCCGAGATCGCCGGACAGCGTGATGACGTCGCCCGGGCCAATCAGCAATGCGAGATCGGCCATCAGCTGCGCGGTTGCGGTCTCGTTCGGTAGCGCCAGCGAGAATGTCGTGGGGAGGCTCATTCCGCGGCGTTGCGATGCGCGGCCTGGTCGATCGGAAAGTCGCAGGTCACGGTCGTGCCCTTCCCGACGATCGAATCGACGCGCACCTTGCCTCCGTGCAGTTCGACAAAGGAGCGCACCAGCGATAGCCCAAGGCCGGCGCCGCGATGCCGCGAGCCGTGCGAGTGGCTCTCGAACCAGTCGAACACCTTGTCCTTGACGTCGGGCGGAATGCCCGGACCGGAATCGGTCACGCTGAAGATGACGGTATGCTCGGTTCGCCTCGCGCTCAGGCCGATGGTGCCGTCCGGCGGCGAGAAGCCGACGGCATTCGCCAGCAGATTATACAGCACCTGCACCACGCGGCGTTCGTCGCCGACGAAACTGCCGATCTCGGGATCGACATCGACCTTGAGCCGGATGCGGTCGGTCGCAAGCCGGTCCTGGATGCCTTCGGCGGCGGCCTCGATGGTCTTGCGGATGTCGATGGAGCCGAGATTGAGCGACATCGCGCCGGCGTCGATGGTGGCGAGATCGAGGATGTTGTTGATGATCGCGAGCAGCGCGTTGGTGGAGGCGGTGATGTAGCCGAGATACTCGGCCTGCTTCGGCATCAAGGGGCCGGTGACGGGATCGGCCAGGAAATGCGCGAAGCCGATGATGGTGGTCAGCGGCGAGCGCAGCTCGTAGGACACGTGGTGGACGAAATCGACCTTCATCTGGTCGGCGGTCTCCAGCGCCTCGTTGCGCTCGCGCAGCGCGCGCTCGACGTTTTCGGTATCGGTGATGTCCTGGAAGGTCAGCATGGTGGCGCCGTCGGGCAGCGGCATGGTCATGGCGTCCAGCACGCTGCCATCCTTGCGCTCCAGCTTCAGCGGCACCTCGACCCGGTTCTCGATCCGGGTGATGGCCTCGCGGATGGTCTGCCAGGTGCTGCCGTCGTCGAACAGCGGCCTGCACCAGGATTCCACGGTCTCGATATGCGGCTGCTCGCGCAGCGCTTCCGGCGACAGCTTCCACATTTTGGCGAACGCCGGATTGAACAATTGGGCGCGGCCGTTGCTGCCGAACACCGCGACCGCCTCGGCGAGATTGTCGAGCGTCTCGCGCTGCACGCGGATCAGGCCGTCGAAGCGCCGGGCGAGGTCGAGGCTTTCGGTGACGTCGTCGAACAGATAGGTGACGCCGCCTTCCGGGTTGGGCGTGGTGACGACGCTCAAGGCGCGACCGTCGGGCAGGTACCAGGTGTCCTTTTCCGGTTCGACGGCGCGATAGGCCTCGTGCAATTTCGCTTTCCAGGCCCGGAAATCCGGCTGCTCGGGGAGCTTGCGCGCGGCGCGCAAGCGATCCAGCACGCTGGAATCGTCGGGGTTGCTGTCGAGGAAGGCGCGGTCGAGGTCCCAGAGCCGGCGGTAGGAATCATTGTAGAAGGCGAGCCGCCGCTGGCCGTCGAATACGGCGACTCCTGAAGACAGCTGATCCAGGGTGCGGCGATGCGCCTCCGCCATCCGCACCAGCGCGGCGCGCAGGCCGGTCGCCTCGCCGGCGTCGATGGCGATGCCGGCGCTGCCGCCGGCGAGGTTGAGCGCATGCACGTCGTAGACCCGGCGCTCGCCGCCGACCACGATCGGAAGCCTCGCGGTGAACGCCGAATTGTCGTTGAGCGCGCGGCCGACCTCCTCGCGCTGGTCGCTTTCGAGCAGTTCGAGGTTGCGATAGATCGCATCCGCGACGCCGGCGGCTTCGGTTGCCTTGGCATAGGCGACATTGGCATAGCGAAGCTGGCCCTGCGCGCTCCTGGCCCAGATCGGCCAGGGTGCGGCGGCGGCGAAGTCGCGCAACAGTTCGGTTTCCTCCAGCAGCGTCTTGTAGCGCAGGTTGGATTCGGCAAGCTCGCGGCGCACGCCGCCGAGTTCGCGAATCCGCACAATGGCCTGGCCGCCGATGGCGCGGCCCATGGCCTCGATGGCGCGTCCGTTCGACGTCGTCAAATTGAGCAGAAAGCCCTCGCCGGCCTCGCGCAAGGCGTCGACCGCATGATCGATCTGCCGCGCCGGTTCCGGCGGCAGCCAGGTGCCGAACGCGAGAATCCGCTGCGGTTGAAATTGCACCGGGTCCTGCGGCATCAGCAGTGCGGTGTCGCCGGTGATTTCCGGGCGATGGTCGCCGGCCGCCCAGGAGATCAGCACCTGCGGTTCCGCGAACAACAGCGCCCGGAACCGGTCGGCCTGGACCTGCAATTCCCCGATATTGACGCGCAGCCGCGCCTCGCCTTGCGCCGCGCGGACCCGGGTGCGCATCAGCAGGATCGCCGCCACCACCGAAAAGCCGAGCAGCGCCAGCGCCGTGGTCAGCACCGCGAATTCCTGGCGATTGAGGTCGAGATGGGCCGAAATCGAATCCAGCAGTGCAAAATCGCCGGCATTGGCTGGCGCGGTCGCGCCGGATGCGACGGTGACAAGGGCGATCAGGCCGTTACGTGCCAGTGATGAGCACGACAGCAGGGTCCGACGCATCGCCACGATCACGCCCGACATGGTTTGCCCCAAACCGCACGACTTTACGCCCGGCGATGACCGCCACCGTGCGCGAATCGATTGACAATATCCCCAACGGGAGTCGGCGGGTAAGAGTCCAGACCGTGAACGCGAATTTCGCCGCGAAAAAATGCGGGATTAAACTTGATCGAAGCGATTTTTTTGAAACTCGATCCGCTGTTTACGCAAATTGGAGCATGATCCGGAAAAGCGGACGCCGGTTTTCCGAAAAGATCATGCTCTAGCGGCCGGTCGAGCCAAATCCGCCGCTGCCGCGCTCGGTCACCGAGAGCGTCACGGCGGCAACGAGCTCCGCCCGCGCCACCGATGCAATCACCATCTGCGCGATGCGTTCGCCGCGCCGGATCGCAAACGGCGCATCGCCATGGTTGATCAGCAGCACGGCGATCTCGCCGCGGTAATCCGCGTCCACGGTTCCCGGCGCGTTCAGCACGGTGACGCCGTGCCTGGCGGCCATGCCCGAGCGCGGACGGACCTGCGCCTCATAGCCAGCCGGCAGCGCGATCGAGAGCCCGGTCGGCACCAGCGCGCGCTGTCCGGGGGCAAGGATCAGCGGCGAGCCCTCGGGAACCGCGGCCAGCAGATCGAGGCCGGCGGCATTCGCGCTCTGGTATTGCGGCAGCGGCAGGCCTTCGCCGTGCGGCCATTGCCGGATCTCGATCTTGATTGCCGTGCTCACGTGGCCTTTCCGATCGTCTGGGCGATCCGCGCTACTAGCGCGGAAGCGACTTCTTCCTTGGTCATGACCGGCCAGGAATCGACCTGGATCCCTTCGCCATCGCGGGTCAGCAGATGAACGGTGTTGCGGTCGCCGCCCATCACGCCGGTGGCCGGCGAAACGTCGTTGGCCACGATCCAGTCGCAGCCCTTGCGCATGAGTTTTGCCTTGGCGTTGTCGATCAGATGCTCGGTCTCGGCGGCGAAACCGATCACCAGTGGCGGGCGTTTGTCGGGCAATTTTGAAATCGTGGCCAGGATGTCGGGATTTTCCACAAGCTGCAGTGGCGGCATGCCGGCGGCGGTCTTCTTCAGTTTTTGCTCGCCTTGATTGGCAACCCGCCAGTCGGCGACCGCGGCGGCGAAGATCGCGATGTCCACGGGGAGTCCTGCTTCCGCGCCGTGCAGCATGTCGCGGGCGGATTCCACGCGTTTCACGGTGACGCCGGCGGGATCGGCAAGGTCGACCGGACCGGAAATCAGGGTGACATCGGCGCCCGCGGCCTGGGCCGCAGCCGCAATGGCAAATCCCTGCTTGCCGGAGGAACGGTTGGCGATGTAGCGCACCGGATCGATCGGCTCATGGGTGGGACCTGCGGTAATCAGGATGCGCTTTCCCGCCAGCGGGCGCGGCCTGGACGGGCGCAGCAACCGCTCGGCCGCAGCCGCGATCTCCAGCGGCTCCGCCATCCGGCCGACGCCGGCCTCATTGGCCTCGGCCATCTCGCCGGCATTGGGCCCGATCAAGCCTGCGCCATCGCGTTCGAGCTGCGCGACATTGCGGCGGGTCGCGGCATTGTTCCACATCAGGGGATTCATCGCCGGCGCCAGCAGGATCGGGCGATTGGCCGCCAGCAGGATGGCGCTGGCGAGATCGTCGGCATGACCGTTGGCCATTTTCGCCATCAGGTCGGCGGTCGCCGGCGCCACCACGATCAGATCGCACTCGCGCGCCAGACGAATATGGCCGGCGTCGAATTCGCTCTCGGGATCGAACAGATCGGTGTAGGCGCGCTCGTTCGACAGCGCCGAGGCAGCCAGCGGCGTGACGAATTGCTGCGCGGCCCTGGTCAGCACACAGCGGACGCGGACGTGCCGCTCCTTGAGCCGCCGGATCAGGTCCAGCGCCTTGTAGGCGGCGATCCCGCCACCGATGATCAGGGTGACGCGCGGTTGATCCGCGGCATGGGCTCGCCCGGCAGCGCGGGAGGAGGCCTCGGCAGGCAGCGGGGCGGCGGGGGATGGTGTCGTTGCAAACTCGAAGGGACGGCCCTGGACGATCTCGCCCAGGATCACCCGAACTTCCTCCTCCACGGAGCGGCCGTTCCTGGCCGAGCGCAGCCGCAGATAGACTTTTATGGCTTCATCGAGCTTCCTGATGGTCAGGCTGGCCATATCGCATACTCGAGAATCATGATATCAATGATATCATACATTGCATGCATTGCAATCAAAGTTGCCGGACCGCGAACAAAATCGCGATAAAGGTTCCGGCGATGATCCAGAGCGCCAGCGTTCGCCAGCGGCTCTTGCGGCCTTCGGTCCGGCCCATCGCCGCGATCGTCTCCGGCGACAGCCTCACACCTTCCCGGGTCATGGTCTCCAGCTGCTCGAGCACCGCGACCGATCGCGCCGCGATCGCCGGCAGGCCCGCCAACACCCGGCCGAGGTCGCCGGCGCCGCTCATCGCGCCCTGGATGCGTCCGACCGGCCCGAGATTGCGCTCGATCCATTCACGCACCACCGGATCGGCGATCTTCCAGATGTCGAGTTTTGGGTCGAAGCTGCGTGCGACGCCTTCCACCACCACCATGGTCTTCTGCAGCAGGATCAGTTCGGGCCGGGTGCGCATGTCGAACAGGCCGGTGACCTCGAGCAGCAGCGTCAGCAGCTTCGCCATGGAAATTTCCTCGGCGGTGCGGTTGTGGATCGGCTCGCCGATGGCGCGGATCGCTTGCGCGAAATTCTCCACCGAATGATGCGAAGGCACATAGCCGGCCTCGAAATGCACTTCCGCGACGCGGCGGTAGTCGCGGGTGATGAAGCCCAACAGGATCTCGGCGAGGAAGCGCCGCTCCTTCATGCCGAGCCGGCCCATGATGCCGAAATCGACCGCGACCAGCCGGCCGGCTTCGTCGAGGAACAGATTGCCGGGATGCATGTCGGCATGGAAGAAGCCGTCGCGCAGCGCATGGCGCAGGAAACTCTGGATCACCTTGCGGCCGAGGTCGGGCAGATCGACGTTCGATGCCTCGAGCCGCGCATGATCGCTGAGCGCAATGCCGTCGATCCATTCCATGGTCAGCACATTGTGCGTGGTGCGGTCCCAATCGACCGCGGGCACGCGAAAGTCCGGATCGTCGCGGGTGTTCTCGGCCATCTCCGACAGCGCCGCCGCCTCCAGCCGCAGGTCCATCTCCATCGCCACCGAGCGCGACATGGTATTGATGACCTCGACCAGCCGCAGCCGGCGCGCCTCCGCCGAATAGATCTCGGCCTGATGCGCGACATAGAAGAAATCGGCGAGGTCGCGGCGGAAACGCGACGCCACGTTGGGCCGCAGCACCTTCACCGCGACGGAAGTGCGCACGCCGTTGCGCTCGGTTTGACCGCGATGAACCTGCGCGATCGAGGCGGCGGCAACCGCCGGACCGAAGCTGACAAAGGCCTGCGACACCGGGCGTTCCAGCGACTGCGCGATCGCGGCCTCGGCCTCGCTTTGCGAAAATGGCGGCAGCCGGTCCTGCAGGCTTTCCAGATCGCGCGCCATCATGACGCCGACCACGTCGGGCCTCGTGGCGAGAAACTGCCCGAGCTTCAAATAGGCCGGCCCGAGCCTTGTAAGGGCGCGCGACAGCCGCGGGCCGGATTTGGCGCCGGGGCGCTCGACGATCCGTGCCAGCTTCAGCGCGAGCTGCCCGGGCGGCGGCACCAGGCTCGGATCGACCACGCCGAACACGCCTTCACGCGCGAACACGAAACCGGCGCGGGCCAGCCGCGCGATGTGGGTAATGGCAGAGATCACAAACGCCAGCCCGAATGCAATGCCACGATACCGCCCGAAAAACTCTGCCAGCTGACGCGGGAAAAGCCGGCGGCGCCGATCATCTCCGCAAACGCGTTCGGCTTTGGAAACTTGCGGATCGATTCGACGAGGTACTGATAGGATTCGGCATCGCCGGTCACGGCGCGGCCGAGCGGCGGAATCACCTTGAACGAAAACAGGTCGTAGATGCGGTCGAGCCCGGGCACGTCGACGGTGGAGAATTCCAGGCAGAGAAACCTGCCGCCGGGCCGCAATACCCGAAACGCCTCGCTCAAGGCCAGATCGATGCGCGGCACGTTGCGGATGCCGAACGCGATGGTGTAGGCGTCGAAACTGTTGTTGGGAAAAGCCAGCGCCTCGGCGTTGCCTTCCACGAACGACACCCGGTCGTCGAACTGCCGCGCCGCGGCGCGCTCGCGCCCCACCGCCAGCATGTCGGAATTGATGTCGCAGACGGTGGCGCGAAAACCCGGGCCCGCCGCCCTGGCGGCACGGAAGGCGATGTCGCCGGTGCCGCCGGCGACGTCCAGCAGCGCAAATGGCGTTTCTCCGCGCGGTGGATTGAGCGCGTTGATCATCAGGTCCTTCCAGACCCGGTGCAGCCCCGCCGACATCAGATCGTTCATCAGGTCGTAGCGCCGCGCCACGCTGTGGAACACGTCGTTCACCAGCGTCTGCTTGTCGCCCAGGGGCACGTCCCTGAAGCCGAAATGCGTGGTTTGGTCCGGCCGATCCATGTCTTTACGCCCTCAAACTGATAGCGGCCGGACCATAGCGCGCCCGCCGCAATGTCGCTATCACGTCGACATCACAAGGTGAACGCCCATCCATGCCCGAATTACCCGAAGTCGAGACCGTCCGCCGCGGCCTGCAGCCGGTCATGGAGGGGTTTCGGATTGTGAAAATGGAAGTCAGGCGCAAAGACCTGCGGTTTCCGTTCCAGCCGGATTTTGTCGCGCGGCTTGCGGGCCAGACCGTGACCGGGCTTGGCCGCCGCGCCAAATACCTGATGGCGGACCTTGCCTCCGGTGACGTGCTTCTGATGCATCTGGGCATGTCGGGCTCGTTCCGCGTCGTCAAGGACGATGACGCGAGCGCGCCGGGTCAATTCCATCATCCACGCGGCAAGGATGGCGCGCATGACCATGTGGTGTTCCACATGTCATCGGGCGCAGCGATCGTCTTCAACGATCCGCGCCGCTTCGGCTACATGAAGGTCATTGCCCGCAAGGCGCTCGACGAGGAGCC
>Ga0209422_1000223_pt1 | contig 14230 bp, 15 predicted proteins | sample BlaSpr_A8_OM2_M3_FD_187983 | JGI IMG/M metagenome (GOLD analysis project Ga0209422, IMG submission 187983) | Forest soil microbial communities from Thunder Bay, Ontario, Canada - Black Spruce, Ontario site 2_A8_OM2_M3 (SPAdes) (version 2) | ecosystem: Environmental > Terrestrial > Soil > Boreal... | reverse complement strand
AGTGAAGAGCGCGATCGACGGGATCGTCGAACTGCTCGCGGGCAAGCCGAACGACCTTTCCGACGTCGTGCTCGATCTCGACGGCGTTCCCGAGTTCAACCGCGGAGTCTATGACATCGCCCGCACCATTCCGCCGGGCAAGACCATGACCTATGGCGACATCGCCAAGCGGCTCGGCGGCGTCGAGTTGTCGCGCGATGTCGGCCAGGCGCTCGGGCGCAATCCCTGTCCGATCGTGGTGCCCTGTCATCGCGTGCTCGCCGCCGGCGGGAAGCCCGGCGGCTTCTCCGCCAATGGCGGCGTCGTGACGAAATTGAAGATGCTCGCGATCGAAGGCGCGGTGGTCAATCACACGCCGAGCCTGTTCGACTGAGCCGCTCGCCGCGTCGGCAATGAAATATAGGGTGGGCAAAGCCAACGGGTCGCGCGAATGCGCGCCCGATGACAGGCTCCGCGTGCCCACCGACTGCGTACTCCCGCCCGATCCATTTGGTGGGCACGGCGCAAAGAGCGCGCCTTTGCCCACCTACGATCTTTCTAAACCGCCTCGCAGGAAAATCCGTCGCCCCAGCGGCGGATTTTCCCCGTCGATGGCGAGGGGAAATGCGCGGTGCAGCAGAGCGTGTCGGTGTCGCAATAGCGCTCCAGGAAACTGCGCCGGGTTGCGGCGGATTGCACCTGGTCGACGTCGAATTTGGCGGAGAGCTCGGGATAGCGCGCCTGCAGCGGCGAATGCATCAGGTCACCGCTCACCACCGCGGCGTCCTTGCCGCGGCCGAAGGTGAAGGCGACGTGTCCGGGCGTATGTCCGGGTGTCGGCAATATCCGTGCATGGTCGCCGATCTCGAAATCGTCGTGCACGATCTCGGCCCGCTTCGCTTCGACGATCGGCAGCACGCTGTCGCCGAACGGGGGGACCGGCGTACTGGCGTTCTGCCCGGTCCAGTAGTCGAATTCACTCTTGCCGAATATGTAGCGTGCGTTCGGAAAGGTCGGCAGCCAGCGGCCGTTTTCAAGCCGCGTGTTCCAGCCGACGTGATCGACATGCAGATGGGTGCACATCACGTAGTCGATGTCCTCGACCGAAAAACCCGCCGTCGCCAGCGCGCGCATATAGGTGCCGTCGGTCTTCATGTTCCATTTCGGGCGCAGCGGCCGCGGCTTGTCGTTGCCGATGCAGCTGTCGACCAGAATGGTGTGGTGCGGCGTCTTCACGATGTAGGACTGAAAACACAGGATCAAGACGTCGCTGGCGTCGATCGCGTTGGCACCCAGCATCCAGGGCCGGTTTTCCGCCAACAGGTCCGGCGTCAGGCCGGGCAGCAGGTCCAGCGCCGGCAGGAAGGTGGTTTCCTGCTCGATGATGCGATGGATGGTGAGATCGCCGGCGGTGAATTTGAGACTCATGACAACTTTCTGCCTCTCAGGCCGGCGGCGGCGCCGAAATCTTCACCGAAGGCCGCTCCAGCATCTTCTGATGGAAGGCATCGAGCTTCGGGTAGGCCTTGCGCCAGCCGCAATCGGCAAAGCGGAAATCGGCATAGCCGAGCACGCAGACCAGGCCGATATGGGAAATATCGAGCGGCCGCGCCAGCATGTCGGCCTGCCGTTCGAACCGCGCCATGCCGGTCCAGGCCCGGTTCCAGTGATCGTCGTTCCAGGCCTGCCAGCGCTGCGGCTCCGGCCGCACCATTCTCTCGTAGCGGCAGAGCAGCATCGAATCGAGCATGCCCTGCAACAGGGAATGGTCGCTCTTCACCTTCCACCTGCCTGCGCCGGATGCAGGTATCAGCTTTCCCCCACCGGCGAGTTCGTCGAGATATTCGACGATGACGTAGGAATCGAGGATGACCTCGCCATTGTCCAGGATCAGCACCGGCAGCTTCTTCAGCGGCGTGATGCGCGAATATTCATCGTTGGGCTGCCCCGGCGCAACTGTCGCCGGAACGAATTCGATCTTGTCGATCAGGCCGAGTTCGATCGCGGCAATGCGCACCTTGCGCGCGAACGGCGAGGCGGGGGAGAAGGAGAGCTTCATGCGGTATCCCTCGAAAATTCGCGACCGTGGAGCGCCGTCATTGCGAGCGAAGCGAAGCAATCCATCAGGCCGCAAGGTAAGTCTGGATTGCTTCGTCGCTTACGCTCCTCGCAATGACGACGGTGGGCTCATCACGGCGTCACGCCGCGATGATTTCCTGCCGCTGCTCGCCCAGCCCCTCGATGCCGAGCGTGACCACGTCACCGACGCTGAGGAATTTCGGCGGCTTCATGCCGGCGCCGACGCCGGGCGGCGTGCCCGTGGTGATGACATCGCCGGGCAGCAGGGTGAGGAACGTCGAGACGTAGGCAATGCACTTCGCGATGGTGAAGATCATGGTCGAGGTCGAGCCGGTCTGGCAGCGCTTGCCGTTGACGTCGAGCCACATCGAGAGTTTCTGCACGTCGGCAATCTCGTCCCTGGTGACCAGCCACGGGCCGACCGGGCCGAACGTGTCGTGCGATTTGCCCTTGGTCCATTGTCCGCCGCGCTCCTGCTGGAAATAGCGTTCCGAGACGTCATTGCAGACGCAGTAGCCGGCGACGTGGTTGAGGGCGTCGGCCTCGGAGACGTATTTGGCGCGGGTGCCGATGATGGCGGCGATTTCGACTTCCCAGTCGAGTTTCTTGGATTCGCGCGGCTTTTCGACCGGGTCGTTAGGGCCGCTGAGGGAGGTGTTGGCCTTCAGGAAGAAAATCGGCTCGGGCGGAATCGGATTGCCGGTCTCCTTGGCGTGATCGACGTAGTTCAGGCCGATGGCGACGAATTTGGAGATCCCGGTCACGGGCGCGCCGAGCCGCGGGGTGCCGCTGACGGCCGGAAGCTTGGTGGGGTCGAGGGCGGCGAGCTTGGCCAGCGAGGCCGGCGAATAGGTCTCGCCATTGAGGTCCTTGATCTGCCCCGACAGGTCGCGCAATTGGCCGGATTTGTCGATCAGGCCGGGCTTTTCCTGGCCAATGGCCCCGTAACGAACAAGCTTCATTTCGTATCACTCCCTGGGATGCTGGTTGCTTGGATGCTTCTTGGAACAGCGCGGGCGGAAATTCAACTGCCGAGCCGCATTGCAGGGTGATTGTTTGGGCATGATCTTGTCCCGAAAACCGGTCCCCACTTTTCGGGATCATGCCCTAAACGATGAATTTGAAGGCTTCGCCGTGGCACCGGATATGGCCGGGGTCGAAATGCCCGCCGATCACCAAAGTCGGGGTGTCGGCGAAACGGGCGAACAATTCGCGCCGCGTCGCCGCCGACTGCACGGGGTCGAAATCGGCGGTCGATGACCAGTCAAGATGCGCCATCTGGCAGGGATGATGGGCGACATCGCCGGTCAGCAGCGCCTGCTCGCCGTCCGACTGGATCAGAATACTCATATGGCCCGGGCTATGGCCCGGCGTCGGGATCAGGGTGATTTCATCGCTGAGTCTGGCATCGCTCGCGACCAGGTCGGCGTTGCCGGCATCCACGATCGGTTTCACGGAATCGTTGAAAACCGCTATTTTGTCGGGCTCAATGCTGTTATCGCGCCAGTGCTCGTATTCGGCTTTGCCGAACACATAGCGCGCATTGACAAAGGTCGGCACCCAGCGGCCGTCCACCAGCCTCGTGTTCCAGCCGACATGGTCGACATGCAGATGCGTGCACAACACCGTGTCGATGCTGTCCGGTGGGAAGCCCGCCGCCGTCATGGTCTCGAGGTAAGGGCCGTTACGGTTGTTCCAGGTCGGCACGTTGCGGCCTTGCTTGTCGTTGCCGAGCCCGGTGTCGACCACGATCCGGCGGGTCGGCGTCTCCACCACCAGCGAGTGGATCGACATTTTGAGCCGGCCCTCCTCGGTCGCGAAATGCGGAATGAGCCAGGGCGACTTCCTGATTTCCTCGTTGCTGGCCAAGGGCAGGATGAACCGGGTGCTGCCGACCGTCTCCAGTTCGACGATTTTCGTGATCTTGACCTTGCCGACATTCCAGAACATCCGGCGCTTCCCCAACTCTTCGTTGCGTCCTTATTTGTTAGGCGCAAAGATGCGGGTTTCCGCCGCGGCGCGCAATGGATCATCTCGGGGGCTCGCGCGTTGGTCGGGCGCGCGAGAGCAAGGGAGCGCGGAGATGCCGGAACTGGCGATTTCGATCGAAAAGGTCGGGTTTCTGATCGAGAAAATGCGCGAATTCGACGTCAAGGAGGGCGCGTCCGATCCGGATTCGGGGTCGAACAGTGCCGACGACATGATGATCGACGTGCTCGAGGATAATGGCGACGACCCCGTGGTGCGCGAGATCACCGAGTTCATCAACGCCATGACCGAGGACGAGCAGATCGATCTGGTCGCTCTGATGCGGCTCGGGCGCGGCGATGGCGGGATCGACGAATGGGACGAATTGCGCCGCGAGGCGGCGGATGGACATAACGACGATACCGCGGGCTATCTGCTCGGCGAGCCCCTGGTCAGCGACTACCTCGCGGAGGGGCTGGACGCGTTCGGCCTGACCTGGAACGACGAGCGCACCACGCCGGTGTGACTAAAGCGTTTTCGAGCGAAGTGGGTGCCGGTTCGCGTAAAGAAAACGCGTAAAAGCAATAATCCAGAGCTTCGGTTTTGATCCAATCAGAACCGAGGCTCTAGCGCGCGCAGTCGACGATGACGGTGCCGAGCTTGTCGCCTTTTTCCACCGCGAGGTGCGCCTGCGCGGTCTCCGCGAGCGGAAACTGCGCGGCGACGTTGTGGATGCGTCGGCCCGCGGCGAGCCATTTTGAAATATCCGCCTGCGCCGCCGCATGCAGAGGCCATGGCAGGGCCGGCAGCACCAGCGCCCGCAGCGCGATGCATTTTTCCATCAGCTCGCGCATCGGCACGACCGGATTGCGATTGCCGTTGGTGGCGTAGACGGCGATGGTCGAATTCATCGCCATCAGCTTCAGCGTCGTTGCGAGGTTGCCGCCGAAATCGACATCGACGACGCGATCGATGCCGCGCCCATCGGTAAAGGCCCGCGTCTTCGCGATCACATCCTCGGTCTTGTAATCGATGACGAGGTCGGCGCCGGCAAGGCGCGCCTGCTCGGCCTTGCGCGGCGAACTGACGGTGGCAATCACGCGCGCGCCGCCCCATTTGGCGAGTTGCACGGCGTAGTGGCCGACCGCGCCCGCGCCGCCCGGAACCAGAACGGTCCGGCCCGCGATCGTCCCGTCGCCGAACAGGCAGCACCACGCGGTCATGCAGGGAATGCCGAGCGTCGCCCCGGCCGGGAACGGCACCTCGTCGGGCAACGGCGTCACCAGACGTTCGGCGAGCGCGATATATTCCGCCGCGGTGCCGAAAGCGCGGCCGTTGCGCTGACCGTTGAACAGCCATACGCGCTGGCCGACGGCAAGCCGCGTCATGCCGGCGCCGACCTGATCGATGATGCCGGCGCCGTCGCTGTTGGGGATCACGCGCGGATACTCCATCGCGCGAAAGCTGCCGGCGCGGCGGCCGGCATCGGAGGGATTGACGCCGGAAGCGTGCAGCCGGACCCGGACTTCGCCCGGTCCGGCCACCGGCGTCGGCATCTCGCCGAAACTCAGGACCTCCGTCGCGGCGCCGGTTCGCTCGTACCAGACCGCCTTCACAGCGTGCCCGGAAACGCGCCGCCATCGAGCAGGATGTTTTGGCCGGTGATGAAGCCCGCTTTCGCGCCGCAGAGAAACGCGCAGGCCAGTCCGAATTCCTCGGGATCGCCGAAGCGCCCGGCCGGATTGAGTTTCGCCCGCTCTGCCATCAACTGTTCCACGGGAATACCGCGTTTCTCGGCTTCCGCCTTTCCGGTGCCGCGCAAGCGGTCGGTCTCGAATGGTCCGGGCAACAGGCCATTGATGGTGACATTGTTGATCACGGTCTTGCGGGAGAGGCCGGCGATGAAGCCGGTGAGCCCGGCACGCGCCCCGTTGGAGAGACCCAGTATCTCGATCGGCGCCTTCACCGCGGCGGACGTGATGTTGACGATGCGGCCGAATTTGCGCGCCATCATGCCGTCCACCGTCGCCTTGATCAGCTCGATCGGGGTCAGCATGTTGGCGTCCAGCGCCTTGATCCAGTCGTCGCGGGTCCAGTTGCGGAAATCGCCGGGCGGCGGGCCGCCGGCGTTGTTGACCAGGATGTCGGGATCGGGACAGGCCTTCAGCGCGGCCTCGCGGCCGGCCGGCGTGGTGATGTCGCCGGCGACCTCCGTCACCGTGACGCCGGGATTGGCTTTGCGGATCTCGGCCGCCGTCTTCGCCAGCGCTTCCGCGCCGCGCGCCGTCAGCGTGACATGCACTCCCTCGTTCGCCAGCGCGATCGCGCAGGCGCGTCCCAGGCCCTTCGAGGATGCGCATACGATGGCGCGGCGGCCTTTGATCCCAAGATCCACTGTCTCACTCCCGTTATGCCAGATGATTTTTGATGGTCGAAGTCCGCCATTGTAGCCAACCGCGGCGACCCTGATAAGGGACCCGGCTCCCTTTGAAATGCATGTCTGGAGCGGCTCGCCGGGGGTGGAAGAGCCTTTAGATGCGCCGGTCTTTCTTCAGCCGGTCGATATAGGCCACGACATCGGGCGGCAGCGACTGAAAACCCTTTTGCCCGGCGACCGACAACAGCGGCCGCAGCTTCGAGCCGGTGAGGAACGGCGGCTGGCGATCGGACGGCACCAGCTGATCGAAGATCAGCACCAGCGAGACCGCGACAAGGCCGACGCGCACCGCGCCGAGCGCAGCACCCGCGAGCCGGTCGCCGATGCCGGCGCCCGGTCCGATGGTGTCGTCGAGCGCCATCCGCATCAGTTTCCCGAGCACCATGCCGGCGACCAGAAAGACGCCAAAGAAAATGACCGAGTCTTGCGTCAGCGGCGAGCCCGGCTGGGCGTTGTTGTCGTGCGAAACCAGCGACATCGCCCAAACCGCGATCGGCATCGCGAACAAATAGGCCAGGATCGTGATCGCGCTGCGCAGCAAGCCGGCATTGAAGCCGGTGACGAGGGCGATCGCCAATGCGGCATAGATGGCAGCATCGAAAACGTTCATGGGCAACGAATCTCCGCGTCACTTTCAGGCATTCGGATAGTCAGCGATACGGATTGGCGATCCCTTACAATCGTCGCGATCAATATTGCGCGGCCCGTCTACGGAATCAGGGCCGCGCCCGGTCTATGCGACGTCGGTAAAGAAATCATTTTCGGTACCAGCGCTTCGCGTTAGCGTCGACGGCGGGTTCTTGCTGACGCGACTCGTCAATCGCGAAGCCAAGACGGTCACCACCACCGGACCGACCGCTACCGCGACGACCACGCAGATCGCGCGTACCTCGACCAGCGCGACCTACACCACGACGGTCACCCGCACCGGCGGCTATCAGCCGATGGACTCAGGCGGCTATCATCCGATGGGGCACTGAGCGTTGCGGCCGCTCCGTCATCGCCAGACGCCCATCCCCGATCGAGCCGGGGACAGGCGTGCTTTGCGGAACCTCAGGCAAGGGCGCCCGGACGGGGCCATTTTGCGCCGCAAAGGGTGAAATAGGCGGTTTCGACCGTCATAAATTCCTCGAAAGTCGGCATCTGGCCCTTTCCAAAGCACCCTCACATTGGTACATACCGCCCGCGACCCCGGGGCATTGCCAAGGGTTGCCTTCTCAGGAAGCCTCCGGACCGGATCGATCGGCGCCTTCGGGCGTGGGCCAATTTCGTTTCGGCACCGGTTTTTGAGAGGGCGTGCAACGGTTTATCGCGGGGTGGAGCAGCCCGGTAGCTCGTCAGGCTCATAACCTGAAGGTCATAGGTTCAAATCCTATCCCCGCAACCAAGATAAAGCCCGGTAGATCAGGCACCCCGCCTTTTCTGCCGGGCGTTTTCGTTTGCGACGGGCAGCGCCCGCCATCCTCAGCGCGGCGGAAAATCGTAGACCGCAATGCGGCGCCGCAAGGCGATCGAGAGGGTGAGTTCCAGCTTGCTCGCGAGGATGACCGAGCCGTCATAGGCCTCGGCGCGTTGCAGGAGGTAGCCGATTTCAATGTTCGAATAGCGGTCGTGTGAATCCTTCACGCCGGTACGCTGTCCGAATAGCGCATCGGCTTCGTCAAAGAGCAATATGGCGCCCGCTGCCGTGGCCTCAGCAAAAATGCGTCCAAAATTCTTTTCGGTCTCACCGATGTCGTTGCTGACGACGGTGGAGAGATCGACGCGATAGAGTTCTCGCTCCAGGCGTTTCGCCAATAGCTCGGCGGCCGTCATGGCATTCGCTCCGCTGAACAACAGCGCCTTGCGCGGGGAGCTGGCGCGTACATTTGCCGTGGCGGCGATCGCGCGGACCTGTGCCAGGTCGCTGGCAAGCAATCTGGCGCTCGGCCTCGGAGCGGCGCGCGTCGGTTTTGCAGTTTTGGACGGCCGTTTCATACCGTGCCTTCGGTCGGGATCGAAAAGTCGCTTCCGGGGGCATCGATGGCATCTTATCCGATCGCCGGCACTCCATCACCAAAGATCGGCCAGCGCCGCACTGAGCGCTCGCCCGGTAAGCCCGATGAATGACCTTAAACACATTACCCTTTAACTCTGCCGATTAACCCTTGGTCAGGCCGGTCCGGCTATACATTGTCCGGAACCGACAAAGCATTCAGTCATGAATACAGACGTCATCGAGCAGTCGGCAAATAGCCCGCGGGTGCGCGGCAAGCCGTCGGCCGCCAAGAGCTGGCTCAAGGCCATCGAGCTGACCTCCCGCATCGAGGCCAATTCCACCCGATTGTTCGCCGATGTCGTCGAGGATTGGGCGGAGCGGCAACCGGATCGCCCCGCGCTGATCTCGGAAGCCGGGACGTTCACTTACCGGACGCTGGCCGAACGGATCAACCGTTACGCGCGCTGGGCGCTGTCGGCGGGCATCGAGGCCGGCGACACCGTCTGTCTTCTGCTGCCGAGCCGGCCGGATTACATCGCCGCCTGGCTTGGCATCAGCAAGGTCGGCGGCGTCGTGGCGCTGATCAACACAAAACTGGTCGGGCTGTCACTGTCCCACTGCATCAATGTTGCCGACGCCGACCACGTCATTCTCGCGGACGAGTTTTCGGATATTTTCGAGACCGCGCTGCCGTATCTCAACCGCGCGCCAAAAATCTGGATCCATGGTGGCCACGGCAGTGAGGTCGACGCGGCGCTGGATGGATTGGACGGAAGCCCGTTGTCACCGGCCGAGCGGCGCACCGTCACCATCAATGATCGCGCGCTCTTGATCTACACCTCCGGCACCACCGGCCTGCCGAAGGCCGCCAGCATCAGTCATCGCCGCATCCTGAACTGGGGCGGCTGGTTTGCCGGACTGACCGGCGCGGGAACCGAAGACCGGCTGTACGATTGCCTGCCGGTCTATCACAGCGTCGGCGGCATCGTCGCGCCCTGCAGCATGCTGAGCGCGGGAGCCTCCGTGGTGCTCGCCGACAAATTCTCCGCGAAAAACTTCTGGCGGGATATCGCGCGCTGGGATTGCACGCTGTTCCAGTATATCGGCGAGCTTTGCCGTTACCTTTTGAAAGCGCCGGTGACCGAACACGAAAACACCCACCGGCTTCGGCTGGCTTGCGGCAACGGGCTGCGCGGCGATATCTGGGAAGCTTTTCAGGCGCGCTTTGCGATCCCGCAGGTGCTCGAATTCTATGCGGCGACCGAAGGCAATTTCTCGCTCTACAATGTCGAGGGCCGGCCCGGCGCGATCGGCCGGATTCCGCCGCTGCTGGCGCACCGCTTTCCGGCGGCGATCGTTCGCGTCGACGCCGAGACCGGCATTCCCCTGCGCAACGCAGATGGCTTCTGCATTCGCTGTACCGTGGGCGAAGCCGGCGAGGCCGTGGGGCGGATCGGCACGGCTGACGGCGGCGGTGGCCGCTTCGAGGGCTATACCGACGCGACCGAGACCGAAAACAAAATCCTGCGCGATGTCCAGGCGAGAGGCGATGCCTGGTTCCGTACCGGCGACCTGATGCGGCTCGATGAATTGGGCTTCTTCCACTTTGTCGACCGCCTCGGCGATACCTTCCGCTGGAAGGGCGAGAATGTCGCGACCTCCGAGGTCAACGAAGCGGTCGCGGATTTCCCGGGCGTGGTCGACGCAGTGGCCTATGGCGTCGAAATTCCGGGCGCCGACGGCCGCGCCGGAATGGCGGCGGTCGTGGTCGACGACCGCTTCGATCTCGCGGAATTTCGCGATCATCTATCGCGCCGGTTGCCGGCCTATGCCTGCCCGGTCATCCTGCGTTTTTGCAACGAGCTCGATACCACCGAAACCTTCAAGCAAAAGAAGCACCAGCTGGTGCGCGAGGGTTTTGATCCGCGCCTCGTCACGGACCCGCTGTTCTTCAAGGACCCGAAAACCGGCGCCTACCGGCCGATCGATGCCGCCGGGTACGCCCGCATCCTGGACGGTTCGATCCGGCTATAGGTTTGCAGCAAGACGCCTGCGAAATTCGCGGCTGATCGGCAAGCATCGTATTTACCAACCAACGCAAAAGTTCAGCCAATGGCGGCCTTATTTCATATTTGCGCCCTATCATGGCCGCTCCGGATTTAACGAGAAGGCGCAGCCATCCATGTCGGTAAGGTTAAGGATTCTTTCAGCGATGCAGCAGATCGCCAAGGAGCAGCAGGTGACTTTGCCGCCGCTCAATGACGACCTGTCGCTGCACGAAACCGGTTTCGATTCGCTCGGCTTCGCGATCCTGGTGGCGCGGCTCGAAGACGATCTTGGTATCGATCCGTTTACCATGTCGGAGGATGCGGCGTTCCCGCTGACGGTAGGCGACTTCGTCAGGGCCTATGAAAATGTCCCCGCGTGAGATCTTCACGCTCCGGGACTATCTCGGTCCGGAGCTGAAGGGCCGCAGCATTTCGGATGCGCGGCGGGTGGTGTCGCTGACCACTATTCTCGAACAGACCTGCCTGGTCGGCCGCTTCGGCCAGCTCGCCGGGCGCTCGGTGCTGCTTGCGGTTGCCGATCAATTGATTTCCGCGCTGGCGATGATCGAGATCGACGGCGTGGCCCGGCGAATGCTGCTGTGTCCGCCCGATCTCAACGCCGACCACATCGAAACCCTGATCGACGATGCCGGGATCGATGCCATCGTCACCGACCAGCCGGGGCGATGGGCCGATGTCGGCGTGTATCTGGTGGTGGCGGCCCGCGCCCCGGAGCGGGCGGTCAAACAGGCCAAGTCCGAGCGCGCGACCGAGTGGCTGATGCTGACGTCGGGCACCTCGGGCGTGCCGAAGATCGTCGGCCATACGCTGGAGGGACTGACCGGCGCGATTGTCGCCGACGGCTCCGCCCGCGGCACGCCGCCGGTGTGGGCGACCTTCTATGACATCCGCCGCTATGGCGGCCTGCAGATTTTCCTGCGCGCCATTATTGGCGGCGGTTCGATGGTGCTGACGGAACCCGGCGAGGCGCTGGCCGATCATGTCGCCCGCCTCAACGCAGGCGGTGTCACCCACATTTCCGGCACGCCCTCGCACTGGCGCAAGCTCCTGATGAGCGGATCGGCCGCGGGCCTTGCGCCGCGTTACGTCCGCCTGTCGGGCGAGATCGCCGACCAGGCCGTGCTCGATGGCCTCAAAGGCGCGTTTCCCGAAGCCTCGATCGGTCACGCCTACGCGTCAACCGAAGCCGGCGTAGGTTTTGCCGTGAACGATGGCCTCGAGGGCTTTCCCGCATCGTTGCTGGGGCAGGGCGGCGATGGCGTCGAAATGAAGGTCGAGGACGGATCGCTGCGGATCCGCTCGACGCGGGCGGCGCATGCCTATGTCGGCCGCCACGCGGCGGCGCTGACCGACAATGACGGATTCGTCGATACCGGCGACATGCTCGAGCTGCGCGGCGACCGCTATCACTTCGTCGGCCGGCGCGGCGGCATCATCAATATCGGTGGCTTGAAGGTTCATCCCGAGGAGGTCGAAGCGGTTATCAACGGGCACGCAGATGTACGGATGTCGCGCGCCAAGTCGCGCAAGAGCCCGATCACCGGGTCGATCGTGGTCGCCGACGTGATTCTGGCCGATGGCTGCGACGTCAGCCGCAGCGGGCAGATCCGCGAAGAAATCATGGCCGATTGCCGGGCACGGCTCGCGCCTCACAAGGTTCCCGTGATGATCAAATTCGTCTCCGCGCTCGATATCACGGCGGCCGGAAAGCTGGCGCGAACCGATGCATAATGTAGTGGTGACCGGGGGCAGCCGCGGCATCGGCCTTGCGATCGTGCGACGGCTGGCGGCGGCCGGCTACAATGTGATCGCGGTGGCGCGGCGCGAAAGCGACGAACTGCGCGAGACCATCGGCGCAATCATCAAGCAGGGTATCGGCGGCCTTCACTTCCGGGCGTTCGACCTCAGCCAGACCGACGCCATTCCGGGCTTTGTGAAGGACTTGCGTGACGAATTCGGCGCGGTCTACGGTCTCGTCAACAATGCCGGGATCGGCAATGAAGGCCTGCTCGCCACCATGCACAACAGCGAGATCGAGGCGCTGGTGCGTCTCAACGTGCTGTCGCCGGTGATCCTGACAAAATATATCGTGCGGCACATGATGGCCGACGGCGCCGGCCGCATCATCAACATGTCCTCGATCATTGCGAGCACCGGCTATAACGGCCTGTCGGTCTACGGCGCGACCAAGGCAGCCGCGACCGGCTTCACCAAATCGCTGGCGCGCGAGGTCGGCAAGCTCGGCATCACCGTCAACGCCATCGCGCCGGGCTTCATCGACACCGAATTGACCCAAACCCTGTCGGAAGATCAGCGCAAGCGGATCGCCGGCCGCAGCGCGCTGCGCCGTCTGCCGGAGACCGACGATGTCGCCCGCATGGTCGAATATCTCCTCGGCGACGGCGGCCGCAACATCACCGGCAGCGTGCTGACCATCGACGCCGGCAATACGGCGTGAGCCGATCGCCGTGGGCTTACGTAAGCCGATCTGACGCATTTTCCCTGCGCACAACACCGTGCAGACGCGCGCAAAACAATTCCGCAAAATGTCACGATGGGGTACACTATAAAGGGAGACTTGTTGCACCGGAACGTTGAACCCGTCAGGCAAAGGAGCCATTCATGAATAGTTCAAACATGGGCCCGGTACCTGAAGCTCCACGCAAGGAAGACATGATCGCCGACGGCGGCGCCCAGCGCCCGATGTCGCAGCAAGGTGCCGCCGATTCTCACGGCCACGAAATGCATCCGCAAAAATTTGTCCGCTTGGTCGGCTGCCATGAATCAAACGCGGCAAACCACGGATCCGCGCATCCTCAGCACTAGGTCCTCGCCGGCTAATTGATCGCGGCTCAATGCCCCTGACGCGAGTAGATCTCATAGAACGTGATGACGATCTCGAACGCGATCAGGAACACCACGATCAGCTCCAGCCGCAGCGAGCGCTTGGTGTCGATGATGTCGGACAAGGTGGTCGCGGTGTCCGAGATCACCGCCAGCTTTCGGTTCAACGTATCGACGCGCTCGCTGAGCTCATATTCGTCCTCGAGGCGGGCATAGAGCCGTTCGAGGTCGGGCCGGTCCCACAGCACGTCCGGCTTTTCTCCGACCGCGACCCGGCCCGACAAACGATGCTGCACCAGCAACGCATTGCCCAGCAGCTTGAGCAGGTCGGTCCTGTTCCGTGAAGTTTTTCCCAGCCTTGCGAGTTCGCGGGCAAACGGCTCGATGGTGTCGAAGACGTTGGCGAGCTCTCTTTCGTCGCGTCCGAGCACGACGCTCTTGGCCAGAGCGTCAGACACGATCAGAAGTCTTTGCAGCGAGAATTCCCGGACCAGGATCGGTCCGCCGACCGGGATGGTTTCCTCGGCGTCCCTGGCGACCTGTATTTTGGCCCACTCTTCTTCGGCAGGCGAGATCTTGCCAAAGGTGCGCGCCTGCAGCCGCTCGAGAAACTCGGCCTCCTCGTCGGCGGTCAGTCCGATGAACACCGCGACGCCGTAGCGAAACAGCACGGCCAATTTGTCGGCGCCGACCCGCACCGCCAGCGGCGCGCTCGACAACAACTCGCCCTCGAAGCCGGCCGTGTTGATGCGGTCGCCGATAAGAAGCGCGTGCGCGGTCAGTTGCTGGGCCGTGGGATTGGAGTCCGGCATCCGCAACGAGTAGCAGATAGCAGAGGATATTTCGATGACGCCGGAAAGCCGCCGAGCCGCCTTC
>Ga0209422_1000222_pt1 | contig 14312 bp, 9 predicted proteins | sample BlaSpr_A8_OM2_M3_FD_187983 | JGI IMG/M metagenome (GOLD analysis project Ga0209422, IMG submission 187983) | Forest soil microbial communities from Thunder Bay, Ontario, Canada - Black Spruce, Ontario site 2_A8_OM2_M3 (SPAdes) (version 2) | ecosystem: Environmental > Terrestrial > Soil > Boreal... | reverse complement strand
TCGCAGGCGCAGATCCGCCCGGGCGATTTGATGCACCTCTCCAATCTGCAAAATGCTCCCAGTTCGCTCCAGCCACCTCCCGACATGGAACGTGCGCAGACCATAGCCTGGCACCGAAGCGGCGGTCTGCTCGACACTAGACCGCCGGCTGACGTCATTTTGGCCGGTTCGTCCTATTCGAAGAACTCGGGCTTTATCGACGCGCTCGGCTTAGCATTGGGGCGTGAAGTCGTCCAACTGAGCCAGGACGGCGCGGGATTCGACGGGGCGATGTTCGCGCTCCTAAACAAACACCGGACCACGTTAGCACGGACGAAGGTAGTGGTGTGGGAGTTTCCCGAGCGTTCGCTGACTCAGCCACTAACTGATGACGAGCACGCATATCTGAACGACAATCGACGACCATCGACGCTAAGGAGGCAACTTCCATGATCTACAACCGTTCCGGCCGGGAACGTTTTCGTGCGCGGAGCCGCTTCGCTGCGGCCGCGCTCGCAGGCGTGATGCGATCGCGTGCCTTCTCGGCGGCGGCCCCTACGTCGGCGCCTTCCCCCACTGCTACACCCGAAGTCGTTCATTTTGGGCAAGGACAAGTGGCTCTTTCCCGCCTGGGACGACCTCAAGGCCCGCAAATCCAAACGCAGCTCGACCTCATCGTCAAAACCCGGGATTTCTTTGCGGCGAAAGGGCTCAAGCTGATGATCGTGGCGTCTCCCAGTTAGGATTGGGATTGACGTTGTTCCCGATCAGCGAGCTCCAAGAGCATTCGCCAATGACGTCGCTGCGGAACCAGACCCCCGGATCGAACCTTCGAACAAGGCCGGCAACTACGTGCCGGAGCATGTTTACGTTTGTTCGTCGCGTTCGAGCCGGGTGAAGATTTGGGTAAGGGTTTGTTCGTGGCTCGCGAGCGCGGCAGCGGCTTGAGCTGGATCGATAGCAGACATGCCCACCCTTTTGTCGAAAGGCTCAAGTCTCTTCTATAGTCCTGAGTCGCGTCGCGGTGATTCGAGCTAACCGCTCTCACGGATAGTCTGAGTTCGCGATACCGCTGTGGTCCCGCTCGAACGCGATTGTCAGCTACGCGTTGACGCGCAGGCCCCCTAAGTTCTCAAAGTAAGGTCGAGTATCTTGACCTGCCCTGAGCAAGGTCTCGAATGGCCAGGTCCATGCCTGCATTGAACCCCAGTTTCGGAGACCACTTTAGTACGCGACGCGCCAGCCGAATATCCAATATGTTGACCGTAACGTCGAACGTCCGTTCAGGGAAATAACTCACGTGGAGGCTGCGTCCTAAACGCTCTTCCAGAAATGCCAGGATCTGCGCAACCGAGACGCCTTTACCGGTCCCGAGATTAAAGACCGGATGGGTCCCCAAACCCCCGGGCGCGGCGTCCGCTAGCGCCAGCAGTCCGGCGACGGCGTCTGAAACATGGATGTAGTCTCGTACCACGGTGCCGTCGCCCCAGACCTGGATAGGCTGGCCAGACATTGCGAGACGCAGAAAGATGCTGGCGGCGCCTTGTTTGCCACTGGGGTCCTGCCCGGCGCCGTAAGGGTTCGAGAGACGGGCAATGCGGGCGTCCAATCCGTACATAACTCGGTAGAAGCCCAAATACTTCTCGATCGCAACCTTCGACGCACCATAAGCCGTGATCGGGTCTAGAGCATGACCCTCGGGTATAGGCGTCCGCCGCGCGGGGCCGTACACTGTGCCGCCCGAAGAGGAAAACAGCAACCGAGTTCCTTGGCGTTTTCGTAGCGCCTCAAGAAACCGCAGCGTTCCGCGCACATTTACATCAAGATCGCCAAGAGGGTCGTCGTTGGCCGTTTTTGGAATCGTCGAACAAGCGTAATGGTGAACTACGTCGCCGTCCAAGAGTATGGAACCCCAGTCGGCTGAAGCCAGATCGCATGGCACAAACGAGAGCAGTTTGGCATTAACGCCCGGCGGCACTTCGGTCAAGGGTGAACGGGCGGCGATCGTTACGACATTGCTTCTCCTGAGCAGAGCCAGGGCGACGTGACGACCGATGAAACCAGTTCCCCCGAGTATAAGATGACGCTCCAATATAAACGGTGTCCTCCCTTTGAGTTATTCGGCAACTGCGTAAACGACGGCCCCTTATTCGAACGTCGGCCGCCGCTTCCTAATGTCCTACCTAAAGACTCCGGGAACATGAGTCACAGAATAGCCAAAGCCAGCTAACTGCGCCGCGATGGGCGGCAGACGTTCGAGCGCGTGCAGGATCGTGCCATCGTAAGGCAGCGGCTCGATCGGGTAATCGTCCCAGTCCAGTGCGAGCGCGATCAAAGGGCGCAACGCATCGCGCCGCATCCAAAACATCGTGCCAACCGGAAAGTCAAGAGCATCCGGCAGCGGGCCTTCGAAGCCCATCCGCTTTGCAAGCGAAGTCGCTAAGATACGGTTTTCGCACCAGCCGACAGGGTGCGGATCGCTCGGGAAAACGAGGCCAAGCTGCGCTTCCTGCTCGAACTGGCCAACTATCCGGTCCATCATGGGATACTGTCCACCGATTAAATTTTCCCACAGAAATTTCCGCCAGACTTCTCCCACGTTGTCGTCGCTCCATAAACTGCGTTTCCCGTGCACATGGCCAATCAGTTCATAGCCGAGCAAATCATCGGCAAATGCTGTCAGAAGCGGCGATATATCGCGCCCCCGATTTGGAACTATTCGGACCTTGACCTCCCCGGCTGCATAAACCGACATTGTGCGAGTAAGATACTGGGCTTTTGCTGAGTCGTTCGTGCTGACGAGCAGGTCGCAGGATGCTCTGTTTAGTCCAATCCTGGCGAGAAAGTCCGTGGCAAGCTCCGGATAAAAGAAATGCGCCTGGATCGCCACGCGAAGCTTGCCTGATGGCTGAAAATCCAAGAAGCCTGAATCATCCGGGCGCAAGACCGGCGCCTGCCAGGGTCCTTTAGGCTTGCCACGGCGAACGAAGTCGGCGAGTGAATCAACGCCATCGAGCAAAGTGGCGGGATTGGCAGCGCGATATATTCTTGGATTGAAACCCGGCGACGGACGCCGGTATCCTAGCTCCCCCGCCGGTTCGTCTGCACCGCGGGCACCCGCGATAGCCAAGTACCTTGCGATCGTTTGCTGTCGCGATTCCACCCCACCGTTTGGTCCCAGGAAACTGTCCTGATCGAATGAAAAGTCGGAAAGCAGAGTCCGGGCGTCGATCTCCTGTTGCGCCACCCGGCGAGCGGCCGCAGATCCTAGAATATCCAGACTCGCAACGTAAGACTCCATGTCGAAGATCGCCTGCGCAAATCGCCGTGTCGCAGCTGAAACTAGCGTTCGACTTGGCTCATGATTCGCGAGTTCCACTATCACGTGTGCTGCGGCTTCCGCATCGAGATGTTCAACAACGCACTTCGCTGTCTCAGGATTACCTTGCAACAGGTCCGCCATCCCACTGGCATTCTTAAAACAGACTACAGGTATTCCGCGAAGGGCGGCGTCGATAGCTATGTTCGGAAGCGGGTCAAGCCGCGAGGACAAAAGAAACGCGTCTGAGATCTGGTAGACTGGCTCGAGATCCGCCACTGCATCCAGAAATGTGACATGGGCGCCTAGCCCAGATCTCTTAAGCTGCTCCTGAAGATAGGCGGAGTACAGAAGGTCCTCTTTCGGCCGGAAGCCATGTCCGACCCATACGAAGTGGACGGGTCGACGCCCATCGCCGCGCTGAACCGCCGCCGCGACGCCTAAGAACAAGTCTACGCCCTTCCTGATTTGTACGGACCCGCCGCCAAGCACGACGAAGGTTTCCTCGATCTCGCGTTGGCAGCGTAACCTTCGTATTACCTCCGTTTGGGCCTGAGGCAGCGGCTCGCGGGCAGCTGGCAAAAGGGATGCGCCCTGGACCAGAATTCGGACGGGGCGTCTTGACAAGTTCGGATAGCATTCCTCAGCGTTGCGAGCAACAATCGCCGCTGGAAAGACGACCTCCGTTGCCCAGTCTAGTGCGGAAAACGAATCTCCGGAACTGTAAGCCGCAAACTCGTGCATTAGGAGCAGTGTCGGGATAAAGTGTCGGATGCACGGTTGGATCATCACGCGGGATTCGATGCTATTAATGAGTGCGTAACGGAACTTGCGCGCCTCGAGGAGGTTACGGACGGAATACTCGATCTCGACCGGATGCAAACTACCGCGGTGATCTGCGGCGCAGAACGGTCCGTGCACCTCCACGCTTATCTCTGCAAAATCCCGGATGAGTTCGCCGTCACCTATGAAAACCGTGAATAAGTTGTATATCCTCGCAAGGTGAGTCCCGATATTCCAACCTAGTATCGGTGCGCCCGTACGTGAACCATCATGGATAACCAGCAGGACATTTTCCTTACCGGGATCGAAGCGGTTAAAGCTGCTGGCGCTCGTCGGCGTTGCCGGATGCGCGTGCCGGCCCTCGGTGCGTCCATTGTTCACGTAGTGAAGCAGCAGATTAACTGCGCCGGCGCCGACGTCAGGATTGAGCTCGAGATAATAAGCCGGGTCGAAAGCAGCTGACGGCGCTATTCCAAGTCGTTCGCCCACCAATGCATAATGCGTGGCGGGATCTAGGCCAGTTGCGGTCAGCCTGGCGCGCACGGTGTATGAAGCCTCGTCGAACAACTCCGCAGCACGGATCGTGGCAGCCCATGCCTCGACTTTTTCTTGGGTTTCGTGCATGGGCCAGCCAGCTGATTTTAAGATGAGCCAAGTGATCGCTGGCGGCCCGTCGAAGCCGGCAGAAGCGAAGTACGGCAGTAAAAACGTCCCGGGAAAAGAGGCGTTTGGCTCGAGCCCAGCCTGCCATCCCGAGATCAAGTAGTGTCCGACGGGATCGTCGAGGGCGCCTAAGCCCGCCTGTTGGCAGTACCAAGTCTCGTCGAAGAGCCCACTGTTTGAAAGGACGCCTCGCTCTAGGTCAAGATCACGCCTAAGGGCACTTCGCAACGGACTACTCTTTCGCCAGAGCACGGATGCTGCAATCGAAGTTTCGGCCCTATGCGGAGAAATCTTCCCTTGGCGTCGCGTTAGAGACGGAAACGAGGCCTGCTCGGCTCGTAACCTTATCGACGGAATGATCCATACGTCCCTGGCACCGCGTGCAACAGTTCTTGACGATCCTGTTCCGACACGACCACGGTATCGAACATCGCCGATCCTCAGGTTGCCTAGGACGCTAGAGGGTTTTGGGGCTGTGAAATTATAATGAAATCCAACTAGCCGCACGTGTAGCGATAGCCTCGTCCTTATTCATTTGAGGTAGCTTATGCGAACTGTTCCGAAGGTCTTGCTAAAGGACTACACAGCAGGTCGCCACGATATCGACGAACGCTCTCTAGAAAAAAACTCAAGCCTCTATTTGATGTTGGAAAGGGTCGGCCGTCGCAAGGACGTCCTCGACGTCGGTTGTGCCACGGGTTATCTTGCAAAATTGATGTCTTCGCATGATTGCAGTGTTACCGGGATTGACGTTAACGCCGACTCCGCAGAAGCTGCGAAGACGTACTGTAGCCGTGTTTTTGTCGCCGACCTCGACTTTACGGGCCTGGCCGAAGCGGTGGAAGGTAAAAGCTTTGATGTCATTGTCTTCGGGGATGTCCTTGAGCACTTGCGGTATCCTGTCCGCATCCTTGACGAAGCTCGTACACTACTCCGCGCTGATGGATACGTCGTCGCGTCAATCCCGAACATTGCGCACGGTGCGATACGACTCGCGCTTTTGCGCGGCGATTTCGATTATCAGGAGCTCGGTATACTCGACGAAACCCATCTTCGGTTTTTTACGCTAAAGACCGTCGAAGAGCTTTTTCTCGAAGCGGGATATGAAATAAAGCAGGTCGACCGAACCAAACTAGCGTTGTTTGAAGGCTCGGAACTCACCGAGCTCGTCCCGAACATCTCGCGGGACGAGTTCAGCGAAGAAACGATTGCACAGGTGCAACGGGATCCCGAATTTGATACGCTCCAATTCGTCGTACAGGCGTTTCCTCTGACCGATGAAGCCAAGCTTCGTACAATTACTAAGCAGTTCATCAGGGCAAATACCGAACTGTCGAACGCGAAACGCATTATCGATCGGCAAAATCTCCAACTTGCAACGCAAACAGAAATAAGCTCCCGGGAGCCGGCTGCGCAAGCGGAAATCGCGCGACTAACGGCACTAGAATCTGAACTGCAGCAGCGCGCGATAGCTAGCGATACGGCTCGCACCGAAGCGGTGGCCGAACGCGATCGCCTTCTGAGCAGTTTACAAGATGTTTCCGCGCAGCTCGGCGACCTCCGTTCGGAATTACAGGCGCGTGCGACAGAACGCGAAGCGCTTGCTGCAGATCTCGACCTGTGGCGCGGGAAGGTCAGTTCCGAGCTCCCGGCTGCCCAAGCGGAAATCGCGCGACTCACGGCGCTAGAATCTGAACTGCAGCAGCGCGCGATAGCTAGCGATGCGGCTCGCACCGAAGCGGTGGCCGAACGCGACCGCCTTCTAAGCAGTTTACAAGATGTTTCCGCCCAGCTCGGCGACCTCCGTTCGGAACTGCAGCAGCGCGCGACAGAGCGCGAGGCATTGGCTGCGGATCGCGACATGTGGCGCGGGAAGGTCAGTTCCGAGCTCCCGGCTGCCCAAGCGGAAATCGCTCGACTCACGGCACTAGAATCTGAACTTCGGCAGCGCGCGATAGCGAGCGATGCGGCTCGCGCCGAAGCGGTGGCCAAACTCGCCGGCGAAACCGCCGCCGCAGACGCTTTTGAGGCTGAATTGGAGCGGTTGTCTGCTATAGAAGAGGCCTCCCGCAAACTGGCGTCCGGGCATGCCTCGCTTGTCCGGGAAAACGCAACGCTTTGGGAAGAGCTCGCCGCGATGGACGCCCTGCAGAGCGAGCTGGAGTCGCTGAAGGAAGAGCTGGGTGCGGTAAAAGCGCAGCGGGAAAGCTCAAGCGTGCTAGCTCGCCAACAGTCGCTTGTGACGCAACGCTTGCAGCAGAGCCTAGCTCAAGGCAACGGACGCATCGGAGCGCTTGAGGGCGAACTTGCAAGACTCTCGGACGCGATGCGTGGTGCCCATGAAGAAATGCTTAAGGCGCAAGACGCATTTGAAACGCGGAATACGGAAGCCCAGCGCGCCGTAACGCGCATGGAGGATCTCGAAAGTCAAAACGCAGAACTGTCCCGTGCGATGCGTGACGCGCATCGAGAGATGCTCAAGGCGCAAGGCGAGGGCCAGAAGCTGCGCCAAGCGCTAGAGTCGAATGAAGAACTGACTGCAGAAATCGCCGTCTTGCGCTCAGAGAATTCGGCTGCAGGCGCACGCGCTGCAGAGATGAGCCAGAGTCTCGACAAGCTGCGCGCTGAATATCGCGTCTTACAAGAATGGGCGACTTCGCAATCGATGCTGACGCTAGCAGACATACAGCAAGATACTCGCGAACTGGTGAATTTGATCGATGCAGTGCAATCCAGCCGCTTCTGGGGCATCAAGAGGGTTCTGAATCGTATTCTTGCCGCCTTCAGAGCCTGAAACAGTGTGTCCTTAAGAACCGGCGCGCGTCTGGGATGACATTTTAATCGTTTCGGTAGCGTGCGCGGCCCGCGGTTCCGGCCGCTCCAATCTCGCGAGGTCGACTTTCCCGGTGATCCCGCGATGGAAATCGATGAAGGCCTTCAATACCGAACGCATGCGGCGGAATTCCAGACGTGCGACCTTGGGCAACATTGCTCGCGTGAACGTATACAACTCGACCGTTAGCAGCGTGCGCGGCGAGTACCATTTGATCAACCAGAGCATGTTTCGGACCGAATAGTAGTCGTGTGTCGGCGTTTTCCGTCCTACGGTACCGCCACGCTTGTGCCACACGGTGCTGCGTGTACAGCAGGCCAGACGCCATCCGTGACGGCGCATGCGGAGGCACCAATCCGTTTCTTCGCGATAGAGGAAGTAGCGTTCATCCATCAATCCGACGCTACGGATGACCGACGTGCGCACGAGCATGCTGGCGCCGATCACGTGATCGACGCGCACCATGCCGTTCTCTGCCTCGACATCCTCGCCGTACGGCGTATCGATTCCAAACGTCGCGTTAAACGGCCCACCACCCAACGAATCGAGCTCGTTGGACGAGTCGTAATGGAAAAGGTTCGAACCTACCGCGGCCAGTGTCGGGTCTTGTTCGAGCGCGTAAACCAGATGCGACAATGCGTGGCATTCGACGATCGCATCGTTGTTGAGAATCCAAACATATTCGTACGCGCCACCGTTGGCGGCATATCGTAGCGCCACGTTGTTGCCTGCAGCAAAGCCGAGATTTTCGCTGGTTTGCACCAACAGCAGCTGCTGGTGCACCATGATGTGGGCCCCCGCTTCGACGTTTGCGCGCGCTAATGTATCGAACGTCAGACGCGAATCGGCTTGCATCTGTCCGGCCCACGACACAATTGCCTCGAAATCGCTATCGCTGGAGGCGTTATCGCATACCATAATCCTGAAATTGGAGTAGGTGCTGGCGAGCAGACTCTTGATGCACTCGATCGTGTCTTGTGCCCTATTCCAGTTCAGCAGAACGACGAGAACGGCCGGGTTGCGGCCGATCGCGAGCTGCTGGTCGATCGCCGAATCAGGCGTTCTTGAAGACCGCGACAACTCGATTAAGCGCTTTCTTTATCTGGGCGAAGCATCTAATGAGCGCAAACAAACCGGTCCCCCGCTTATATTACTGAAGGATGCCGGAGTCATTGACAGGTAGGCACGTTTGCCGCTTCGAACCGGATGCGGAGAAGCCCTGGTGCCGCCCCTGCCGTGTCCGTATCTCGGGCTTTTCTTTGCTGGCGGGGCTCTTTTTGAATGAACCATCCTGAACACTCTTGGGGCAACGATACCCTGGAAGCGCTCCAAGAAGCGCTCCGAACGCAACGTCAGACAATTCAGAAGCTGCGCGGTGATTATGCGATAATCGATCGCAGCAAGTTTGCACGCTTGCGCACCATCTGGCTTCTATTCAGGTCGCTTTTCCGGCGCTCGGGAATCGACCCGCCGTTCGCCACCGCCTCGGGCTTAGCCGCTCACCGTGCGGTCGGCGTTGCGGACCATCAATTCAAGAGTGCGGGCGAAAGAATAGTTGACGAACTCGAGCGCCGGCTGCTTGTCAGAGCGGGATCGTCGGCGGCGTCGGAACCGCTCGTTTCGGTGGTCATCCCGGCTTATAACGACCACAGCGTCACCGAACGATGCCTGCTCTCCATTGTGAATAGCTGGCCGGCATCTTTCCAATGTGAGATCATCGTCGTCGACGACGCGTCGCCCGACTGCATCGCCGAACGATTAACTCGTTTATCCGGGATCACACTCGTCCGCAACGCCGCGAACGTGGGATTCGTCGGCTCCTGCAACCGCGGAGCGGCCTTGACGCGCGGCAAGTATATCGTGTTTCTCAACAATGACACGGCTGTCAAGGATGCTTGGCTAGATTGGCTCGTCAATGTTGCTGAAGGGAACGCGCGCGTCGGCGCCGTCGGCTCGAAGCTGATCTATCCGGACGGACGCTTGCAGGAAGCCGGCGGTATCATTTTTCGTGACGGCAGCGGATGGAACTTCGGAAGCAACGCGACGCCCGATTCACCCGAATACAATTTCAGCCGCGAAGTCGACTATTGCTCCGCAGCGGCGCTCTTGGTTCGCAGCGACCTGTTCCGGAGCATCGGTGGCTTCGACGCTGAGTTCGCGCCCGGCTACTACGAGGACGTAGATCTCTGTTTTCAGATGCGCAGCCACGGATTTAAGGTCATGTACGAGCCGCGTTCGGAAGTGATTCATTACGAGGGCCTGAGCGCCGGCAGGAATGAAGAATCCGGCATGAAGCGTTTTCAGAGTGTCAATCGCTCGAAGTTTGTGCAGAAGTGGCACGACACGCTGCAGTCACATTACGAAAACGATCGCGGCAACGTGTGGCGGGCCGCGCGCCGACACACTGGTCGCAACACGATCCTGGTCATCGACGAGCACGTTCCACTCTACGATCGCGACGCAGGCTCGCAGCGCCTTATCGAAATCCTGAGGATTCTTCGGCACGGCGGCTACCATGTAATCTTCGCACCGCAAAACTTCGCCGCGATACAACCATATACGACAGAGCTGCTCGCCATGGGGGTCGAGCAGCTGTACTACAACGGAAAGAATGCACCGCTAAAGGACCGCCTGCGCGAGGCACTGCCCCATGTCGACGTCGCATGGATCTGCCGGCCGGAACTCGCCAAAGAATATATGCCACTGGTACGTGAATTCAACGTTCCGGTCGTGTACGATACGATCGACCTGCATTTCGTTCGCGCGCGTGGCCAAGCTGTATTCGACAAGACCGTCGCGCCGAATGCCTGGAAATCGTTGGAAACTCTCGAGCTTCGCTTGGCTTCCGCCGCAGACGCGACGGTGGTCGTGTCGGAACAGGATCGTCAAGAACTGTTGCAGCGCGGTGCCAGGGACGTATGGATCATTCCGACCATTCACAACCGCCGGGAACTGCCCGCGCCAGGCTTTGACAAACGGCGCGGCGTCATCTTCATCGGCGGTTACAACCACCCGCCCAACGTCGATGCCGCGCGCTGGCTGTGCGAAGAGGTCATGCCGCTCGTCTGGCAGAGCGCACCCGAAGTTCGAGTTTCGCTGCTGGGCAGCAACCCGCCGAAAGAGGTCTACGACTTGGCAAGCGAACGCGTCGACGTCGTGGGATACGTCCCGAACGCCGATCCGTATTTTCTCGGGGCGCGCGTTTTCGCAGCGCCGCTGCGGTACGGCGCCGGCATGAAAGGCAAAATCGGCCACAGCTTGTCATTCGGCCTTCCGGTTGTGACCACGACGATCGGTGTCGCGGGCTTCGCGTTGCAGCATGAGCAGAATTGTTTGATCGCCGACGACGTGCAGGGTTTTGCGGACGCGATCCTACGACTTCATTCCGATCATGTTCTGTGGGACGCTCTGAGCACGCGGTGCTCGGAGGCGATCCGCGATTGTCAAAGTTCCGTCGTCGCTGCGAACCTGATGCGCCTGCTCGATAAGGTTACGAGCCGAGCAGGACTCGTTTCCGTCTCCTAACGCTACGCCAAGGGAAGATTTCTTCGGATAGGGGTCGAAACGCCGCTCCCTTGATACGACAGGTTGCAAATCCTTTCGCGCCCGCGCTCGCGCAGAAAATCTTCCACTACCGCTGGTTGCTCTACGAGCTCGTCTCGCGAGACTTGAAACTGCGTTACCGCGGGTCCGTTTTGGGTTTTGCGTGGACGCTGCTCAACCCGCTGCTCTTCATGGCCGTTTACACACTCGTCTTCGGCGTGTATCTGAGGTTCGGCATTCATAACTATCCGGTCTTTCTCATGAGCGGCATCATGGCTTGGCAGTGGTTCGCAACGGGAATGCAGATCGGTACTAGTTCGATCATCGATGGACGAATGTATGTCGGCAAGACCGTCTTCCCGGCGGAACTGCTCGTCATCGTGCCAGTTCTCTCCAACTGCGTGAATTTTGCCTTTTCCTTGCCGTTCCTGATCGCAATCGTGTTCCTGTTCCACCAGCATCTGGGCGCGCCGCTGCTGTTGCTCCCCGTACTAATGCTCGCCCAGGCCTTACTTATGACTGGCCTGCTCTTCTTCTTTGCGACGCTGAACGTTTTCTTCCGCGACCTGCAGCAACTCGTTCAGGTCGTTCTGACGCTGTTGTTCTTCTTGATACCGATCTTCTACGCGCCGGACGTTATACCGGCGTTCGCGCGTTCGTTCGTCCTGGCAAACCCGATAGCGGTGCTCATCATAGGGTATCAGCACATCTTCTATTACAACGATTTCCCCAATGTCGCGAGCCTGGCATACGTATTTATCGTCGCGACGGTGCTGGTGGCCGCGGGTTATGCAATGTTCGCACACTACCGCGAAGCGCTGGGCGAGTATCTTTGATGAGCGCGATCTCGGCAGTCGACGTCGTAAAGCGTTTCCGGCACCTCGCGCTCCCGAAACAAACGACGCTGAAGGAAACAATCGTCAAACGCTTACTGGGCGGATCGCGCAACCGGCGGAGCATCGAAGCGATCGCCGGCGTAAGCTTTTCGGTTCGGCCTGGACAAGTGCTCGGCATCGTCGGGCGCAACGGATCCGGCAAGACCACCTTATTGCGCTTACTCTCCGGCGTTTACGCGCCGGATGAGGGACGCATTGAGATAAGCGGAACTCTGGCACCGTTGCTTTCTCTTGCGGCCGGATTTCACCCGGACTTGAGCGGACGGGAAAATGCGCGTATCGAGCTGATGATTCTCGGCTTCTCGCCCAAACAGATTCAGCAGCGCATGGACCAGATAATCGACTTTGCGGAGATCGGTGAGTTCGTCGATGCGCCGGTGCGAACGTACTCGTCGGGCATGATGATGCGCCTTGCCTTTGCGGCGGCCGTCAGCGTCGATCCGGACGTGTTGCTGCTCGATGAGGTCCTCGCGGTCGGCGACGCAGCCTTCGCCGAGAAGTGCCTCGCCTGCGTTGATGACTTCCGCAAGCGGGGGAAAACGATTGTATTGGTAACGCACAGCACCCAGCTCGTCCGTGAGCGTTGTGACGTTGCGATGTGGCTCGACCGAGGGAAGGTAGCGGCATTCGGCGACCCAGTCGAAGTCACCGACGCCTATTACCAGGCCGCGAAGGAATCCGAGAGAAGCGAAGTCGCGGTGCAAAAACGGAAGGCCCCGCTCAGGACGATTGTCGTCTTCGGTAATTGTCAAGCCGAGGCGCTTGCCAACATCATAAAGAAAGACGTCCTCGTTCAGTCACGATTTCGAGTCGTTTACTATCCCGACTACGAGACTCCAGGACAGGCGCGCGAGACCCCAACGCCTGAGGAACTCAACGCCTCCGCCCTGCTCTTCTCACAGCACGGCCCGGACCCGTTCCCGTATTTCGATCAGCTTCCGAAAGAATGCCTGATGGTGCGCTTCCCCTCGGTCGACTTGAATCTTTTGTGGCCGTTTAACTGCGTCAACCCCTACAACAGACCGAAACCGGAGTTTGACTGGGGTCCATTCCCGTACGGCGATCGCATCATTTTGGAGTGCGTGGAAAAGGACATGCCCCCGGACGAGATTCTCGAGTACTATCTGACCGGATGGCCGCGCTACAAGCCCGACCTGAATCGGCTCGGCCAGCTCGAGAGGGCGCGGCTTGAGACTCGTGACGGCCACTGCGACCTGAAGATGGCGCCGTGGGTGATGGAGCATTTCCGGAACCGGCGTCTCTTTTGGACTGTAAACCACCCGGCCCAGATCGTGCTGCGCGAAGTCCTGCAACGGCTGATCCATGCCTCTGCGAGCGTCGACCCGGATCTCCAAGATGCCGATTTGGAAGAGACGCAGAGAGTATACTTTCCTGCGGGAGAACAGCTGAGCATTGCAAATATTCCGATTCATCCGAAACTGGCCGAAGAACTGCAACTCGAGTGGTACAATCCTCACCAGTCGTTCGAGGTTTTCGGCAAGGTATATTCGTACGAAGAATACTTTCGCCGAATGATCGACTATTGCGTGAGCGAACGCGCGGCGGCCGCGATCACCGCGCCGGCCTAAGGAGTCTGTCTAGCGAAGCGCGCCGATCGAGCGCTCGACCAGGTCTACCAGGGCGCCGACGTTTGCTAGGTCGTAGATTTCCTCGGCCGGCAGCTCTACCCGGAACTCTTCCTCGACGCCCATGATGAGCAGCGAGTGGGACAACGAATCCCATCCTTGAACGTCCGAACTGACCGTTTCGCGCGTTATGGTGTCGGCACGAAGAGTTGGAAACGTCCGCGCCATGACGCGAATGATGCGCTCGAGAGTGTCAGAGCGATCCGCCGACATATAACTCCCTGTTCTTACTGCGGCTGATTTTCCCGCTCGTCGTTTTCACGAGTCGCCCGGCAGGAAGCGGTACGACGGCGTGAATCGCCAAGCCGAGTTTCTCGAGTATCTCACGGCGCACTTCGCGTGCAAGCGCCTCCGCGTCGCTGCCCGAAGCGCATTCGGCCAGGACCACGACCGTGGTGGCATCCGTCTGGGGGTCCTCCACGCCGATCGCTACGTTGCGTCCGGGAACGATCGTTGCGACCGTATTGACGAGCGTCTCGATCTCGTGCGCGTAATAGTTGCGCCCGGCGACGATGATCATGTCGTCCTTGCGACCGGTGACGAAAAGCTCGCCGTCCAGCACGAACCCCATATCGGCGGTGTAATACCAACCCTCTCGCAATTTCTCTTCGATCTTCTGCGGAAGTCTATAGTAACCTGAAAAAAGGAAA